>ENA-UESP01000315-UESP01000315.1-human-gut-metagenome-genome-assembly--contig:-NODE-315-length-44025-cov-8.539820_pt1 | contig 44025 bp, 38 predicted proteins | sample MGYA00243003_ERZ508004 | MGnify/ENA primary metagenome ERZ508004 (study PRJEB26167, sample SAMN06115443) | human gut metagenome | host: Homo sapiens | place: China:Henan | collected 2015-07-29 | study...
CAGACTCTGAACGCTAAAGTTGACCAGCTGAGCAACGACGTGAACGCAATGCGTTCCGACGTTCAGGCTGCTAAAGACGACGCAGCTCGCGCTAACCAGCGTCTGGACAACCAGGCTCACTCTTACCGTAAGTAAGAGTTCTGGTAATAAAAATGGCGCACTCTGTGCGCCATTTTTTTTGCCCTCAGCATGAGGGCTATTGGGTAAGCAGACCGTTGTCAGACGAACTATTCTGCGCCGACAGCGACGTCGCCGTGCTACCTGCCCCCGCCGACACCACCACCGGATACCCCGCCCTTCTCGACATCGCTTTTTTCAACTGCAGGTCATCCACTGCTTTATCCTCTGCGAAGGCGTGAAACGCCGCTGGCAGCGTGTAAGCGATGGTCCGGGTGTTTTCCCCTTCGGTCTGCGAAAGCGGCCTGTGGACTTCGACATAGCGTTTACCATCCGGCTCGACGGCAAACTTCACCGGCTGATTGATAATCCGTACCGGCGTCCCGGTTTTCACCTGGCTGAACAGCGCTTTGATGTCATCAGCGTTCATCCGCATACAGCCCGAGCTGACGCGCAGACCAACGCTGTCTGGGGCGTTAGTTCCGTGGATGAGATATTCACCGTTACCGTAGGCCAGACGCAGCGCATAGCGCCCCAGGGGATTGTTCGGTCCGGCCGGGACCACTGCCGGCAGCGTCACCCCTTTCTCCAGCGAGCGCGCGCGGATGCCGGCGGTAGGCGTCCAGGTAGGGTTAGGGATCTTCTGCCCCACGCGGGTGGTCATCTCCGGCGTTTCCAGACCTAACTGGCCAATGCCCAGCGGATAGACCTGCACCTGATTCTCTCCCGGCGGGAAGTAATACAGCCGCAGTTCGGCGAGGTTGACGACAATGCCCTCCCTCGGCACGTCGGGCAGCAGCATCTGAGAAGGGATAAGGACCTGAGTGCCGGGCTTCGGCTGCACCGGCGCAATCGTATCGTTGGCTTCGAGGATCAGCATCGCCGCGGTATCGAAATGGCGCGCAATCGCCTGCAGGTTGCGATCTCCCTCCTGGACCGTCCAGTACTGATTCTGACCAATCAGCCGACTGTTGGCGGGAGGAAGCGGGTAATCAACGGCCCAGGCGGCCGTGGAGGCGCCAAGGGCGCTGAGAAGGGCTAAGGTGATCATCGTTTTGCGTTTCATACTGAGATTCCTTCTTTCGCTGATAAAACGCCAGGAGACTGAACGGCGGCAGGGTCAGCGCCCTGCCGGACGTAACAGAATGAAATCTACCTGTTTATTCTAGCTAATATTTGCCGCTTTCGCGCGTATCGCGCGGATCATGGCTTCGAGGCCTTGCGAGCGGGAGGGGGTGAGATGCTGGGTGAGCGCCATTTTTTCAAACCACGGACGCACGTCGAACTCAGTGATGTCCTGAGCGGTCATCCGGTCATAGAGGATAAACACCACCGCTATCAGACCCTTGACGATCGCCGCATCGCTATCGCCGCGCAGGGTGATCACGCCTGTGGGATCCTGGTCCATCACGATCCAGACCTGGCTTTGACAACCCTGAATAATGTTCTGCACGCTATGTTCTTCCGGGCTTAGCGGCGCCAGACGCTGGCCAAGCTCGATGATATAGAGATACTTCTCTTCCCAGTTGGCGCAACGGCTAAAGTTACGCAACAGTTTGTCTTTGTCCGGTAGTGCCGCCATTGTCCCGTCCTTTACCCTAACAGTTTGCGGATCCGCTGGAGGCCGGCCACCAGGCGGTCCACCTCTTCCGTGGTATTGTACATCGCCAGCGATGCCCGACACATAGCCGGTACCTGATACCGGGCCATCAACGGCATCGCGCAGTGGTGTCCGGTCCGCACGGCGATCCCGTAGTTATCGAGGAAGCTGCCGACGTCATAGGCGTGATGCTGACCGAGGTTGAAAGCAATTACCCCTTTACGCTGCGCCGGGCCGTAAAGGATCAGATCCGGTACCGCGCGCAGGGCATCGAGCGCGTAGCGCATCAGCGTCTGCTCATACTCGGCAATCTGCGTCAGTCCCAGCTGGGTGACGTAGGTCAGCGCCGCGCCGAGGCCAATGATCCCCCCGGTATTCGGCGTGCCGGCCTCAAAGCGCCACGGCGCCTGATTCCAGGTGGTGCCCTCCGTCAGGCTGACGGTGGCGATCATCGACCCGCCCCCTTCCCAAGGCGCCATCGTCTGCAGCAGCTCGGACCGGGCGTAGAGCACGCCGATCCCGGTCGGCCCATACAGCTTGTGGGCGGAGAAAACATAAAAATCGCAGCCCAGCGCCTGGACGTCCACCGGGTGGTGCATCACCGCCTGGGCGCCATCCACCAGCACTTTCGCGCCATGCTGATGCGCAAGAGCAATCAGCGCCGCCAGCGGGTTTTCCGTCCCCAGCACGTTGGAGACCTCGGTTATCGCCAGCAGGCGGGTGCGCGGGTCAAACAGTCCCGGGACAACATCCAGTTGCAGCGTACCGTCCGGGTTCAGGGGGATCACCCGCAGCTCAGCCCCGACGCGGGCGCAGAGCATCTGCCACGGCACAATATTGGCGTGGTGCTCCATTTCGCTGATGATGATGTTATCCCCGGCGCCGACGTTGGCGTTTCCCCAGCTGTTGGCCACCAGGTTGATACCCTCGGTGGTGCCGCGGACGAACACCACTTCCTCCGCCGACCCGGCGTTAAGGAAGGTGGCCGCCTGCTGACGCACGGCTTCCATCCGCGCGGTGGCTTCCGCGCTGAGGGTATGGATGCCGCGGTGCACCGCCGCGTAGCCGTGGCGATAGAATTCCGCTTCGGCGCCGATCACTGCCTCCGGCTTCTGGGCGCTGGCGGCGCTGTCGAGATAGACCAGCGGCTGACCGTTGACCTCCCGGTTCAGTACCGGAAAATCGGCGCGAACCTGTTCTACTGAAAATGTCATACTGTGCCTCCCGGCAAACGCTGTCCAATACGCGCCAGCACCTGCTCTCTGAGCGCCTCGCTGCGGATAGCCTCGGTGAGCTCGGCGGCGAAGGCGTAGAGGATCATCTGCTGCGCCGCCTGCTGTTCGATACCGCGCGAGCGCAGATAGAACAGCTGCTCTTCGTCAATGCGCCCCACCGTCGCCCCGTGGCTGCATTTCACGTCATCGGCGTAAATTTCCAGCTGCGGTTTGGTGTCGACCTCCGCCAGCCGCCCGAGCAGCAGATTATTGTTGGTCATCTGGCCGTCGGTTTTCAGCGCGAGCGGCGCGACGTTGATCAGCCCGTTAAACACCGCCCGCCCCTTATCGCTGACGATGGTTTTGTGCAGCTGGCGGCTGGTGCAGTAGCCGACCTGATGGTCGAGCCAGGTGCGGCTATCGCAGACCTCATTTTTCACCGGCATCGCCAGCGAATTGAGGCGCAGGTTGCTGTTTTCGCCGCCCAGGCGGGTGCTGGTCTGGTGACGCAGCACCTGGCCGCCAAGCAGGAAACTGCTGCTGAAGGCCGAGGCGTCGCGGCCCAGCAGCAGGTCGTTATGGGCGAAGTGATAGCTGCGGGCATTCTCAAATGCCAGCTTGATATGCTGGAGGTGCGCGTTATCGGCCACCGTCATGGTCAATCGCCCGCCGGTGAAATGCGGCTGCTCATTGAGGCTCAGGTAATGCTCGACAATCGTCGCCTCCGCCCCGCTCTCCAGCGCCAGGTGATGGCGATAGTGGGCGGTATTCAGCGCATCGCCGGCCAGGCCACTGGTGATATGCATCAGCAGCAGCGGTTTATCCAGGCGGCGGTTGCGCGGCACGCGAATGCGGGTCACCGTCTGGGCCAGGCTTTCGGTCAGATGGAGAAACACCTCCGGCTGCAGGGCATCCGGCAGATGCTGGCGCTGATTATCGACACTGACCTCCACGCCGCTGGCGGCAAGATCGTCGCTCAGCTGAGGATGATAGCGGCCATCGATAAACACCAGCCGCCAGGCGTCCAGCGGCAGCGCCAGCGCATCACGCTGTTCAGCACTGAGAGAGGCCCCCTCATCGGCGACAAAGCGACCGTTAAGTAGGGCATCCAGCGGAGTGTATTTCCAGTCCTCATGCTTGCGCGTCGGCAGCCCAAGGCGCAGCAGCTGCTGCAGATGCTGACTGGCCTCCGGGGTACGCGGGCCGCCCTGCGCTTCAAACAGATGGTGCCACTGCTGCAGCGCGTTACTGCTGTTCGGTAAGCCAGCCATAGCCCTGCTCCTCCAGCTGTTTGACCAGAGAGAAATCGCCCGACTTCACAATCCGCCCCTGATACAGCACATGGACATAGTCCGGCTTGATATAGTCAAGGATGCGCTGATAGTGGGTGACAATGATAAAGGCGCGTTTGCCGTCGCGCAGGGCATTCACTCCCTGGGAGACGATTTTCAGGGCATCGATATCCAACCCCGAATCCGATTCATCGAGAATGCACAGCTCCGGCTCAAGCACCGCCATTTGCAAAATATCGTTGCGCTTTTTCTCACCGCCGGAGAAGCCAACGTTCACCGAGCGGGTCAGGAGATCTTCCGGCATCTGCAGCAGCTTGATCTTTTCTTCCATTAAGTCCTGGAAATCGAAACGATCCAGCGCCTCCTGGCCACGATAGTTGCGCACGGCATTCAGCGCAGTCTGCAGGAAAAACTGGTTGCTGACGCCGGGGATCTCTACCGGATACTGGAAGGCCATAAAGATACCTTCCCCGGCGCGATCTTCCGCAGCGAGTTCGAGCAGGTTTTTGCCCTTAAATTCGACGCGACCGCCAGTCACCTCATAATCTTCACGCCCGGCCAGGGTGGCCGAAAGCGTACTTTTGCCTGAGCCGTTCGGCCCCATAATGGCGTGGACCTCTCCCGGGCGCACCTCAAGGTTCATCCCGCGCAGGATCGCTTTATCTTCGACGGCGACGTGTAAATCTTGAATACTTAACATCTTTTTTCCTTAATTATCAGCCGACGCTATGTTCAAGGCTAATGGCCACTAATTTTTGCGCCTCTACAGCGAACTCCAGCGGCAGCTCGGAGAAGACGTCTTTACAGAAACCGTTGACGATCATCGAGATGGCATCGTCTTCGCTGATCCCGCGCTGCAGGCAGTAGAACAATTGATCTTCGCCAATCCGCGAGGTGGTCGCCTCGTGCTCCAGCTGGGCGCTGTTGTTGCGGCATTCAACATACGGGAAGGTATGCGCCCCGCAGTCCGGGCCGATCAGCATCGAATCGCACTGGGTATAGTTGCGGGCGTTGGTGGCGGTCGGCATGATTTTGACCAGCCCGCGATAGCTGTTCTGGCTGTGTCCAGCGGAGATCCCTTTCGAGATGATGGTCGAGCGGGTGTTCTTGCCGATATGGATCATTTTGGTGCCGGTGTCCGCCTGCTGATGGCCGCTGGTCAGCGCCACCGAAAAGAATTCGCCGATCGAGTTATCGCCGCGCAGGATGCAGCTGGGGTATTTCCAGGTGATGGCCGAGCCGGTTTCCGACTGGGTCCATGACATTTTGCTGTTCTCCCCTTCGCACAGGGCGCGCTTGGTGACGAAGTTGAGGATCCCGCCGGTGTTGTTATCGCCGGGGAACCAGTTCTGCACCGTGGAGTATTTCACTTCCGCGTCTTTATGGATGATGACTTCAACGACCGCGGCATGCAGCTGATAGCTGTCGCGCACCGGCGCCGAGCAGCCTTCAATATAGCTGACGTAGCTGCCTTCATCGGCCACCAGAATGGTGCGTTCAAACTGCCCGGTCTTTTCGGCGTTGATGCGGAAATAGGTCGACAGCTCCATCGGGCAGCGGACGCCCTTCGGCACATAGATAAAGGTGCCGTCCGAAGCCACCGCGGCGTTCAGCGCGGCAAAGAAGTTGTCATTCCCCGGCACTACGGTGCCCAGATACTTTTTCACCAGTTCCGGATGGTCGTGGATCGCCTCGCCGAAAGAACAGAAGATGATCCCCTGCTCGGCCAGCTTTTCTCGGTAGGTAGTCGCCACCGACACCGAGTCAAATATCGCGTCCACCGCCACCTCGCGCCCTTCGCGTACCGGCACGCCCAGCTGGTTAAAGGCTTCTTCCACCTCGCTGGTCAGAAAGGTATTGGCCCCGGTCTGCTGCACCGCGCCAGGCTCGGAGGCACAGGTCTCATCGCAGTTGCCGCAGGAGGGCGCGGAATAGTAGCTGTAATCCTGATAATTCAGCTTATCGTAATGCGCTTTCAGCCAGTGCGGCTCCTCCATTTCCAGCCACGCCCGGTAGGCATTCAGACGAAACTCCAACATCCACTGCGGCTCATTGCGGCGAGCCGAGATAGCCCGAACGACTTCTTCATTAATGCCTTTGGCCAGCTCATCGGTTTGCAGGCGAGTAAAAAAGCCCTCTTTGTAGTTGAGCGGGCCGCCGGTCCAGGTTTTGACATCGTCAGTTGCTTCAGTATTACGCGACATAGTTACTCCGCCTGCACCCCAAAACTTTCGCCGCAGCCGCACTCATGCTGCGCTTTCGGGTTATGAAATTTAAAGATTTCATTTAAACCTTCCCGGACATAATCCAGCTCGGTGCCGTCGATGAACGGCATCGCCTGCAGCGGCGCAAACAGCTTCGCCCCGTCAGATTCAAAGAGCAGATCGTCGGGCGCCGGCTCGGCAATCATTTCGAGCACATAGCCAAAACCGGCGCAGCCGCTGGTTTTAATGCCCAGCCGCAGCCCTTTCTTATCCGGCTGCTTGCGCATCAGATCGCGGATATGCGCGGCAGCGGCCGGCGTCATGGTCAGTCCCTGCCAGCTGAAATCGGCGGGATTAAAAGTTCCTGCTTGTACTTCCATCGATAGACCTCCAGGTTGGCGCCATCAAGGCATACCGCCATGTTAGTGATAATGATTATCACTTCAACCCTTCTGCAGCAGGGGTATTGCCTCATTTAGTGCTTTTTATAAGCATAGACCCTCGCCCGGGGATTATCAGGGCGTGCAAATAGAACTTAATCTATTGATTTATAATATGTTATTTTGAAATCATTCTATCTCCGCACGCAATGGCAAAGATGTATCGAAAATACCGATTTATGCAATAGCGGCAGACCACCTTGCTGGTTATCGCTTGCAGGCGAGCATAAAGTGACAACGTAACAGAAAGACCATGCCAGCGCGGGGCGCGGCCCCGGCCATGCGCTAGAAAAAAGCGGGTAGTGAAAGCGCCCGCCGGTAACGCTTCAGGAAAGGAATAAGCGCCGCTCGCCTGGCCGCGTTCGGGAAATAAAAACCAAAATAAAACGGGCAAACGGGGCTGCCAGGCGGGATACCGGCTGGCTAGGTGCCTTTACTCACCAGCCGGGCGGCCTGGACAAAGACCTCATCCTCTACCCCGTCCCCCTTCTGTCTGCCCAGCCTCACCAGTTCATCCACGATACTCCCCTGATTAATCTGCTTTTGTGTAGCCACTAAGCTAATGACCGCCGCGCCGATGGCCATGCCAATCAATGCCGTTTGTTCATCTTTATCTTTCATGGTGTCGCTCCGTCTGCCCTCCTCAGAAAGGCTAGCAAAAGATACCATCTGCTCAATTTCAAATTCATCTTCTTTACACCTCCCGGAAAACGCAGGCGCCGCACTGACCTCTCCTTCCCCCTGGTGGCGATGGCGCAAAGCGCTGTCGCCTCATACCGGGTCTTTATTTTGCCAGCTTCACGTTGCGCGGAAATAAATAAAAATAACGCGCGCGCCGAAGAGTAAAAAAAGGAAATAGCAGCCTCAGCGATAAAACCAGATTATTCCAGCAGGGAATAGCTGGAATGCTAATATTTCATTTCCTCGCCGGTTTTTAGAGGCCTATAGTTTTTTTACCTGCAGAACATCCACTAAGGTTAAAAAACATAAGGACATAATAATGATTGTTTCAGCCCCCAGCGATTATCGCGAAGCCGCTCGTCGTCGTCTGCCCCGCTTCCTTTTCGATTATATTGACGGTGGCGCGGTGGCGGAAAACACCATGAACGCCAACGCCGCCGAGCTTGCCTCGGTAGCTCTTCGCCAGCGCGTACTGTGCGGGGCCGGCGAACCGACGCTGGCGACCACGATCCTTGATGCCCCATGGGCGATGCCCGTGGCGCTGGGGCCCGTCGGCGCCACCGGGATGTACGCCCGCCGCGGCGAAGTCCAGGCGGCCCGCGCCGCCTCCCGCGCCGGGATCCCGTACACCTTATCCACCGTGTCGGTCTGCTCGATTGAAGAGGTGGCGAGCCACGCCAGCGGCGCGCTCTGGTCCCAGCTGTACGTACTGAAAGATCGCGGCTATATGCGTAACGCGCTGGAGCGCGCCTGGGCCGCTGGCATGAAAACCCTGGTATTTACCGTCGATATGCCAATCCCCGGCTCGCGGTATCGCGATAACCGCTCAGGGATGTCCGGGCCGCACGCCACCCTGCGACAATATCTCCAGGCTTGCACCCATCCGCGCTGGGCGATGAACGTCGGGCTGGCGGGCAGACCCCTGTCGTTTGGTAATATCGAAGCCTACACCGGCCACAAAATGACCATGGACGACTATATGGGGTTCATCAGCAACAACTTCGACCCGTCCATCGCCTGGCACGATCTGGAGTGGATCCGCGACAGCTGGCAAGGGAAATTAATCATCAAAGGGATCCTCGATGCCGACGATGCGCGCAATGCCGTGCGGCTGGGCGCCGATGGTATTGTGGTGTCGAATCATGGCGGCAGACAGCTCGATGGCGCCATCCCCACCGCCCGGGCGCTGCCCAGGGTGGTGGATGCGGTCGGCGACGATCTGACAGTGCTTGCCGATTCCGGGGTGCGCTCCGGCGTGGACGTTATACGTCTGCTGGCCCTCGGCGCGAAAGGCGTGCTGCTCGGTCGGGCCTATATTTATGCCCTGGCCGCGGCGGGCGAAGCGGGCGTGGCGCATCTGCTGCGCTTATTTGCCGAGGATATGAAGGTTACCATGACCCTCACCGGCGCGACCTCGCCATCGGCCATCAGCCTCGATTGTCTTGATCGCCTCGAACAGGATCAACACCGCACTCATGCGGTGCCGGTATCCTTACCCGCCTGACGCTGCCCGGGACCTGGCCTGGCCATGTGCCTCGCCCAGGTCCGGCAAAGTGGAATTACCTCTGAAGGTGCAACTCTGTCTGTTGTACCGTGTTCGCCGGGCGGATGCGGAACCAGATCGCGTACATGGCCGGCAGGAAGATAAGGGTCATGATGGTTCCCCCCAGCGTCCCGCCAATCAGCGTATAGGCGAGCGTTCCCCAGAAGACCGACTGGGTGAGCGGAATGAACGCCAGGATCGCCGCCAGCGCGGTCAGCAGAACCGGGCGGGCGCGCTGCACCGTCGCCTCCACCACCGCGTGGAACGGATCGAGCCCCGCCTGTTGGTTATGATGGATTTGGCCAATCAGGATCAGCGTATTGCGCATCAGGATCCCCGACAGGGCGATCAGGCCCACCAGGGCATTGATGCCAAACGGCTGATTGAACAGCAGCAGCGTCGGGACCACGCCAATCAGCCCCAGCGGCGCGGTCAGGAAAACCATGACCATCGCCGACAGCGAACGCACCTGCAGGATAATGATCAGCAGCGTGAGGGCGATCATTATCGGAAATAACGGCACCATCGCCCGGGTGGCCTTGCCGGATTCCTCAATCGACCCCGCCGTCTCGATGCGATAGCCAGGCGGCAGCGAGTCGATAATGGGCTGCAGCGGCTTCATCAGCGCGGTGGAGACATCCGGCGGCTGCAGGTTCTCCGCAACATCTCCGCGGACGGTGATGATCGGCGTGCGGTCGCGACGGCGAAGCAGCGGGTCCTCCATCCTGATCGACACGTCGCCAATCTGTGACAAGGGAACCCGCTGCCCGCCGCTGCCCACCAGGGTGAAGTCGGCGATTTTCGCCGGATCCAGACGGATGTCGCCCGCCGCGCGGCCGATCACCTGCACGGCGCGAATATCTTCCCGGACGGTGGTGATCGGGATCCCTGACAGCAGGAACTGCAGCTGCTGGGCGACGGACTGGGAGCTGAGTCCGCTCGCCTGCAGCCGGTCCTGATTGAAGCTGAAATGCATCACCGGTACCCGCGAACCCCAGTCGGTATTGACGGTGCGCATCAGCGGACTGGCCTGCAGCACCGATTTAACCCGCTCGGCGATGTCGAGCAGAGCGTGCGGATCGGGCCCCATCACCCGCCAGGCGACCGGATAAGGCGAATAAGGGCCAAACACCAGCTGAGTGACGCGCACCCGCGCCTCCGGCGCCAGGCCATTGGCCACCGCCTCCCGCAGCCGCCGCTTGAGCGCCTCGCGGGCACCCTGCCCGTCGGTCAACACCACCAGTTTGGCGAAGGAGGGATCGGGCAATTCCGGAGCCATCGCCAGGTAAAAGCGCGGCGCGCCCTGGCCGATATAGCTGGTGACAATCTTCGCCTCCGGCTGCCGCTGCAGCCAGTGCTCAATTTTCGCCGCCGCGGCGCTGGTCTGGCTAATCGACGACCCGTAAGGCAGCTGCACTTCAACCAGCACTTCCGGACGATCGGAGGTGGGGAAAAACTGCTTTTTCACCACGCTCATGCCCAGGATCGCCACGATAAACAGCGCCACCACCCCGGCGGCCACGCGCCATTTGTGAGCAATAACCCGGGTCAGCAGCCGACGGAAGCGCTGATAGCGCGGGGTGTCATACAGCGCGGCGTGGCCGGCCGCCGCGGGCTTTCTGTCCGGCAACAGGTGCACCCCCAGCCAGGGGGTAAAAATCACCGCCACCATCCAGGAGGCAATCAGCGCGATACCGACGATCCAGAACACATTGCTGGCGTACTCCCCGGCGGTGGACTGCGCAAATCCATTGGGCATAAAGCCCACGGCCGTCACCAGGGTACCGGCCAGCATGGGCGCGGCGGTATGGCTCCAGGCATAGGCCGAGGCTTTGAGGCGGTCGTACCCCTCCTCCATTTTTACCACCATCATTTCGATGGCAATGATGGCATCATCCACCAGCAGCCCCAGGGCGAGGATCAGCGAGCCGAGAGTGATGCGGTCGAAGTTTTTGCCGGTCGCCGCCATCACCACAAACACCACGGCGAGGGTTAAAGGCACCGCCGCCGCGACCACCACGCCCACGCGCCACCCCATGCTGACAAAGCACACCGTCATCACCACCAGCAGGGCGACAAAGAATTTGATCATGAACTCATCGACCGCGGCGCTGATATTCACCGACTGATCGGTCACCTTGGTCAACGACATGCCGAGCGGCAGGCTCTGATTGATGCTGGCCGTTTCGGCATCCAGCGCTTTCCCCAGCGCCAGACCATTCCAGCCCTCGCGCATCACCACCCCCAGCAGCAGCGCCGGTTCGCCCTGATGGCGGATCAGGAAGGTGGCGGGATCTTCGTACCCCCGCTCAACCGTGGCGACATCGGCCAGTTTCAGCGTTCTGCCCCCGGCAATAATCGGCGTGTCGCGGATCTGCTGCAGGCGGTCAAACGCCCCATCGAGGCGGATAAAGATCTGCCCGCCCCGGGTCTCAATGGCCCCGGCGGCGGTCAGCACATTCTGGCTGTTCAGCGCGGCAAAAATCGCCTCTGGCGAAAGGCCCAGGGTGGCGAGACGATCATGAGAAAACGAGAGATAAATGCGCTCCGCCTGTTCGCCGAGGATATTCACTTTTTTCACCCCGGGTACATGCAGCAGCTGCTGGCGCAGGGCTTCAGCGTCACGCACCAGCTGCCGCGGCGGCTCTCCCCGCGCTTTCAGAGCAAAGAGGGCAAAGGTGACATCGGCGAATTCGTCATTCATCATCGGACCGGAGACGCCGGCAGGCAGATTTTTCGCCTCATCGCCGAGCTTCTTGCGCGCCTGATAAAACTGCTCCGGCACCTCGGAAGGCGGGGTCTGATCCTGCAGCGACAGGGTGATCAACGCTATGCCAGGGCGGGTATAGGTCTCCGTGCGATCGTACCACTTTAGCTCCTGGAGTCGTTTTTCCAGCGGCTCGGCGACCTGATCCTGCATCTCCTGCGCGGTGGCGCCGGGCCAGACGGTAATGACCGTCATTTGCTTGACCGTAAAGGGCGGATCTTCCGCTCGCCCGAGTCCGAAGAACGCCACCAGCCCGGCGACGGAGATAAGGATAATCAAAAACAGGGTCACCGACCGCTCGCGGACGGCCAGCGCGGAGAGATTAAAACGCCCGGCGCTCATGGCTGGCTCCCGGCGGCATTATGCTCGCGTCGTTCCGCCAGACGTACCGCCTCGCCCTGGTGCAGAAGATGGGCGCCCAGGGCGACGATCGGCTCGCCGGGCTTCAGCGGGCCGGTCACCCGCGCGGTTTCATCATCCAGGCCGAGCACGGTCACCGGTTGCCAGGAGACGGTGGCCGGACGAGAGGCAATGCGCCAGACGCCAGGGCCGTTACCCGGATCGTAGACCGACGCCAGGGGCACCGCCAGCACCTGGCCTGGCGCCTGGTCGTTGCCGATGCGCAGGGTCACGGTAGACCCCAGCGGGGCATTCGCCAGCGCGCCGTTCAGCACATAGCGCGCTTCAAAGGTGCGGGTGGTGGCGTCAGCCGCGTCCGAAAGCAGGCGCAGGGTCGCCGTGACCGGCTGAGATTCGCTGCCATAGCGTGTCGCCAGCGCCTCGCTGCCGACCGCCGGGCGTAGCGTCTCCGGCAGTTGCACCCGCGCTTCGCGCTGCCCCGCCCGCGCCAGGCGGATCACCACCTGCCCGGCGCTGACCACCTGCCCCGGCTCAGCGAGGGTTTCCACCACCACGCCGTCAGCATCCGCCAGCAGTCCGGCATAGCCGGTGGCGTTTTGCGCCACATTGGCCTGCGCCTGGGCCGCGCTGAGGTCGGCTCTCGCCGCCTCTGCTGCCGCGTTAATCTGGTCGAATTCCGCGGCAGAGATGGCGCCGCTCGCCACCAGGCCGCGATAGCGGGCCAGATCGTTGGCCGCCTTTTTGGCTCGCGCCCGCGCGGCATCTACGGCCCGCTGTTGGGACTGCGCCTGCAAGGCTAGATCAGCCGGATCCAGGCGCAGCAGCAGCTGACCGCGCTTGACGCTCTGCCCGGTTTCCGCCCGCCGTTCAAGCACTTTTCCCGCCACCCTGAAGCCGAGGTCGCTTTGGGTTCGGGCCACTACCACGCCGGTAAAGGCCCGCGAGCCGGCCTCCGCGCGCTCGACGGTCGCCACCCGGACCAGCGGCGGCCGGATGCGGGGGTCGTCATGATCGGCAGGTTCGCCGCAGCCCGCGAGGGCCAGCGGCAGGAAGCAGACGGCAAGATGGACGGCGTTGAGCCTGAGCATGGGTCACCTTAATGAAAAGACCGGATGGTGACCGCATTCTCAGACTAGTGACCAATAAAGTCAATAGTCACTAATCAGGGGGAGAGACTTCTCAGGATCAGGGAGGCAAGCAGCACCGCCGCGGTGGGCGCGGTATCGAGATTGTATTGCAACTGCACCGGATTGATGAAAGGACACATCACCATATACACCGCCAGGGTCGCTTCATCCAGCGGGGTTTTGCGCTCGAACTCACCCGCCTGGCGGCCTTCGACAAGGATTTGACCAATCAGCTGCTGCAGATGACCGGCATACTGTTCCGTTGAAGGCCATTTATCGCGCGCCGCGACGGCGGCGATGTCGTACAGTTTGCGATCCTCGAAAAACAGTTCACTGCCGGCCTCGGTCAGCGCCCGGAACAGGCGGCGCAGTTTCTCGCTGGCGGACGGCGCATCGGCGATGGCCGCGCTGACGGCCACCATGATCTTCTCCAGCCGGCTGGCGCAAATCGCCTCGCCAATCGCCTGCTTGGAGTCAAAGAATTTATAGATATAGGCTTTGGAAAAGCCTATCGCTTTGGCGAGATCGGTGACCGTCGTTTTCTCATAGCCATAGCGACTAAAGTGCGCCATGGCCGCGTCAAGAATCTGGTCCCGAACGCTGTGGTCATGGGGACCACGGCTTGCAGGGGTGGGGGTATTTTTCGTCATCCGTTTAGCTTAATGCGATCGTTATCGTTTGACAACGAGTGACGCTATTATGATTTGGTCACAATAACGCCCCGCTCTGTGATCCTCTTGCCGCGTTACGCCTCACCCGCCTCTTGGTTTATCGCGCCGGCGGGCAGACAACCCAGGCCTTGCAGCGTCTGATACACCGCGCTGTCGAGCGGGGTATGCGGTTCCGCGCCTAAAAAATCAACCAGTTTATCGTTGCGCAGGCGTACCGGCAGACGCCAGAGATAGTGCATCTCGACCATTTCGCGCAGGGTGGCGTTGAAGGGCGCCGCCAGCTTCACCAGCCACCAGGGAAAGGACTTCACTACCGCCCTGCCGCCATAGCGGGCGACCACCCGCTGGATCGCCTGACTCATTTCGCTGCCGTCCGGGTCCCAGTGGCCCTGCATATGAAAGCGGGCGAACGGCTCAAGCTCGCGCCTGCGGGCGAGCAGCGCGGCGATGGTGGCGGCCACGTCGGGCAGCCAGGCCCACTGATGCCCCACGCCGATCGCCCCCGGGTAGCTAATGATGCGGGGAAGCTGACCAGGCTTGACCAGCCCCTGAGAAAACCAGTTATTTCCGGCGCGCGGGCCAAAAAAATCGCCCGCCCGAACAATCAACGCCCGGCCGCCGCGCTGCACGTAATCCTTCAGCGCCAGCTCCATCGCCACCCGGATGGCGCCTTTGCGGGTCACCGGCTGTTGTGCGGCCTCTTCAGCAATCAGCGGAAAGGCATCCGGTCCATAGTTGTAGACCGTGCCGGGCAGGACTACAAGCGCCCGCTGCCGTTCGGCAGCCTGCAGGGTGTTGCGCAGCATAGGCAGTACCTGTTGCCGCCAGTGCCGGTAGCCCGGCGGATTCACCGCATGGACGATGACGTCGCAACCGGCAGCCGCCGCCGCGACCTGGCCGCCATCCAGCGCGTCGCCGGCTATCCACTGTATGCCATCTTCGGGATCACGCATCTGGGCGCCGCGCTTCAGCGCCCGAACCTGCCAGTTGTCTGCCACCAGCCGGCGCGCCACTTCCCCGCCGATGCCCCCGCTTGCTCCCAGAATAAGTACCTTGCCGCTGCTGTTCATCCTCTTTCCCCGTTCGCTAATGGATGCTTGACAGCCTACCTGCGGCTCATATCAAATGAAATTGCATACCATCGTCGAACGGCTATACATATTTGTATGAATACCTCTATTCCCTGGGAGTGGTACCGAACCTTTCTCGCCGTCCTGCAGGAAGGCTCTTTATCGGGCGCATCGCGCACCCTGAACATCACTCAGCCGACGGCGGGGCGCCATATTGCCGGGCTGGAAACCGCCCTCGGCCAGGCCTTATTTACCCGCTCGCAAACCGGCCTGCTGGCGACCGACGCGGCGCTGGCGCTGCGGGTGCATGCCGAGGCGATGGACAACACCGCCCGGGCGCTGGAACGCACGGCGGCCAACTTTAGTCGCGACAGAGCCGATCTGCGTGGCGTGGTGCGGGTGGCCGCCAGCGAGGTGGTCGGCGCCGAGGTGCTGCCGCCGCTGGTTGCCCGGCTCAGGCAGGCGTGCCCGAATATCGTCATCGAACTGATGCTCTCCAATCGATTTCAGGATCTGCTTCACCGGGAGGCGGATATCGCGGTGCGGATGGTCGCCCCGCAGCAGGAGCAGCTTATCGCCCGCCGTCTCGGCAGGATTGAGCTTGGGTTACATGCCACCGCCGCCTACCTGACGCGCCAGGGCCTGCCCACGACCCTCGACGATCTGGCCAGCCACGCGCTGATTGGTTTCGATAGCGCCACCCCACTTGTTCGCCGGGCGCTGCAGGCTTACCCTCGTTTTCAGCGTGAGGCCTTCGCGATGCGGACCGATAGCGACCTCGCCCAGTTGAGCCTGATTCGCGCCGGAGCGGGGATCGGCATCTGCCAGGTGCCCCTTGCGGATGGCATTATTCCCCTGCAGCGAGTGCTGGCGGCCGACTTTTCTCTGTATCTTGATACCTGGCTGGTAATGCATGAGGATCTGCGCCACAGCCCTGCCTGTAAGCGGGTATTTGATTTTCTCGCCCAGGGGTTGCAGGCGTATATTCGTGGCCCACTGGCGAGCTGACCCACCCCATCGCGCGGGCATTTCATTGCCTGCGGAAATAGTCACTCATTGACACTGTAAATATGGCATTGTATAAAACCCCGCCCCAATAATGAGTTTCATTTGCATTACTCCCATTTGCTGGTCATCCACTCGCCTGTTTACAAGGATAGCGTTTAATGAAGAAGGTCCTTTGCGCGTTAGGCTTGATGTTCACCGCCGTCAGTTCCGCGCTGGCAACAACCTACCCCCTGACGATTGAAAACTGCGGCTATCAGGAGACCTTCACCCGGCCGCCGGAGCGCGTGGTCGCGCTGGGGCAAAATACGGTCGAAATTCTGCTGCTGCTCGGGCTGCAAAAGCAGGTGGTCGCCAGCGCCTTCTGGCCGACCAGCGTTTTACCGCAGCTGGCTGAGCAAAACGCGAAGATTAAAACCTTGACGGTGGAAATTCCGAGCCTGGAATCGGTGCTGGCGCAAAATCCTGATTTCGTTCCCGCCCAGTTGCCGCTGCTGCTGGGGCCGGAAAGCAAAGTCGCCAGCGTGCTGGGCGGTCATAATGCGATAACCTCCGAGACCGAGTGGCCCACGGTGAGCTGGGAGAGCATTATTGCCGCCAACCCGGATGTGATCGTGGTCGCCAGTCTGGACCGTAACCGCTGGGCGCTGGATAAGGCCGAGGAGAAGATCAAATTCCTCAAAAGCGATCCCGCCGTCAGCCAGCTGGAGGCGGTGAAAAAAGGCCATATCGTGGTCATGGACGGTCAGGCGATGAATCCGACCATTCGCACGCTTTACGGCGCGGAACAGGTGGGCGAGCAGCTGAGAAAAATGGGGCTTAACTGATGAGCGTCGCCGCGATTGAGACGCGCCGCAGCATACTGCTCACCGGCTGGTGTTTACTGGCCGTGATCGTGCTGGCGCTGGTGATAGCGGTGGGCGTCAGCGTCGGCGAGCTGGCCATCCCGCTGCAGAATGTCTTTTACGCTATCAGCAACAGAACCGGCTTAACCGCTGAGCCTCTCAACCGTATCTATGAGAGCGTTATCTGGGATTTCCGCCTCAGCCGCGCGCTGGTCGCCGCCTGCTGCGGCGCAGGCCTCGCTATCTGCGGCGTCGTGCTGCAAAGCCTGCTGAAAAATGCCCTCGCGGAACCCTACGTCCTCGGCGTCTCCGCCGGGGCCTCCACCGGCGCGGTGTCGATCGTGGTGCTGGGCCTTGGCGCTGGCGCAATTTCCCTCTCGGCCGGGGCCTTTGCCGGGGCCTTCGCCGCCTTCGCCTTTGTCGCCTTGCTGACTAACGGCGCGCGCGGCGGCAATGAGCGTACGATTCTTGCGGGCGTTGCCGCCTCGCAGTTATTTAACGCCATCACGGCCTATACCATCAGCACCTCCGCCAGCGCGCAGCAGGCGCGCGATGTGATGTTCTGGCTGCTGGGCAGCTTCAGCGGCGTTCGCTGGCCCGAATTCCAGCTGGTCATTGTGGTGGTGCTCGCGGGTCTGGCGGTCTGCCTGTGGTATGCCCGGGCGCTGGACGCGTTCACCTTCGGCGACGATGCCGCCGCCTCGCTGGGGATTGCTGTGCCGCGCGTGCGCCTGATCCTCTTCACCACTGCGGCGCTGATCACCGCCACCATCGTCAGCATGGCCGGCTCAATCGGCTTTGTTGGCCTGGTGGTGCCCCACGTGATGCGTTTCTTCTTTGGCCCGCTGCACCGAACGTTGCTGATCGCCAGCGCGCTGGCAGGGGCGATATTGATGGTACTGGCGGACATTGCGTCGCGCCTGCTGATTGCCCCGCAAAGTCTGCCCGTTGGGGTAGTAACCGCCCTGGTTGGGGTGCCTTTCTTTGCCGTGATTATCTACCGCTCAAGGAATAAGTGATGAGTATTTGCGCTGAAAATATCACCTGGAAGGCAGGCAAAAAGGTCATCGTCAATAATGTCTCGCTGCGGGTGCCGCGAGGCGAAACGGTCGGACTGCTGGGGCCCAACGGCTGCGGCAAATCCTCGCTGCTGCGCGTTCTGGCGGGCCTGCGCCGCCCGGATGCAGGTCGCGTCACCCTCGACGGCCAGGATATCGCCCGGATGGCGAAAAAGCAGCTCGCCCGCCGCGTGGCTTTCGTCGAGCAACACGGCATGACCGAGGCCAATATGCGGGTGCGCGACGTCGTGCGCCTGGGACGCATTCCCCACCACTCTCCGTTCTCAAACTGGAGCGCTCAGGATGACGAGGCGATTGCCGCCGCGCTGCAGCGGGTAGCGATGCTGGAGAAAAGCGAACAGGGATGGTTAAGCCTCTCCGGCGGCGAGCGGCAGCGGGTGCATATCGCCCGCGCGCTGGCGCAGAGCCCGAGCGAAATCCTGCTGGATGAGCCGACCAACCATCTGGATATACACCATCAGATGCAGTTAATGCAGTTGATCAGCGAGCTGCCGGTAACCAGCATTGTGGCCATTCACGATCTTAACCATGCCGCGATGTTCTGCGATTCGCTGATCGTGATGCAGCAGGGGCAGATCCTCGCCAGCGGGACGCCGGAGGAGATTTTGTCCGAAGCGCTGCTGTGGGACGTTTTCCGGGTGAAAACCAAAATCGAGATCTCCCCTTACCACGGCAAAAAGCACATTCATTTCATCATTTAGGTTGGGCGGATATGCCTCTTTTCTCCCTGCGCCCTGCGGCAACCCTCTGGCCTCCGGTGTTACTGGGAAGCCAGTTCGTTTTTAATATTGGCTTTTACGCGGTCGTTCCTTTCCTCGCCCTCTTCCTGCGCGACGACATGCTGCTCTCAGGCGGACTTATCGGCCTGATCCTCGGGCTGCGTACCTTCTCTCAGCAGGGCATGTTTATCCTCGGCGGGACGCTGGCCGACCGCTATGGCGCTAAGGCGATCATTCTCGCCGGCTGCGTCGTTCGCGTCGCCGGTTTTCTCCTGCTGGCGTGCGGGGCGTCGCTGTGGCCCATTATCCTCGGCGCCTGCCTGACCGGCGTCGGCGGCGCCCTGTTCTCCCCGTCGATAGAGGCCCTGCTGGCGCGGGCCGGTACCCACAGCCAGGCCAACGGGAAACGCAGTCGCGCCGAGTGGTTTGCGCTGTTTGCGGTATGCGGTGAACTGGGAGCGGTGATCGGCCCGGTGGCCGGAGGCGTGCTGAGCGGGATCGGCTTTCGGCATATCGCCCTCGCCGGCGCGGGAATATTTCTTCTGGCGCTGGCGGTGCTCTTTTTCTGTCTGCCCGCCGACGGGCACACGACAACAACGCGCAGACGAGTCCCATGGTGGACGCCTTTGCGCCAGCCGCGCTTTGTCGCGTTTATTCTCGCCTACAGCTCATGGCTGTTGAGCTACAACCAACTGTACCTCGCCCTGCCGGTGGAGATCCAACGTTCCGGCGGCCGCGAGCAGGATCTGGCGCCGCTCTTTATGCTGGCCTCGCTGTTGATTATCACCCTCCAGCTCCCTCTCGCCCGCTTCGCCCGGCGAATGGGCGCCGTGCGCATCCTGCCGGTGGGCTTTCTGCTGCTGTCGGCTTCCTTTGCCAGCGTGGCGTTATTCGCCGCCGCCCCACCCGCCGAAGGTTGGCTGCGGTTAATGCCGGCGGCTGGTTTTGTCACGCTGCTCACCCTCGGCCAGATGCTGTTAGTGCCCGCAGCCAAGGATCTGATCCCGCTGTTCGCCGAGGAGTCGACGCTGGGCGCCCACTACGGAGCGCTCGCCACCGCAGGAGGGTGCGCGGTGTTAGCCGGGAATTTACTGCTCGGTCATTTGCTTGACCTGGCGCTCATTCCGTCGCCGCAGGCGGTTTATCCCTGGCTTTTGCTGGCGCTGTTTCCGCTGTGCAGCGCCGTCGCCCTGCGGGCAATCTGTCGCCCGCTGGCGGCAACATGACGCAGAGCGGGCGACAGCCCGCTCTGGAAGTGAACCGACGATAAAGTACACCGCCTGGGGAAGATAACGGGCGCGCCCCGCCTTACTTTGCCGCCAGCTCGCGACGAATAATCTCGGCGCCGGCGCTCAGGGCGTGCAGTTTGCCGGTCGCGACATGGCGCGGCAGCGGCGCCATACCGCAGTTGGTGGACGGGTAGAGTTTGTCGGCATCGACGAACGCCAGCGCCTTGCGCAGGGTTCCAGCCACCTCTTCCGGGGTTTCGATAGCATGGCTGGCGACATCGATCGCCCCGACCATCACCTTTTTACCGCGGATCAACTCCAGCAGATCCATCGGCACGCGCGAGTTGTGGCACTCGAGAGAGATAATATCAAGGGACGATTTCTGCAGCTGCGGGAAAGCCTCTTCATACTGTCGCCACTCGGAGCCCAGCGTCTTTTTCCAGTCGGTATTGGCCTTGATGCCATAGCCGTAGCAGATATGCACCGCTGTCTCACACTTCAGCCCTTCGGTGGCTCGTTCTAAGGCGGCGATCCCCCAGTCGTTGACCTCATCGAAGAAGACGTTAAAGGCCGGCTCATCGAACTGAATAATATCAACCCCCGCAGCCTCTAACTCTTTCGCTTCCTGATTGAGGATTTTAGCAAATTCCCAGGCCAGCTTTTCCCGGCTTTTATAGTGGTTGTCATACAGCGTGTCGATCATGGTCATCGGGCCCGGAAGCGCCCATTTGATCGGCTGACTGGTGAGCTGCCGCAGATAGCGAGCGTCCTCCACGAAGACCGGTTTCTGGCGCTCCACGGCGCCCACCACCGTTGGAACACTGGCCTCATAGCGGTTACGAATTTTCACGATCTCGCGTTTGGCAAAATCCACCCCGCTGAGGTGCTCGATGAAGGTGGTGACAAAGTGCTGCCGCGTTTGCTCGCCGTCGCTGACAATATCGATCCCGGCCCGCAGCTGGTCGTCGAGGGATAACCGCAAGGCGTCGCGCTTGCCGGCCAGTAATTCTTCGCTGGACAGTTTCCAGGGCGACCACAGGGTCTCTGGCTGCGCCAGCCAGGAAGGTTTCGGTAAACTGCCGGCGGTCGATGTCGGAAGCCATGTTTTCATAGTCATTAGCCTTTTATATGGGTTTAGCAAAGCGCGAAATTAGCAGACCATTGCTCAAGCAACGTCTTGTGCGGGTTGATAAAATGTTGTTGTGTAAATTTCCCCTGCTCAATCGCCAACAGGCTGCGCTCTTCCCGGTCATAGACGATTTTTGTTAATGAATGATCCAGGTGGCTGAGATTGGGCTGATAGTATTGCCCCGCCGGGGAGTTGGCATTGTAGATCTCCGGGCGATATATTTTCTGAAACGTCTCCATCGTGCTGATGGTGGCGATCAGTTCCAGGCTGGTGTAATCGCTGAGCAGATCGCCGGTAAAATAAAAGGCCAACGGCGCGACGCTGTTTTTTGGCATAAAATAGCGTACCTGCAGACCCATTTTGCTGAAATAGCGCTCGGTCAGCGAGACGCCTTCCTGAGCATATTCAATGCCGAGGACCGGATGTTCGTTACCGGTGCGATGGTAAACATCTTTACTGGAGACGCTCAGGCAAATCACCGGCGCCTTGCTGAAGTTGGCGCGCCAGGCGCTGGATTGCACAAAATCCTTAAAGATATTGCCGTGCAGCTCGCCAAAGTTTTCCGGTACGCTGAAGCGACTCTGGTCCTTATTATGTTCCAGAAGCAGTACGCTAAAATCGTAATCCCGCACATAGGAGGAGAAGTTATTGCCGACGATACCGGCATGACGCTCCCCGCTCTTTTTATCGACAATATGCGTTTGCAGGATCTCAATCACCGGGAAGCTGGCGCTATCCTGAGCAATATTCATCTCGACAGAAATAATATCCAGTTCCACCGCATAGCGATCGTTATGGGGATTATCCCAGTGGGCCAGGCTATTAAAACGGTTATTCATCATGATTAACGTATTGCGCAGATTTTCCTCACGGTTCACCCCTCTGGCTAAATTAGCGAAGTTGGTGGTAATACGCGTATTTTCCGCAGGGTTATAGTTTTCATCAAACCGGGTGCGCTTAATCGTATAGGTAAATTTATTATTCATGGCGATTGTCCATCCTGATGGCGGGCATAAAGCGAACCCGGCGGAATACTCTCCACCAGCCTGGCGACGCGGAGTCAGGCCGGGCGCGCTTCAACCGGTAAATGTTGTTGATTCGTTAATGAACCTATTTTTGCCAGAGTCAGCGCTGGAGGGAAAGCGACTTAAATTCAATGCAACATGAGCCATCCTCATGTTGCTCCAGGCGGTGGCCGATGGCCGACGCAGGCCGACAATATTAGTCAATAAACGTTTGTTCAATGGATGTAGGCAGGGTACACTCTTTAACCACTATAAGATGGGCTTTTACCTGCCCGCCGTACCCGTTTAGCTGGAGCTTTTGTCGTACAGAATGATTGTTGATATCAGTATTATGTCGATGTGCATGGCCGTACTGCTGATTATGAGCGTACTGCTGAATTAAGAGGCTCCCGAACGCAATGACACTCGCTCTCATCTGACCTCCACATTCGCGAGGAAAAAAGAAGATTCAGAGGATTCGCGCCGCCTGGGATTGTTCCGCCTGCCGGCACCCTCTACTCTTTTGGGACTTGCTTATTGAGGAATCCCGGATGAAAAAAGCTCTGCTTGCCCTGTTCGCTATCGCCACCGTTACCGCCGCCAGCGCCTTTGCGGCTGATAAAACCGACGTCCCGGCGCCTGTCGTCGATAACGGAGTCCGCCCGCCGATGGAGAGGGATCGTGGCCCCCTGCCGCCGTTCCCGCCGCAGCTTCCGCCGCACAGACCGGTGCTGTTTTCAGCCACGGTAGCAACCGATACGCCAGCGGAAACCATTAACAAACTGACCGCGCTGATCCCCGCCGGCCAGGCGAAACACTACGAAGTGCACGTTGAGGTGGTGCCGGTTGGCGAGGGAACCGACAGACAATAGCCCAGGGGAGATCTACGCTGTCATCTGTCAGCAATAAAAAAGCTGCCGCATATCGCGGCAGCTTTTATGTACTTATTTACAGCTGAGCAGCTGAAAATTAGCTACGCACTTTCCGGTAGATAAACAGTACCACCAGCGCACCGATAACCGCTACCACGAAGCTGCCGAAATTAAACCCATCGACCTTGCCAAAACCAAACAGGGTACTGATCCAGCCGCCGACCACGGCGCCGATGATCCCCAAAATAACGGTCACGATAAATCCGCCGCCATCTTTTCCCGGCATAATCCACTTGGCTAAAATACCGGCAATAAGTCCAAAAATGATCCAGGAAAGAATACCCATGGTTAACCGTCCTCTTGTTACCTTTAAGCATTTAGTATTGAAAAGAGTAGCATAAATAACGAGAGTGGATCGGTAATAATATAAATATTAGATAATTCCCTGCCGACGCCCGGCTGATCTTGTGACAACCTCTCTGGCTCTGGCAGGCCGGCTCTCGCTTATTACCTTAAAAAAAGGGAGGCTATTCGCCTCCCGCCATGCGGCTTATATTACCGCAGTGGTTAGTCGTGATGAACAACATAACCGCGACTGTTCGTCGAAGATTTCAATTTGCCAGACCTGATGGCGCGTCCCGACGTGCAGCGCTTTGCAGACGCCGCGCACCCGGCCCCCGCGCGCCGAACGGATGTGGTTGGCGTTAACCTCCAGCCCCACCACCTTTTGTTCGCCTTCGCTGCACAGATAGCCTGCCACCGACCCCAGGGTCTCCGCCAGCACCACCGACGCTCCGCCGTGCAGCAGGCCAAACGGCTGCTGTGTGCGGCTATCGACCGGCATAGTGGCCTCCAGCGTATCGTCGGTAACGGTCTCAAAGCGAATATCGAGCAGCCCTACCATGTTCCCCTCACCGAGCCGGTTGAGCTGCTCCAGCGTGGCCTGACGTTTCCAAATCATCCGATTATCTCCAGTAACGCCTGCAGCGGGTGGCGAACGCCGCTGCCTTCAATACGCTTCACCTGACTGCGGCAGGAGTAGCCCGTCACCAGACAGCGGTTTCGCGGCAGCCGCTGCATCGCCTGCTGCCAGGAGAGCGCGTAAATGGCCAACGAGTTGGCGTGGTTTTTCACTTCATGACCATAGGTGCCAGCCATCCCGCAACACCCAACGCTGACGTTTTCCAGCTTCGCGCCGAAGTGGGCAAAAATATCTGCCCACTGCTTTGTCGCCGCCGGTAGCGCGGTCACTTCGGTACAGTGACCGAACAGGTACCAGGGCTCACCGCCCAGATCGGGACGGGCGTCGCTGGTTAGGGCCTTCGGCAACCACTCATGGACTAACAGCACCTGGAAATCGCCGCGCTTGTCGCCGAGCGTCTGCTTGTACTCATCGCGGTAGCAGAGCACCAGCGCCGGATCGACGCCCACCAGCGGCATGCCCAGCTGCGCCACGCGGTTGAGGAAGTCCGCCGTCTTCTGCGCGGTGCGCGCGAAGCGGGTGAGGAAGCCTTTGATATGCTGCGCCTTGCCGTTCGGCGAGAACGGCAGGAGCACCGGCTGATAGCCTAAGGCCTCGACCAGACGGATAAAGTCGGCCACCACCTGGGCGTCGTAGTAGCTGGTGAAGGGATCCTGCACCACCAGCACCATCTTCGCTTTCTGCTCGGCGCTCAGCGCTTCGAGCTGCTCAAGGGTCATATTGGCGGAGCGGTGGCCGGCCATCTGCTGCTTCAGCGACGGCGCCGAGAGCAGCGGCAGATCGACCATCCCGATATGCTTCTCCGACAGCTTTTTCAGCCACGGCTGGTTAATAAAAAAGTTAAAGGTCTTCGGCGCCTGCGCCATCAGCGGCGCATAAGATTCGACCGAGGCCACCAGATGATCGCGCACCGGCCGCAGATAGCGGCTGTGGTACAGCTGCAGGAAGCGCGAGCGGAACTCGGGAACATCGATTTTGATCGGGCACTGGGTCGAACAGGCTTTACAGGCCAGACAGCCGGACATCGCCTCTTTGACCTCATGCGAGAAGTCATACTCGCCTTTGCGCGCATGCCAGCTGTTGCGCGTGCGCGCCACCAGCGAGCGCAGGCTGACGCCCTGCTCCGGCAGCGCCTTCTCCAGCTGGTTCGGATCGACGCCGCGGTCGGCCAGCAGGCGCAGCCATTCCCGCACCAGCGTCGCCCGCCCTTTCGGCGAGTGGATGCGCTGGTTGCTGACTTTCATCGACGGACACATCGGGCTCTTGACGTCAAAGTTGAAGCACAGCCCGTTGCCATTACACTCCATCGCCCCACGCCAGCTGCTGCGCACCGCGATGGGGATCTGCCGATCCCAGGTGCCGCGCTTCGCCGCATCGACTTTCATCATCGGCGCGTCGATACCTTCCGGAGGACAGATTTTCCCCGGATTCAGGCGGTTATCGGGATCGAAGACCGCTTTGATCTTGCGCAGCTCGGCATACAGCGTCTCGCCAAAGAAGGCCGGGCTGTACTCCGCGCGGAACCCTTTGCCATGTTCGCCCCACAGCAGGCCGCCATACTTCGCCGTCAGCGCTACCACCTCGTCGGAGATCTGCTTCATCAGCACCTCCTGCTGCGGATCGCACATGTCCAGCGCCGGGCGCACGTGCAGCACCCCGGCATCAACGTGGCCAAACATGCCGTAGCTTAGGCCGTGGCTGTCGAGCAGCGCGCGGAACTCGACGATGTAATCCGCCAGATGTTCGGGCGGTACGCAGGTGTCCTCGGCGAAAGGAATAGGCTTGGCGGCGCCTTTGGCATTGCCCAACAGGCCGACGGCCTTCTTGCGCATGGCATAGATGCGCTCCACGCCTTCAAGATCGTGACAGACCTGCCAGCCAATGACGCCCGCCTCGCTGGCGGCCATCAGCTCGTCCAGCCGCTGGCACAGGGTAGTAACCTGCTGGTCAATCAGCGCCGCGTCATCGCCGGCGAATTCGACGATATTGAGCCCGAGCATCTCTTTATCCGGTACGTCGGTGATCAGTTCGCTTACCGAGTGCCAGACGATATCCTCGCGCGCCAGATTGAGAACTTTAGAATCGACGGTCTCCACCGACAGGGCTTTCGCTTCGACCATAAAGGGCGCATTGCGCAGCGCAGAGTCGAAGGAGTCATATTTGACGTTGACCAGACGGCGCACCTTCGGCAGGCGGGTGATATCCAGCCGCGCTTCGGTAATAAACGCCAGCGTCCCTTCCGAACCGGTTAAAATACGGGTCAGATCGAACTCGCTCATCTCATCGTTAAAGACGTGACGCAGATCGTATCCGGTGAGGAAGCGGTTGAGTTTGGGAAACTTATCAATGATCAGGTCACGCTGCGCCTTGCAGCGCTGGTAGACCGTGTTGTAGATCCGGCCAACCGTCGAGGGGGTATTGCCCAGCGTCTCCGCCAGCGCCACCGGCACCGCCTGGGTATCGAGGATATCCCCGCCCATCAGCACCGCCCGCAGGCCGAGCACGTGATCCGACGTTTTGCCGTACACCAGCGATCCCTGGCCGGACGCGTCGGTGTTAATCATCCCCCCCAGCGTGGCGCGGTTGCTGGTGGATAGCTCAGGCGCAAAAAAGTAACCATAGGGTTTAAGAAACTGGTTCAGCTGATCTTTGATGACCCCGGCTTCAACGCGCACCCAGCCCTCTTCGGGGTTAATCTCGATGATGCGATTCATATAGCGGGACATATCAACGATAATCCCGCCGTTCAGCGCCTGGCCGTTAGTGCCGGTGCCGCCGCCACGCGGGGTGAAAATCAGCGATTTAAAACGCGGTTCGGCGGCAACGCGCGCCAGCAGCGCCACGTCCGCCGTGGATCGTGGAAAAATGACCGCATCCGGCAGCAGCTGATAGACGCTGTTGTCGGTGGCCATCGTTAGCCTGTCGGCATAGCTGGTGGCGGTATCGCCGGTAAAACCCTGTTGCTCCAGTACCTGCAAAAAATTCAGCACCAGTTGAACTACCCCTGGCGCCTGAGAAATTTGTGGGATCATCACGCTTGACCCTGCCTGACTATGTTGTGTTTGAAAATATTGTGTTGGTGCTAACTAAACGTTTGCGTAGCGCATTCAACTTTTTATCACATTTTTTTCATATGCGCCCACGTGTTTTCTGTGCAAAATCAGCCCGGCAAAATTATTGATATTATTATCAGTATATGGATTTACGCGGCGCCAGCTGTTTGGCGCGACTGGAAAGGTAAAATTTCTCTATGATTAATCCCCATCAGCCTCGGGACATTCCGCAAATACTGCTGTCGGTGCTGTTCCTGGCCCTGATTATCATATCCTGCCTGTGGGTTGTGCAGCCGTTTATTCTGTCCTTCGCCTGGGCCGGTACGGTGGTGATCGCCACCTGGCCGGTGCTGCTGCGTCTGCAGCGTGTGCTGTTCGGCAAACGACTGCTGGCGGTGCTGGCGATGACCCTGTTGCTGTTTCTGCTATTCGTTATTCCTATCGCTCTGCTGGTCAACAGCCTGGTGGATAACAGCGTTCCGCTGATCAAACTCATCAGCAGCGGAAATGTGACGCTGCCGGATTTCGCCTGGCTCAACAGCGTACCGCTGGTCGGCGATAAACTGTACTCCGCCTGGCACGGTCTGCTGGATATGGGCGGCTCGGCGATTATGGCCAAGGTTCGTCCCTATATTGGCACCACCACCAGCTGGTTTGTCGGTCAGGCGGCGCACATCGGCAAGCTGCTGGTCTACTGCGGTTTGATGCTGCTGTTCAGCGCGCTGCTCTACTGGCGCGGCGAGCAGGTGGCCTATGGTTTCCGCTACTTCGCCACGCGCCTCGCGGCCAAACGCGGCGACGCCGCGGTGCTGCTGGCCGGCCAGGCCGTGCGCGCCGTGGCGCTGGGCGTGGTGGTCACTGCCCTCACTCAGGCGGTACTGGGCGGGATTGGCCTTGCCGTCTCCGGCGTGCCCTACGCCGCTCTGCTGACCGTGGTGATGATCTTTACCTGTCTGGTCCAGCTCGGCCCTTTACTGGTTTTGGTGCCGTCGATTATCTGGCTTTACTGGAGCGGGGACACCACCTGGGGCACCGTGCTGCTGGTCTGGAGCTGCGTAGTCGGCACCATGGACAACGTTATTCGTCCGGTGCTGATCCGCATGGGCGCCGATCTGCCAATGATCCTTATCCTCACCGGCGTCATTGGCGGCCTGATCGCCTTCGGCATGATCGGCCTGTTTATCGGTCCGGTGCTGCTCGCCGTCTCCTGGCGGCTGTATGACGCCTGGGTGCATGAGGTGCCGCCGCCGCCGAAAGACCCTGACGTCGTCCTTGAAGAGCTCAGTGAGCTGGAGGCCGGTCGCAAGTAATGCCTGGCAGGCGGGGAGACCCGCCTGTTTCTTTGCCCGCATATTGTTAAGCAAAATTTATTGATCGCCGGCAATGCGCTGGCCCCGCGCGCCCTTCACCTCGCTTTCCTCCCCCGGTCCTTCACAACAATTTAACTATTGAGAGGAATCTGATCGACGGCAAAGGCCCCGCTGCCTACTATTAGCTCACGGTTATAAATCAACACCTTGATTTATAAGCATGGAAATCCCCTGAGTGAAACAACGAATTGCTGTGTGTAGTCTTTGCCCATCTCCCACGATGGGCTTTTTTTTGCCCTGCGCATCACGACACCAGATAGCCTGACACCGGTAAAAAAAATCCCCGGCATCGCTGCCGGGGATCGGTCCTGTCAGGGCGAACTTATTTTTTCAGTTCCGCCAGACCTAACCAGGTTTGTACCACGGTATCCGGGTTCAGGGACAAGCTATCAATCCCCTCTTCCATCAGCCAGGCGGCGAAATCCTCATGGTCAGACGGCCCCTGGCCGCAGATGCCGACGTATTTACCCTGTTTCTTCGCCGCGCGGATGGCCATCGACAGCAGGGCTTTCACCGCGTCATTGCGTTCATCAAACAGCTCAGAAACCACACCGGAATCGCGGTCCAGACCGAGCGCCAGCTGGGTCATGTCGTTCGAACCGATGGAGAAGCCGTCGAAGTACTCGAGGAACTGCTCCGCCAGCAAGGCGTTCGACGGGATCTCGCACATCATAATGATCTTCAGCCCGTTCTCGCCGCGCTTCAGCCCCTGACGCTCCAACTCTTCGACCACCGCTTTCGCCTGGGCGACGGTACGGACGAACGGGACCATCACTTCAACGTTGGTCAGTCCCATATCGTTACGCACGCGCTTCATCGCTTCGCACTCAAGGGCGAAGCAGTCGCGGAAGCTTTCGGAAACGTAGCGTCCGGCGCCGCGGAAGCCGAGCATCGGGTTCTCTTCTTCCGGCTCATAGCGCTCGCCGCCCACCAGGTTGGCGTATTCGTTCGATTTGAAGTCCGACAGACGCACGATCACCCGTTTCGGATAGAAAGCGGCGCCGAGGGTGGCGATCCCTTCGGTCAGGCGGCCAACGTAGAACTCTCTCGGCGAATCGTAGCCTTTCATCAGCTCGCGGATTTCGTTCTGCAGGCCCGGCTCCTGGTCGTCAAACTCCAGCAGCGCGCGCGGATGAACGCCAATCATACGGTTGATGATAAATTCCAGCCGCGCCAGACCGACGCCTTCGTTCGGCAGGCAGGCGAAGTCGAACGCGCGATCCGGGTTGCCGACGTTCATCATCACCTTCAGCGGCAGATCCGGCATGTCGCCGACGCTGGAGCTCTTGACGCTGAAGTCGAGCAGCTCGGCGTAGACATAGCCGGTGTCGCCTTCGGCGCAGGAGACGGTGACATTCTGATTTTCCTGAATGCGATCGGTAGCATCGCCGCAGCCGACCACCGCCGGGATCCCCAGCTCACGGGCGATAATCGCCGCGTGACAGGTACGCCCGCCGCGGTTGGTGACAATCGCCGAGGCTTTTTTCATGATCGGTTCCCAGTCCGGGTCGGTCATGTCGGTAACCAGTACGTCGCCTGGCTCAATGCGATTCATCTCGCTGATATCATGGATCACCTTGACCGGACCGGCGCCAATGCGGTGGCCGATGGCGCGCCCTTCGGCGATGATCTGCCCCTGAGCGTGGAGGGTATAACGCTCCATCACCTGGCCGCGGGAACGCACGGTTTCAGGACGCGCCTGGACGATAAATAGCTTACCGGTGTGGCCATCTTTCGCCCACTCGATATCCATCGGACGGCCGTAGTGCTTCTCGATCTGCACCGCCTGCTTCGCCAGCTCCTGCACCTCCTCGTTGCTTAACGAGAAAATATCGCGCTGCGCCTGCGGCACATCTTCGATACGCACCTGTTTACCGTGCTCCTGGGTCGGCGCGTAAACCATACGGATCTTTTTCGACCCCATGGTGCGGCGCACGATCGCCGGACGGCCAGCGGCCAGCGTCGGTTTGTGGACGTAGAATTCGTCCGGGTTCACCGCGCCCTGCACCACCATCTCGCCCAAACCCCACGCCGAGGTGATAAACACCACCTGGTCAAAGCCGGATTCGGTATCGATGGAGAACATGACGCCGGAGGAGGCCAGATCGGAGCGGACCATCCTCTGCACCCCGGCGGAGAGCGCCACGCCGCGGTGATCGTAACCCTGATGCACGCGGTAGGAGATTGCGCGATCGTTAAACAGCGAAGCAAACACGTGCTTCACGGCAACGAGCACGGCGTCAAAGCCCTGCACGTTGAGGAATGTCTCTTGCTGCCCGGCGAAGGAGGCGTCCGGCATATCTTCCGCGGTGGCGGAAGAGCGCACGGCGAATGAGGCCTCGGCGTCATCGGCGGACAGCAGGTCATAAGCATCGCGAATCGCGTTTTCCAGTTCGCTCTGGAAGGGGGTATCGATGATCCACTGTCGGATCTGCGCGCCCGCTTTCGCTAATGCGGAAACGTCGTCAATGTCGGTTTCATCCAGCAGCGCATAGATGCGCTGGTTAACACCGCTTTGGTCCAGGAACTGATTGAAAGCATCAGCGGTGGTGGCAAACCCGTTAGGTACGGAAACACCCATACCGGACAGATTCGTAATCATTTCACCAAGGGAGGCATTTTTGCCCCCAACTCTGTCTACATCATTCATGCCGAGTTGGTTATACCAAAGCACCAGCGGTGACGAGCCATTGTTGGACATCGAGACAATCCTTTTGTGATTTAATACCAGTGAAAAAAATTTCACGATCGACTGCAGGATTATCCTGACATATTTATGAAGCTGAAAAAAACGGTGAATCGTTCAAGCAAATTATTTTTTCATTTTTCGGACTGTTCCCCCGATATTGCTAACTTGATGATTTTTAGGAATTCTGATGAAAAACGCTGGAAATAACGGCGACAAAAAGAAAATGAACCACCCTTTTCATAAAAAACAAAAATAGCGTTTCAATTTTAACAAGAGACAAATCAAACAGGGATATGCTTAAATTTAATATCCGCTTTCAGGCAATTAAACTCATTATACCGGATGGTCAAAATGGAAAGTGCTGTAGATCGCCACGTATTTTATATTTCTGACGGTACCGCCATCACGGCGGAGGTGCTGGGGCATGCCGTGATGTCGCAATTCCCGGTCGCCATCAGCAGCGTAACCCTGCCGTTTGTGGAAAACATCAGCCGCGCGCGGGCGGTAAAGGAGCAGATCGACGCCATCTATCAGCAAACGGGTATTCGCCCGCTGGTGTTCTACTCCATCGTCATCCCGGAAATACGCGACATTATTCTGCAAAGTGAAGGCTTTTGTCAGGATATCGTGCAGGCGCTGGTGGCCCCGCTGCAGCAGGAGCTCAACCTCGACCCGACGCCGGTGGCCCACCGCACCCACGGCCTCAACCCCGGCAACCTGATTAAATACGATGCGCGTATCGCCGCCATCGATTATACCCTCGCCCATGACGATGGCATCTCGCTGCGCAACCTTGACCAGGCGCAGGTGATCCTCCTCGGCGTCTCGCGCTGCGGCAAAACACCCACCAGTCTGTATCTCGCCATGCAGTACGGTATTCGCGCCGCCAACTATCCGTTTATCGCCGACGATATGGACAATCTGGTGCTGCCGGCCTCGCTGAAACCCCTGCAGCATAAGATGTTCGGCCTGACCATCAATCCGGAGCGTCTGGCGGCGATCCGCGAGGAGCGCCGGGAGAACAGCCGCTACGCCTCGCTGCGCCAGTGTCGGATGGAAGTGACCGAAGTGGAGGCCCTGTATCGCAAGAATAAAATCCCCTGCCTGAACAGCACCAACTATTCCGTTGAGGAAATAGCGACAAAAATCATGGACATCATGGGGCTGAATCGCAGAATGTACTAATACACTAGTACATTATTAAAAATTTGTTTATGCTATCACCCGTGGCCTATACAGGATCATGCCCTGCTCTTGCAATAAGCAGGGATTGGTTTATCGTGATGCGCATCACTTCCCGGCATTTTCGCCGCGGAAGAAACAGATTTTTGAGACCCCAATGAATAAAACAGACGAATTGCGTACCGCGCGCATTGAGAGCCTGGTAACGCCCGCGGAGCTGGCCCAGCGCCATCCCGTGACGGCCGACGTGGCTGCCCACGTCTCGGCCTCCCGCCGCCGAATTGAAAAAATCCTCAACGGCGAAGACCGCCGACTGCTGGTGATTATCGGCCCCTGCTCCATTCACGACACCGACGCGGCGCTGGAGTATGCCCGCCGCCTGCAGGGCATGCGCGAGCGCTACCAGCCGCAGCTGGAGATCGTGATGCGCACCTACTTTGAAAAACCGCGTACCGTGGTGGGCTGGAAAGGCTTAATCTCCGATCCGGACCTCAACGGCAGCTACCGGGTCAACCACGGAATTGAGCTGGCGCGGCGCCTGCTGCTGCAGGTTAATGAGCTGGGGGTACCGACGGCCACCGAGTTTCTCGATATGGTGACCGGTCAGTTTATCGCCGATCTCATCAGCTGGGGGGCCATCGGGGCGCGCACCACTGAAAGCCAGATCCACCGTGAAATGGCCTCAGCGCTCTCCTGCCCGGTTGGATTTAAAAACGGCACCGACGGCAATACGCGCATCGCGGTGGACGCCATCCGCGCCTCCCGCGCCAGCCATATGTTCCTCTCCCCGGACAAGCAGGGGCAGATGACGATTTACCAGACCAGCGGCAATCCGTATGGGCATATTATTATGCGCGGCGGCAAACGGCCAAACTATCACGCCGAGGATATCGCCGCCGCCGGCGAGGCGCTACGTGAATTCGATCTGCCGGAACAGCTGGTCGTTGATTTCAGCCATGGCAACTGCCAGAAGCAGCACCGCCGTCAGCTGGAAGTGTGCGCCGATATCTGTCAGCAAATTCGCGCGGGCTCTACCGCCATCGCCGGGATTATGGCAGAGAGCTTCCTGCAGGAAGGCACTCAGAAAGTGGTCCCCGGCCAGCCGCTGACCTGGGGCCAGTCGATCACCGACCCCTGCCTGAGCTGGGAAGACAGCGAAAGATTATTGAGCGAGCTGGCTGCGGCCACCGCCACACGCCTGTAACCGCTCCGCCCGCCGCGCCTGCGGCGGGCAATTCTCTTCGCTGACTCCCCTACCAAATCCGGTAACACGATAAATAACGCTTGCCGTCAAAAACAACATTATTGATAATGATTATCATTGTTGCCTTGATTTTTATTTTGAGAGCTATGACGCGTATGGATAACACTGCCACAGCTGAAAAACCAAAAGACAATGCCCCTTATCCCGTGGCGACGGACAGAGAGATCAGCAGTCGGGTTCTGTTAGGCAGCGAAGGACGAGTAGTGATTGAGCATGGCGGCCAGCGCTATCTGCTGCGCCAGACCCACGCCGGGAAGTTAATTCTGACCAAGTAAGCGCCCCGCTGAACGCGGGGCGAGGCAAGTTAGCTCGAGCAGCTGACTTCCAGACGTTTCCCCCAGTCCGGCGGGCGGCGGACGTAGTCATCCTCGCGATCGGTAAAGGGGTCTGCCAGCGCGGCATGCAGGCGCTCCAGCTCGCCCATATCGCCCGCCTCAGCCTGCTCGATCGCCCGCTGCGCCAGCCAGTTACGTAACACCAGCGCCGGATTCACGCCCTGCATCCTCTGCTGGCGCTGCGCGTCGTCCACCTGTTCATCACGCAGCCGCGCACGATACCCGGCAAACCAGCTGTCAAAGGCCGCGCGGTCGATAAACTCATCGCGCAGCGGCGATGCGGCGCTGAGCTGTTCGCTGTGGCTCAGCAGGCGGAACGTCCGGGTATAGTCGCTCTTCTCGCGGATCATCAGGGCAAACAGCCCGTCCAGCAGGTCGTTATCCCCTTTCTGCTGGCTGAACAGGCCGAGTTTATCGCGCATCCGCTGGCCATAAGCGGTCAGCAAGGCGTGCTGATACTCATCCAGCGCCGCGTTTAACGCTTCAGCGCTGATAAACGGCGACAGCGATTGGGCGAGACGCTGCAGATTCCACAGCCCCACCGCCGGCTGGTTTTCAAAACTGTAGCGCCCCTGATAATCGGAGTGGTTGCAGATGAAGTCCGGTTGGAAATCGTCAAGGAAGCCATACGGGCCGTAGTCGATGGTCAGACCGAGAATCGACATGTTGTCGGTATTCATCACCCCATGGGCAAAGCCCACGGTTTGCCAGCTGGCGATAGTCTGCGCGGTACGCATGACAATGTCACGGAACCATAACAGGTACTTATCCGCCTCATCCTGCAGCTGCGGCCAGTGGTGGCGAATAACATAGTCGGCCAGTTGCTGGACCTTCTGCGGCTCACGGCGATAGTAAAAATGTTCGAAATGGCCGAAGCGCACATGGCTCTCGGCCACCCGCATCAGCATCGCGCCGGGCTCCACGCGCTCGCGGTAGACCGGGGTATCGCTGGTCACCATCGCCAGGGCGCGCGTCGTCGGGATCCCCAGAGCGTGCATCGCCTCCGACGCCAGACTTTCCCGGATCGTCGAGCGCAGCACGGCGCGGCCGTCCCCCATCCGCGAATAAGGAGTCAGGCCGGCGCCTTTCAGATGCCAGTCGTAACGGCGGCCATCCGCCAGCTGCTGCTCGCCGAGCAGGATCCCGCGTCCGTCGCCCAGCTGGCCGGCCCAGGCGCCAAACTGATGGCCGCTGTATACCTGCGCCAGCGGCGACATGCCCGGAAGCAGCGCTTCGCCGCCCCAGACACCGGCCCCGCTTTCAGGCGCAAACAGGGCGTCGGGCACCCCCAGCTGTTGCGCCAGCGGGGCGTTGCGCCAGATGAGTCGGGCGTTATCCAACGGCGTTGGTGACAGGGAAGTGTAAAAGTCCGGCAGTTCATCCCGCCAGTGGGTGGTAAAAGAAAGGGTCATGGTTCCTCCTCTCTCCAGTGTAGTGCCTGGAACAGCGGATTAACACGGGCGGAGTGCAGGGTTATCGGCATAAAAAAGGGAAGCGTTCGCTTCCCTCTTGCTTCTGAATGACGTCAGATTCGCCGCGCCTGCCAGAACTTTTTGTTCCAGTAGACGTTATCCAGCGAGGAACGGGTGACGCCCTGGCTGGTGGAGGCGTGAATAAACTGGTTGTCGGTATCGTAGATGCCAACGTGCAGGCCGCTCTCCCCTGAGCCGGTTTTGAAGAACACCAGATCGCCGGGCAGCAGATCGCGCTTATCGATGCGGGTGCCGATTTCCGCCTGCTCGCGGGTTTCACGCGGCAGCTGGAGGGCAAATTTATCGCGAAACGTGCGCACCACGAAGCCGGAGCAGTCAACGCCGCGCGGCGTCATGCCGCCGTAGCGATACGGCGCGCCGCGCCAGCTGCGCAGCTGCTCGTTCAGATTCGCCACCACCGTGATGGAGTCAGCCAGCCGAGGATTCGGCGGCGGTGCCCGATGGCTGCTGCAGCCGGCTAAAATTAACGCCGCCGCCAACATGAACCAGAAGCGCATTTCAGATGATCCCTCTGTCCCTAGTCTCTATCGCAATAATTTAGCTTGTTTATCAATATAGTGACAAGATAACTGCGTGCTACTGTGACGCGATGAGCATAATATGACCGGCCACCTCAACGCGCTGGAACGGGATCGCATAGGCGGCGGTTAAATTTTCCTCATTCAGCACCTCGGCGGTCTCCCCGCAGGCGATGGCTTCCCCCTGGCAGAGCAGCCAGCTCTGACCGGCGTGGCGCAGGGTATGGTTGAGATCGTGGCTGCTCATCACCACCGCAATCCCCGCCGCGCTCAGCTCGTGTAACAGCCGATCCAGCGCCGCCTGCTGGGCCACATCCAGACTGTTCATCGGCTCATCCAGCAGCAGCAGCTGACCCGCGGAATTACTCAAGGGATCGATCTGCAGGATCACTGCCGCCAGCCGCACGCGCTGCCACTCGCCGCCCGACAGCTGATTGACCGGACGGCCCAGCTTATTGTCCAGACCAAGCCTGGCCGCGATATCGCTCAGACGGGCGCTATCATCCTGCTGCTGCATATGCAGCGCCAGGTAGTGCCATACCGGCATGGCGAACGGCGGGGTCTGGTGTTGACACAGATATCCGCGACGGCGCGCCAGCTCCCTCGCCGGCCACTCGTCAAGCAGCCGGCCGTTAAAATGAACCGTGCCGGGGCCGTCGGACAGCCCCGCCATGCGGGTCAGCAGCGTGCTCTTCCCTGCGCCGTTCGGCCCCACCAGATGGACAATCTCCCCGGCGCGAAAGGCCGCAGAAAACGGGGCCAGGCGCCCCGCCGCTTCTACATCCTGTAGCTGCATCAGAAACGACATTATTGCGCCAGCGCTCCTTTAATCGCCGCCACCAGCTGCGGATCGTCCGGCGTCATATCCGGAGAGAAGCGCTGAATGACGTTGCCCTGGCGATCGACGAGGAATTTTTCGAAGTTCCACAGAATGTCGTCCACATACAGCGGCGCCCGGCCTTTGCTGGCCATCCGCTCATAAAAACCGCTGCCTTCCGGGGCCACCGCTTTCGGCGCGGCGGCAATCAGTTTTTGATAGAGCGGCGCGCGATGTTCGCCGTTGACGTCAATTTTGCTAAACAGCGGGAAGGTGACGCCGTAGGTAGTGCTGCAGAAGGTCTTAATCTCCTCTTCACTGCCCGGCTCCTGGCCGAGGAACTGGTTGCAGGGGAACCCCAGCACGCTGAAGCCCTCAGCGGCAAACTGCTTTTGCAGATCCTCGAGTTGCTCATACTGCGGCGTCAGGCCGCATTTCGAGGCTACATTGACGATCAGCAGCACCTTGCCGGCAAAGGATGCCAGGGTGGTTTTCTCGCCATCAATGGTCGTCACTTCGGTATTCAGAATGTCATGTTGCATAGCTTGTCCTCAATGGATAAACCGGTTTCCGGTGAAGGTGATCCCTTTCTACTGTAGCGGATTCAGCGCCCGCCATTCTACTGCCATCCCCCCCGAGTTGTCGCATGATGTAACAGCGCTTCGCTGGCCGCCGGCAACATGAAATCCTCTCAATTGGGCCGTCGACCATTTCCGTGTACAGTGTTCCATGAATGTAATATGGTTTCGTTACTTGTTAATTTAAGAGAGTTTTAGTGATGAAGAAGTTGTTTAGCCTGGCGTTAATCGCCACCTCTGTCGCCCTGCTGAGCGCCTGCTCCCCGGATGAAGATAATAAAGTAAAAGTCGCTATCAATACCGGGCCGGACGAAGCCATCTGGAAAGTGGTGGAGCAGGTGGCGAAGGATAAATACCACCTCGACGTCGAAGTGGTCTCCTTCAATGATTATGTGCTGCCCAACGAAGCGCTGAACAACAAAGATGTCGATGCCAACGCCTTCCAGACCCTGCCGTACCTTGAGGCGCAGTCGAAAGAACGCGGCTATAAATTTGCGGTGGTCGGTAAAACCTTTGTCTTCCCTATCGCCGCCTATTCTCACCGGATCAAAAATATCAGCGAACTGCCCGAAGGGGCGACGGTGACCATTTCTAATGAAACCACCACCCTGGGCCGCAGCCTGCTGCTGCTTCAGGCGCAGGGGTTACTCAAGCTGAAACCGGGCGTCGGCTATTTACCCACCACGCTGGATATCATCGACAATCCGAAACAGCTGAAAATTGTTGAAGTGGATACCCCGCAGCTGACCCGTACCCTTGACGATCCGAACGTCAGCCTGTCAATCATTAACACCAACTTCTCCGCCCAGGCGGGCCTGTCGGCCGCCCGCGACGGTCTGTTTATGGAGGGGCCGGATTCCCCATACGTGAATGCGATAGTCGCCCGCGAGGATAATAAGGACAGCAAGAAAATTCAGGAATTAAAAGCCGCCTTCCAGACCAGCGAAGTCGCGGAAAAAGCGAAGGAAGTCTACAAAGGCGACGCGATCAAAGGCTGGTAAGCCTGAACCGGCGCCGTCCCTGCCGACGGCGCCGCGCTATCCCCGCCCCCGCGAACGCAGCAGCAACCAGATAAAGACCGGCGCGCCCAGGGTCGCCGTCACCACGCCAATCGGCAGCTCTGCGGCGGAAAGCGCCAGCCGGGCAATGATATCCGCCCCCAGCAAGGCGCTCGCCCCGGCCAGCATACAGGCCGGGAGCAACACCCGGTGATCGCTCAAGCCGCATAGCCGCAGAATGTGCGGGATCACCAGGCCAATAAAGCCAATCGCCCCCGCCAGCGCCACGCTAACGCCGACCATCCAGCCGGTCGCCACCACCAGTAATTTGCGCCACAGCCACAGCGGCAGCCCGAGCTGACGGGCGGAGACTTCGCCCAACGCCAGTAAATTCAGGGGTTGTGACTGCAGACAGACCCAGCAGAGCACCGGCAGGAGGGCTATCATCAGCCACAGCTGCTGCCAGTCGACGCCGCCAAACCCGCCCATCATCCAGTACATCAGTTGCCGCAGGTCAAAAGAGGTAGAGAAGTAGACCGCCCAGGTCATCAGGGCGCTGCAGATGATCCCCAGCGCCACCCCCGCCAGCAGCAGACGGCTGGTAGACAGATGGCGGCGGGCGAAACGCAGCAGAATAAAAGTGATCAGCAGCGCGCCAAAGATGGCACACAGGCCGAGCGCCCAGCCGGGCAAGACTCCTTTGCCCAGCAGGACGGCGGCAATCAGCCCGACGCCTGCGCCGTTGGAGACCCCCAGCAGCCCCGGCTCCGCCAGAGGATTTTCAAACAACGCCTGCATAATCGCCCCGGAGAGCGCCAGCGCCGCCCCCACCAGCAGCACCGCCAGGGTTCGCGGCAGGCGGATCTGCCAGATAAACAGCTGACCTTTGGCGCTGAGCCACTCGCCGGGCGGGATCCATTGCTCCCCCGCGCACAGGCTGATCAGCAGGGTGACCAGCAGCAACAGCGTTAATCCGAAGAGCCAACGCCGGCTGCGGCGCTGTTGAAGATGGGCGAGAGTCAGCATAGATTCCATTACGCAGTGGGAACAAGAGGCTGATTTTACGGTGGCTGTCGCGGTGAGAAAAGGAAAACCTCACGACCAAACGTCGACGCGGAGGAGGCTCCCCCGCGTCGACCATCCCGCTTTACACCAGAAGCTGAAACAGCAGCGCAAAGAGAATGATGTTCGCCACCACGATTGCCCAGCCGTTATAGAGCATATATTTCAGATGAGTAGACTGCGCCAGCCCCATCTGGCCGAACATATCTGATGAGGGAAACGGCCCGAACCAGTCCACCTGGGATGAGGCCAGCAGCACGGCGGTGGTCCCCTGGGGCGGCACGCCGGCGGCCATCAGCATCGGGCCAAAGATTTTATGAGTAAAGGTCATCTGGGCCACCGCCGCACCGGGCACATGGCCGATAATATTGAACGCGAAGATGCTAAAGCACAGCCAGGCCGGGGAGATCCCCTCCAGCAGCGGTTGAGTATACTCCAGCAGCCCCTGATAGGCGTGCAGGCCATCCATCAGCTCAAGGATCGGGTTGTACAGCCAGTAGAGAATAAACATCCACACCAGGCGGCCGCAGCCGTGATACAGGGCCTGAAGGATCTGCGTCGGTCGCAGGCCGCCTACCAGGCCGGTCATCAGGGCCACCAGCAGCATCACGATTATCGCGAAGCTGAAGCCGGCTTTAATCACCACGCCAACGATCGCCATCACGATGATGGTCGCCGCGAAGGCCAGCGCGCTTAATTTACGCCGACGCTGCTGCGCGGCGCTGAGATCCTCTTGCGGCTTTTCCGCGAGATCGACGTCATAGCGCAGTTTGCCTTCGGTCATCTTCTGGATCCGTCCCGCCATTACCCAGCCGGCCAGCAGCGTGACCGCGCTCATCGGCAGACCAACGTACAGCAGATAGTCCGGGTAGCTCAACCCACCGAGGCTGAGGATCGTCACGGTACTGGGGGTGAAAGGCCCGGTAAACAGCCCAACGGAACCGGCGGTCATCATCAGCGCGGCGACCGTTGGCGGGGTTAAGCGTACCGCTGCCGCCACCGGAATGATTACTGCCACGATAATGGCATTGCCACCGGCCATAGTGCCCAGCGAACCGCAAATTAAAATCGATGACGCCACAATGCCGAATTTCACCCGCGTCTGACTCGACAACCCGATGCGATGGACGACAAATTTTACCAGCTCAACCGCTGCGCCGGTGCGGGTGGCCACTTCCCCCACGCCGGCGCCGAGCATAATGATAAGCCCAACGGTGGCAATAAATGACCCGGTGGATTTCGCCAGCATCGTGCCCATTTCCGGCAGGCCGGTCGAGGTCATTATCATGGCGATAATAATCGAGGAGATGACCGCCAGCACAATATCAACGCCGATCAGCGATAATATCGCTAGCGCCACCAGCGGCGTAAATCCCAGCAGACCAAGCTCGCTGCCTGGTCGACCGTGGCACCACAGCGCGATCAACACGAACAGCAGCAATAACAGACCAATAATAACGTTTTTCCGCGTGATATTTCGTCTGACAGGCGCATTGCCTGTGAGCGTTGAGTCACTCATAACACTCCTTAATGCCAATCAATCCGACCATGATGGTCAGGTGGTGTATGGGGGCCTGCTCAGAAAATATCCTCCCTCTTTTTCATTATTGATTGGCCGCGGCCTGAGGGTTTGTTTGGGTACAAAGGAAACGATTCTGAGAGCGTAATATGCCGCCATTGGGCGGGGTCTACAGCACAAGATGTAACCGATGCGCTGATTGGTGATTAAATCTATGTTAACTTAGTGTTAGTAGAAAATGACTTTTTATCGGTAGGCTATAACCCTGAGTTAACTGTTCATGAAACTGCGTCATCTGGAAATCTTCTATGCCGTCATGACCTGCGGCTCTTTATCGCGAGCGGCGGAAGCGCTCAATATCTCCCAGCCCGCGGCCAGCAAAGCGTTAAAAAGCGCCGAAATGAAGCTGGGTTTTACCCTGTTTCAGCGGGTGCGCGGCAAGCTGCTGCCGACCAGCGAGGCGATCACACTTTTCGAAAAAGCGCAGAGCATTTATCAGGACCTGGACAACCTGCGCCTGCTGGCCGACAACCTGGCTCGCGATCCGCGCGCCAAGATCACTTTAGGCTGTCTGCCAAGCCTGGGGTTAAGCCTGGTGCCGGAGCTGGTGACCGACTTTTATCAGCAAAACAGCAACCTGGTGATGACGCTCACTACCGAGCACACCGAGACGCTGGTCAAAAAACTGGATTTGCGCGAGATAGATTTGGCGCTGACGCTACAGCCGGTGCAGCAGGGGGAGATCCTGACCACCCTGATTGCCGAAGTACCGCTGGTGTACATCGACCGTCATTATCGTCAGGGGGCGGTGGAGATCGATCAGATCGACCAGCAGCGCTGGATCTCGCCGGGACCGCACTCGCTCTCTGCCGCCATCGCCACCCGTCGCGACTTTTCCACCACCCGGCTAAACGTCCAGACCTACTATATGGCCACCGAGTTCGTGAAGCGCGGCATGGGCTGCAGCATCACTGATATCTTCTCCGCCCAGCACAACCTGGCCCCGGAGATGATCCATCCCATTACGCCGCCGATGGCGATTAACCTCTGTCTGTTACGCCGGGCCGACGTTTCCCTGAGCCCGATGGCGCAAAAGTTCGTCGATTTTCTCTGCCAGCGTCTGCGTCAGCAGCTCAAGGAGATTAACCTGCGGTTATACCCTGACCATAAAAAGTCAATTGCGCCGCTGGGGTAAATGCTTTGACATAACCCGATAAATTTATCAGCGGTGGATATATCGGGTTATGAACAAACGCATTGTCATTATCGGCGGCGGCGTGGTCGGTCTGGCCACGGCATGGGAACTGATCAAGCGCGGCCATCAGGTGCAATTACTGGAGCGCAATGCCGAACCGGGCAGCGCCACCAGTTTTGCCAACGGCGGACAATTAAGTTACCGCTACGTCGCCCCCCTTGCCGACAGCGGCGTTCCCCTGCAGGGAATGAAATGGATGGGCAAAGCCGATTCGCCGCTGAATATGCGTCTCAGGATGTCTCTCCAGCAGTGGCGCTGGCTGCTGCAGTTTCTGCGCGCCTGTAATAACCAGACCAATAAAATGAATGGCGACCATATTTTACGCCTGTCGCTGCTCAGCCGTCAGGTCATGCAGGCGTGGCGGGATGAGGATAATCTTGCCGATTTCCACTGGCGGCGCAGCGGAAAATTAATTATCCATCGTCGCGAATATGATTTTAATAAAGCAGCAAAAGGGATTGATCCTCAGTATCAGCAGGCGCTGAATGCTGAAGCCTGCCTGCAGCTGGAGCCGGCGCTCAAACATATTAGTCCTTCTCTGCAGGGCGGAATCTATTCGCCAGGCGATGAAACGGCAGATTGTCATCAGTTCTGCCTTGCCCTGCTCGACAAGCTCAATGCCAGCAGCGACTTTAGCCTGCTGACCCAGTGTGAGGTGCGGCGACTCCATAAGCGCGGGGGACGCATCAGCAGCCTGGAGACCAGTCAGGGGCCCCTCACCGGCGATGAGTATGTCGTCGCCGCCGGTAACGGCAGTGGTTCTCTGCTTGGGCATCTGGGGGTTCGCGTGCCGCTGTGCGCCCTGAAGGGGTACAGCCTGACCCTGTCCTATCCTGAAAAAGCAGGTATTGCCCCTGACATCAGCGTCACCGACTACGGGCACAAAATCGTTTATGCCCGCCTTGGCCAACAGCTGCGCATCGCGGCGATGGTGGACATCGGCTACGACGGCGACGAACTGCGCGAATGCCGCATTCAGGCGCTGAAGAACATCGTCGCCCGCAGCTTTCCTGAACTGGAGGGGCTGGACGAGGCCGAAGTCTGGACCGGCATGCGCCCGTCAACGCCAGCCGGCCCGCCGATGCTGGGACGCGCCAGCTACCCCAACCTGTGGATGAACCTCGGCCAGGGTAGCCTCGGCTTTACTCTCGCCGCCGGCAGCGCGGTGGTGCTGGGCGCGTTAATCGATAATCAGATGCCAGACATTTCTTTAGAAGGTCTCACATGGAAACAAACCGCATGACAATTATTCGCAATAATCCACAACCTCGTCTTTCCGCCAGCGTTGCGTATGGCGATCTGCTGTTCCTCTCCGGGCAGACGCCAAAAAGCAATGAAGACGATATCGTTTTACAAACCCGTGAAGTACTGGAGAAGATCGACGCGCTGCTGGCCGCAGCCGGGAGCGATAAGCAGCACATTCTCTCCGCGCAGATCTGGTTGAAAAATATCGAGCGTGACTTTGCCGCATTCAATGAGGTGTGGGTGCAATGGATGCCGGAAGGCTATAGCCCGGCACGAGCGGCCGTGCAGGCGGAGATGGCGCGACCAGAAATCCTGGTGGAGATCATGCTCACCGCCGTCAAAGCGTAAAGATTGACAGAAAAGAAAAAGGCCGCAATGCGGCCTTTTTAATTAGTTCAGATTATTTGTCTTTCGGCGACGCGTTTTCGACACGGCTTTTCAGCTTCTGACCGGGTCTGAAGGTCACCACGCGCCGGGCTGTAATGGGAATATCCTCCCCCGTCTTCGGGTTACGTCCCGGGCGTTGGTTTTTATCCCGCAAATCGAAGTTGCCGAACCCGGAGAGTTTGACCTGTTCTCCGTTTTCCAGAGCACGACGGATCTCTTCGAAAAACAACTCGACCAGTTCTTTGGCATCCCGCTTGCTAAGCCCAAGCTTATCAAACAGATATTCTGACATTTCAGCTTTTGTAAGCGC
>ENA-UESP01000318-UESP01000318.1-human-gut-metagenome-genome-assembly--contig:-NODE-318-length-43938-cov-14.291740_pt1 | contig 43938 bp, 35 predicted proteins | sample MGYA00243003_ERZ508004 | MGnify/ENA primary metagenome ERZ508004 (study PRJEB26167, sample SAMN06115443) | human gut metagenome | host: Homo sapiens | place: China:Henan | collected 2015-07-29...
AGGGGTGGTGGGGTATGGTATAATAAAATCACCGAAACACACCCCACGATTGGAGGTAGCGACGATGAAAACTGTAAAACGACTCCTTGCCCTTGCCCTTGCGGGCGTGATGGCGCTGGCCCTGCTCACCGGCTGCTCGGACAGCAGCTCCCAAGCCAAGCAGGTAGAAGAGTATTTCCGGTACAGGAGGGGACAATTTGCTGACTATCAGAAGGACGAGACGCTGGACAAAAAGCTCAAGGTCATCGCACGGCAGTTCCAGCCGAGCTGGCTGGATGATATGAATGGTGGGCTGACCGATGAGGCACGCAGCATCATTAGAAATGAATTGAGTGACTATGTGATTGCAGGCGACGTTACGCCTTGGGTCGGAGAAGTGAAGCCGGGCCAGAGTGCGCTGGCGCAGGCGGAGAGTATGAAGCAATGCAGGGCTCTAACGTATGATACTTCTTATGGGTCACAGCCTCTGCGCGCCATAGCCTTTACAATGACGGGCAAAAAGAGCGACGGCCACCGCTATTACCTCGCACTGGAAACGAACGCCACCGTCAAGACCCCGCAGAACTGACACAGGAGGAAACGATGATGAAATTGAAAAAGCTGTTTGCCCTTGCCCTTGCCCTTGCTGGCGTGATGACGCTGGCCCTGCTCACCGGCTGCGGCGATAAGCCGGACGACACCCTCCGGGTCGAGGCTCTGGCAGACATCATAAATGTGCGGTATGGTGTGAACATCACCTGCAAGGCCGACCCGCAGCTGAGTGAGGCGGCACAGAGGTTTACGCAAGTGAGACGCGCAGAGGGAGGCGACTACTATTATATTAACGACTTGATGATGTCCAATTACTTCTCTTGCGGTCCTCAGCCTTGCACAGCTCTCTTGGATACCATCGGCATCGCCCCCGGCACTGCCAACAAGCAGGTCATCTTCTACTGTGGAGTGGACAGAGGCTCGGACGACCCCGTCAAGCAGGCCATCGACCTCTGTGACCAGTACAGACAGGTACTGCCGAAATCGACTGGGGATGATTGGTGGACTCCCAGCTTTCCTGCATCCAGCTACCGGGTCGGCTTCGGAAGGTGGACGGATGATCACAACATACCCAGGCTCTTCGTCATCATGGTAGGCGACATCCCGGAGAGAAGCTGACGCTCCTGCGGCGGGAAGATAAGAAAAACGGACAGCATCCCCCTCGGAGAGACTCCCCGAGGGGGATTTTTGCGCCTTGCGGAGCGCCCTGTCCTTTGTACAACCTCTCCGTCATTGCTTCGCAATGCCACCTCTCCTTGTAGGAGAGGCCTTGGCATACCGTAAAGCCTCGCCTCTTCGCCAGAGGCTCCCCTACTAGGGGAGCTGGCGCGAAGCGCCTGAGAGGTTGTACGAAGGACAGCCTGCCCGTGAGCCGCAGCCGTGCCGGAAAGGCACGGCTTTGTTCAATTTTCCTATGTCCCTCCCTTGAATACAGGCGGAAACCGTCAAAACGCGAAAAAATCGGTTTTCCTCTTGCCAAACGGGGCAAAACGCGCTATTCTATAGTCACAGTTTAACAATTTAGCATGGTAAAGCGGTAAAACGAAGCGCCGCTTCTGCTGAATCTGAGGGAGGAATTTGTATATGAAACGTCTGGTATCTGCTTTTCTGGCCGGTGCGATGGCACTGAGCCTTGCCGCCTGCGGCGGTTCTGCATCCACTTCCACGGCTGCTTCTTCTGCCGCCGCCTCTGCCGCCCCGGCAAGCTCCGCGGCCGCTGACAGCGACCTGGCTTATATCCAGTCCAACGGCAAGATGGTCATCGGCTACACCGTCTATGAGCCGATGAACTACACCGACGCCGACGGCAGCTTCACCGGTTTCGATACCGAGCTGGCCACCGCCGTCTGTGAGAAGCTGGGTGTCGAGCCGGAGTTCGTGGAGATCAACTGGGACACCAAGGAGACCGAGCTGGCTGCAAAGAGCATCGACTGCATCTGGAACGGCCTGACCCTCACCGATGACCGGGAGGAGAACATGGCCTGCACCAGGCCCTACGTCAAGAATGCCCAGGTCGTCGTGGTGAAGGACGGCACCGACTACACCTCCACCGCCGACCTCATCGGCAAGACCGTGGTGGCCGAGGCCGGCTCTGCCGGTGAGACCACCATCACCGAGAACGCCGACCTGTCTCAGGCTGATTTCATCTCCAAGGCTGTTCAGACCGACTGCCTGATGGAAGTCGCCGCCGGTACCGCTGACGCCGCCGTCCTCGACCTGACTCTGGCCTCTGCCATGATCGGCGAGGGTACCGACTACGCAAACCTCAAGATGGTGGATGAGCTGAACGTCGAGGAGTACGGCGTGGCCTTCCGCAAGGGCAGCGATGTGGCCGAGGCTGTGGACAATGCATTCGACGAGCTGAAGGCTGACGGCACCATGCAGGCTCTGGCCGACAAGTACGGCCTGACTCTGGCTGAGTAACTTACATTATAAACGGATAGGTGTAGTGATTCTGTGACTGTGATTTTGGAGCGTCTGACCGGCGCATTCACGCTCAACTGTGAGCTGTTCTTTCTGACCCTGCTGTTTTCGCTGCCGCTGGGCCTTGTGGTTGCCTTTGGCTCCATGAGCCGGTGCGCACCGCTGCGGGGCGTCGTCAAGACCTTCGTGTGGGTCATCCGCGGCACGCCGCTGATGCTCCAGATCATCGTCATCTACCTCGGCCCCGGCCTGCTGGGCATGACGAACCCCTGGCCCTCCGGCTCTTCGGGCCGTCTGGTGGCGGCAGTGGTGGCTTTCGCCATCAACTACGCCTGCTACTTCTCTGAGATCTACCGCGGCGGCATCGAGGATGTGCCGAAAGGCCAGACCGAGGCCGGTCAGGTGCTTGGCATGACCAGGAGCCAGATCTTTTTCAAGGTCACGCTCCTGCAGGTCGTCAAGCGCATCCTGCCCCCGATGGGCAACGAGGTCATCACGCTGGTGAAGGATACCTCGCTGGCGAATGTCATCGCCAACAAGGAGATCATCATGATGGCAAAGGAGTACAGCGCCAAGGGCCTCATCTGGCCGCTGTTCTCCACCGCGATCTTCTTCCTCGTCTTTGTCGGCGCACTCACCCTGCTGCTGGACTGGGCCGAGAAAAAGATGGACTATTTCCGCTGCTAAGGAGGATACTGAATTATGGCATTACTCGAAGCCTCTGGCATCGGGAAGAATTTCGGCGAGACGAAAGTTCTCAAGGACATCTCGCTCACACTGGAACAGGGCGAGGCGCTGGCGATCATCGGCTCGTCCGGCTCGGGCAAGACGACGCTGCTGCGCTGCCTGAACTTTTTGGAGCGTCTCGACACCGGCGTCATCCGGGTGAACGGCGAGACCATGTGGGACGCCGCCGACCCTGCCACCCAGCGGGAGAGCGAGGTGCGGAAAAAGCGCCTCCACTTCGGCCTCGTGTTCCAGAACTTCAACCTCTTCCCCCAGTACACCGCACTGGAAAACGTGATGCTGGCGGGGGAGCTTCTGGCAAAGGAGCAGCCCGACTACAAGGCCAACAAAAAGGCCATCCACGCCCAGCTGGAAGCACAGGCCCGTGACCTGCTGGCCCAGATGGGCCTGTCGGAGCGGGCAGGCCACTACCCCCACCAGCTCTCCGGCGGTCAGCAGCAGCGGGTGGCCATCGCCCGCGCACTGGCGCTCCACCCGGACATCCTCTGCTTCGATGAGCCCACCAGCGCCCTTGACCCGGAGCTGACCGGTGAAGTCCTCCGTGTCCTGCGGGACCTCGCCGACCGAAAGACCACCATGATCATCGTCACCCATGAGATGCACTTCGCCCGCGACGTGGCCGACCGCATCCTGTTCATGGACGGCGGCGTCGTGGTGGAGGAAGGCCCGGCCCGCCAGCTCATCGACCACCCCCAGGAGGAGCGCACCAAGCAGTTTTTGGCGCATTACTCTGAATAAGACAGGCTATGGCCCTCCCCGCTCGGGAGGGCTTTTTTGCGCCATTCACGCCGAAAACACCACGATTCGCGCAGATTTTATTTACATTCTCTGAATTTTTTGGTAAGCTTGTATCGAAAAAGGATGATTCTTCAAAAGACGAACAGACCAAAGGAGGACAGACTATGAGACTGAAAAGCGCACTCCGGCGGGGCGTGGCCGCCGCCGTCATCGCGGGCATCGTGGTGAGCTCCGGCATCCCGGCCTATGCGGCCCGGTGGAACATCGCCGACGGCGACATCACCGTGAAAGCGGGCGACGAAGGCACAAACAGGGTCACACAGGGGGAGAAGGAGGATGTGGAGGACACCGACACCGTCATCACCGGCAAGTCGAAGGAGCACACCGTCACCATCGACACCTCCGAGGGCAACGTGGACGTCAGCGGCAAGACCGAGGGGGATGGCAGCGGTGACGGCTCTACCCGGGAGAGCAATGCCGCCGTCACCGTGCAGGGCGGCGGCGATGCCACCATCGAGCTGGACGGCGACAACAAGCTGAAAAGCGGCAGCAATAATGCGGGCCTTGAGAAGAACAAACAAGAGTCGAAAGGCACCCTGACCATCAAGGACGACAAGGGCAAGGACGGCTCCCTCACCGCTGAGGGCGGCGAAGGCGGCGCAGGCATCGGCGGAGGAGCGGAGAGAACCGGCAGCAACATCACCATCCGGGGCGGCACCATCGAGGCTGTGGGCGGCGCAGGAGCGGCCGGCATCGGCGACGGTGTAGGTGCGCAGCAGCCTGAGATAGACCAGGAGACACCGCCCAGCAACCCCAATAACATCATCATCTGCGGCGACGCCGAGGTGACGGCCAAGGCGGGGAGCCAGACGACGGACGCCAAGGCCCCGGCCATCGGCGGAAAGTACGGCGAGATACCCACGGAGAACCTTTCTGACGATGAACATAAGGTGACGGGAGGACGGCTGACCCGTCTGAACGCGGACGGCACCGTGATGGAAGGGATGGGCTACGACTACACCTCCGTCCCCACGCCCCAGCCGGAGGAGGACGAGGACGACGACGATGATGACGTCCCGCCCCCGGCACAGGAGAATGCCCCCGAACCCCTGCCCGGCGGCATGGTGGTCAAGGGCTTCTTTTCCAGCCGGGTCACCATCCAGCAGCTGGACCTTTCGGGGGTCACGGAAAGCGGCATCGGCCCCATGGTCGGCAGCGTAAAGGCCGCCGACGCCAGAGCGGATCTCACCCCGGGGGGTGTGGTGCTTATTGAGAGCGCCGCCCCCCGCTCCACCGTCACCACCGACATCCCCAGCCTCCGGGAGGACGGCGTGGAGGACATCTTCTTCCGCTATGAGGACACCATGACCCACTACAGCGTGGAAAAGATGGCCGACGCGGCGGGCGAGGACGCTGACGTGGAGCTGAAGCAGAACAGGGAGGACATCAGCCTCCGGCTGGACGGCGAAACGCGGGATGACCTGTCGGAGCGCTATCAGAAGTGGGTGCCGGTGCAGACGCCAGAGCCGCAGGAGCGGCTGATATTGACCCACAAAGAGGTAGAGCAAAAAACGAGTGAAGAGCTCAGACGTGAACGCGAAGAGGCTAGACGTGAACTTGACGAGTCCCTGAAACAGCTGGCTTCCCGATTTGAGGACATCGCTCCCGAGGAGGATAAGAAGCCACTGCTCGTTCTGGTCGAACCCACCGTCACGGAGCGCAAAAAGTATACCGATCCGTTGGAGAGTGACCTGCGGAGCTATGCCGACCGTGGTGACGACTGGGATGACCTGCCGGATACCCAGGGTGAGATAAAGCTCTGGATACCGGAGGATTTGGAGAAGGCCAAACTCTGGATACCGGAGGACTTGGGGCATCTCATAAGCCCCTCAAAGGAGAGCCTGAGCGGCAGCGACGGCATTGCATGATACACAGAACGAAAGGATAAGACCGGCGAACCCTGCGGCCCTCGGGGCCGGCACGCGGGACGCGGAAACTGACCTGCGCACAATCACTAAAAACCGCCGATAGAAAATAGCAATGTTGTACGAAGAAATCTGCCCAAAACCCCTTGCAAAATCACGATGAGCTGAGTATAATACCACTCATGAAACGCAAAACGTCCTGCCCCTCGTCCGGCAGGGCGTTTTTGTCGGTAAAAATTTGGCAAAGAAATGTTAAGTGACCGCCCGGGGAGGGGCTTTGTATGACAAAAGACATGACACAGGGCAGCCCGCTCAAGCTCATCCTTGCCTTTGCGGTGCCGCTGATGCTGGGCAGCCTGTTCCAGCAGTTCTACAATCTGGCCGATACCATCATCGTGGGCCGTTTCGTGGGCGTGGATGCGCTGGCGGCGGTGGGCAGCGTGGGCGGCCTGAACTATCTGGTGCTGGGCTTCGTCAACGGCATCGCCTGCGGCTTCTCCATCCCCATCTCGTGGACCTTCGGCGCGAAGGACTACAGCGAGATGCGGCGCTACACCGCCAATACCGTCTGGCTCAGCCTCTTTTTCGCCGTCGTGCTCACGGTGGTGACGGTGGCCCTGACCCGGGCGGTGCTGGTCTGGACCAACACCCCCGACAACATCATCGACATCGCGGACATCTACATCCGCACCATCTTCTGGGGCATCCCCTTCACCCTGCTGTACAACGTCACCAGCGCCCTCATGCGCGCGCTGGGCGACAGCAAGCGGCCTCTCTATTTCCTGCTGGTGGCCAGCGTGCTGAACATCGGCCTCGACCTGCTCTGCATCCTCACCTTCCGGATGGGGGCGTTCGGTGCGGCCTTCGCCACCGTGTTCAGTCAGGCAGTGGCGGGCATCGGCAGTCTCATCTACATCGGCCGCCACTACCCGGAGCTGAAGTGGAGCAGGGAAGAGGGCCGTCTGAGCGCCAGCCACTGCCTCAAGCTCTGCAACATGGGCATCCCCATGGGTCTGCAGTGCAGCATCACTGCCATCGGCAGCGTCGTGCTGCAGGGCGCGGTGAACGGTCTGGGCAGCAGCATCGTGGCCGCGCAGACTGCAGGCAGCAAGGCCGCCCAGTTCCTCAGCGTGCCGCTGGAGAGCATCGGCACCGCCATGACCACCTACGCCAGCCAGAACATGGGCGCTCACGACCTCAAGCGTGTGGACCGGGGCGTCAATACCGCGCTGGGCATTGGCTGCGTCTACAGCGTGGCATCCTTCCTCATCCTGCGTGTGCTGGATGTGCCGCTCATCAGCCTCTTCCTCGAGAGCAGCGAGGTGGAGATCATGGCAAATGCCCGCAGCTTCATCTTCTGGAACAGCGTGTTCTACATCCCGCTGGCTGTCCTCATCATCTACCGCTACACCATCCAGGGCCTGGGCTATTCCGGCCTTGCCATGTTCGCGGGCGTGGCCGAGATGGTCGCCCGTGCCATGGTGGGCTTCTGGTTCGTGCCGCTCTGGGGCTACTTTGCGGCCTGCATCGCCAACCCTGTGGCATGGTTCTTTGCCTGTTTCTTCCTCATCCCGGCGTACTTTGCAGTGCGCAAGCGGCTGACGAAGGAGCTTGCCGCAGCGCGGGTGGAGGACTGAAAGGGAGCTTCGCTCAAGCCTCTCCCTTTGGGAGAGGTGGCATTGCGAAGCAATGACGGAGAGGGCAAGCCCGTCTCCCAAGAGCCGCCATACAGCGATAAGCAGGCTCTCCGTCAGAGCGATGCTATCGCTGTGCCTGCGAGTCCTCGCCAGCATCCTAGCCCTCTCAGTCTCGCTCCGCTCGCCAGCTCTCCCAGAGGGAGAGCCTTTGGCAGGCCGGTCAGGCCCACGCGGGACGAGCAAAGTTTGATTTTATCGGAAACAGTAGTGCCCTGCTACAGAGATTCACAGCAGCTTGACAAAGTGCTCTTGTCTAGAAGCTGCTGCCCTCTGTAGCAGGGCACTATTTTTTACGCCATATTGAGCTTTCAGCGGTCAGCGCAGAGTTGCCCGGCACGCCAGTGGTGTTTCGCACCCGGGTTGCGGCTCCCAGCATCCGCTGCGCTCCGCTTGCGTCTTGCTGGCCGCTGCCCCAACAGCTCCTCCCTGTTTCCGCCGCTGGCGGCGGTCGTCGTTGTTGCCCCCTTTGGGGGAGCTGGCGCGTAAGCGCCTGAGAGGGCTACTTTTGTTGTATTTCAGCAATAAATCTTGACAAAATGTGGCAGAAGTTGTATCTTCGAAACATAAATACGCCGCCGGTGCAGGGAGAGAGCCTGCGGGGCAGCCAAGATGTAAAGGAGAGATACGATGAGACTGAAAAATACGCTCCGGCGCGGAGTTGCTGCGGCAGTCATTGCGGGTATCGTGGTAACTTCTGGCCTGCCGGTCTATGCAAAGACGTGGGACATTTCCGAGGGCAGCATCACCGTCGAAGCAGACGGAGAAGAGGATGGAAAGTCCTATAATAAGGTCACTCAGGGTGATAAGGAAACGGTGCGGGACACCGACACTGTCATCACCGGCAAGTCTGAAAAGAACACCGTTACGATCAAATCGGGGGGGGGGGGGGCAGACCTCTGACGTGACCCTCAAGGACGTCAGCATCAAGTCGGACAAAGACGCCGCCCTCAAGGTAGAAGGCGACGGCAACGTCCGGCTGGAGCTGGACGGCAAGAACGAGCTGAAGAGCGGCGCTAACCACGCAGGCGTCGAGAAGAACAACAGCGACTCTAAGGGTACACTGACCATTAAGGATGATACTGGCGAAAAAGGCTCTCTGACGGCGACTGGCGGCGCACAAGGTGCAGGTATTGGAGGAGCAAAAAACAACAGCGGCAGTAACATTGAGATTACTGGCGGTACTATCACAGCGACCGGCGGATGCAACAACAACGAAGCAGGAAACGGCGGTGCGGCTGGCATTGGTGGCGGTTTTAACGGCAGCGGAACTGACATCAAAATCACCGGCGGCAATGTCACGGCCAACGGCAGCCGGAAGCCGGACGGCACCAGTGGATGTCAGGGTGCAGGCATCGGCGGAGGTTATGGCAAAGGCGGCACCAATATCTCTATCAGCGGTGAAGATACTGTAGTGAACGCCAACGGCGGCAAGTATGGCGCTGGCATCGGCGGCGGTGCAATGGGTGCTGGCGAAAACATTACCATCAGCGATGGCGCTCATGTAACAGCCAACGGTGGTGCACAGGGTGCAGGCATTGGCGGCGGCAGCGGCATTGGCGGCAATGGCAGCAACATCACCATCAGCGGTGACAAGACCTATGTGGAAGCTACCGGCGGCGGCGACGCCGAAGCAGCCGGTGCCGGTATCGGCGGCGGTTTCAGTGGTCGGTATGGTAATGTTGGCAAGGGCAGTGACATCACCATCGAGGGAGGCACGGTTATCGCAACCGGCGGTAGCGTTACCAGCGATTCAGGCGGTGGAGCGGCAGGTATCGGCGGCGGCAGCGGATATGCCCCGCGTGATGACAAGGCTGGAAATGGTGAGCATATCTACATCAAGGGTGATGCGAATGTGACTGCCAAGGGTGGAAATGGTGCTGCAGGCATTGGTGGCGGCAATACCAATAATAAGATGGGCGACGCCATCGACATTGTTATCGAGGGCAACGCTAAAGTAACTACTGAAGCAGGCGGTGACGTGTCCATCGGCGGCAAGAATGGCGAAATTTCCAACGACGACCTTCTTTCGAAGGACTTTACCGGTATCCTGACCCGTAAGGATAACACCGGTAAGGTCATGGAGGACTACAGCAAGGATGCCACCCCGCTGCCCGCCTCGGAGGAGAACGGCGTGGTTTGGGTAGACGCTGACGTCAGCGGATGGGGCGGCGTGCGCATCGCCGTCCCGGAAGGGACGCCTACCGACAGCGTGTCGGCCTGCTATCTGGAAGAGGGCGCTCTGCTGATAGTAGATGCAGGCGGCAGTGACTGCCTGCTGGAAGGCCGCGTCAGCGACCTACGCCAGAACGGCATCCGCCAGCTCTGCCTGCGCTGGAACGGCGGTGAGCAGACCCTCAGCACGGACGCTCTGGCCGCAGCAGGCGGCGAGGATGCCTCTTTCCGCCTGACGGAAGTAAACGGCGGACTGACGATGGTTTTGAATGGGCTTACCCGCAATGAACTGCTGGCAAAATAAATGTATCTCTACAGCTCCCCTTCGGGGGAGCTTTTGTTGTATTTACAAATCCCCCCAAAACCGCTATACTATATATAGTTGTGTCAAAACGAGGAGGCGGGACGATGGAGCAGGAGCTGGAACGGCTGGAAGGCACGGTAGAGGACATCATCTACCTGAACGAGGACAACGGCTACACCGTGTTCGAGGTGTCGGGCGGCGGTGTCGTCACCGTTGTGTGCGGCGTGGTGGGAGAGCTCCACGCCGGTGAGAGCGTCGTCTGCCGGGGCAGGTACGAGAACCACGCCACCTATGGCCGACAGTTCCACGCACAGGAGTGCGAGACGGATATGCCCAAAGACCTCGAGGCCGTCTACGCCTTCCTCGCCAGCCGGTCGCTGCCCTACATCGGCGCACGGACGGCGGATAAGATCATTGACAAATTCGGCGCGGCGGCGCTGGAAGTGATCGCCAACGACCCCGCCCGGCTCACCCTCATCCCGGGCATCTCGGCGGACAAGGCCGACCGCATCCAGCAGGAGTTCAAGCGGATGTTCGGAATGCGGGAGCTCATCGCCTATCTGGCTCAGTTCGAGATCAGCCCCCGCCGGGCGATGGAGGTCTTCCGCACCTTCGGGCCGGGGGCCATGCAGGCCATCCAGCAGAACCCCTACCTGCTGTGCGGGGAGCCGCTGCAGCTGGACTTCCGCCATGCCGACAGCATCGCCCAGTATTACCAGATGGCAGGGGACTGCGCCCAGCGGCTGGAAGCCGCCCTCCTGCGCACCCTGCGCCACAACGCCGGCAACGGCCACACCTGTCTGCCCCGGGCGCAGCTGCTGGAAACAGCGTCGAACTTCATCCACCAGCCCCCCGAAAAGCTGGCGGCGGCGCTGGACAGCTGCATCCAGACCGGGAAACTGGCGGTGCGGATGTTCGACGGCACACCGTATATTTATCTGCCGGATCTGCTGGCGGCAGAGCAGGACATCGCCGACCGTCTGGCCATGCTGACCAGGCGCGGAAAGCAGACGGCCCGAAACCTCGACAAGAACATCCAGATCCTGGAACTGGCGCAGGGCTTTGCCTATGCGCCGCTCCAGAAGGAAGCCATCCGCAAGGCCATGACCGAGAACTGTCTTGTCCTCACCGGCGGCCCCGGCACCGGCAAGACCACCACGGTCAACGCCATCCTGCAGCTGCTCGAGAACGAGGCCGAACGGGTAGCCCTCTGTGCTCCCACAGGCCGCGCCGCCAAGCGTCTGAGCGAGCTGACGGGCCGGAAAGCCTCCACCATCCACCGTCTGCTGGAAGTGGACTACACCGGCGGCGTGGTCAGCTTCATCCACAATGACAAGAACCTGCTCAAGTGCGACGTCGTCATCCTCGACGAGATGAGTATGGTGGACGTCAAGCTGTTCCAGGCCCTCATTGCGGCACTGCGGTACAGCTGCCGTATTATTATGGTAGGCGACGCCGACCAGCTGCCCAGCGTCGGCCCGGGCAATATCCTCGGCGAGATCATCCGCTCCGGGCTGGTGCCGACGGTCTGCCTTAACGAAATATTCCGGCAGGCCGCTCAGAGCCTCATCGTGGAGAACGCCCACCACATCATCTCGGGCGAACCGCTGAAAAAGGGCGGAAAGACGGACGATTTCTTCTTCCTCGAAGCCGACGGCGACGCAGCCCAGAAGCTGGTCTGCGACCTTGTGACCACCCGTCTGCCCCGCAGCTACCAGTTCGACCCGGTGAAGGATATTCAGGTGCTCTGCCCCACGAAGCTCGGCCCCACCGGCACCCAGGCTCTCAACGCGGAGCTGCAGGCCATGCTCAACCCGCCCAGGAAGGGCAAGCCGGAGCTGCAGAGCGCGGCCCGGGTCTTCCGGGTGGGGGACAAAGTGATGCAGGTGCGCAATAACTACGAGATCACGTGGCAGCGCATCGGCGGGGAACAGGGTGTGGGTGCCTACAACGGCGACATCGGTATCGTGGAGTCCATCGACGTGCGCAGCCGCTCCATGGTGGTGCGGATGGACGACCGGCGGCTGGTCTACCCGGCGGAGAACCTCAACGAGCTGGAAATTGCGTATGCCATCACGGTACACAAAAGCCAGGGCAGCGAGTTCCCGGCGGTCATCCTCCCGGCGGCGCAGGTGCCGCCCCGCCTGTGCTACCGTAACCTCTTCTATACCGGTGTCACCCGCGGGCGGAAGCTCTGCATCGTGGTGGGCCGGCGGGACGTGGTGAACCGGATGATGTCCAACATCCGCCAGAACCTGCGCTACAGCGGCCTGGCCGCCTTGCTGGCGCAGGCTCTGCCTCCGGAAAATTTGTCGGCAATATGATGCTTTATGTGCGCGAAAGCCTCTCCCTTTGGGAGAGGTGTCTGCGCAGCAGACGGAGAGGGCAAGCCCGGCAAGAAAGAGCCGCGGCGCAGCGATAGGCAGGCTCTTGGCCAGAGGGACGCTATCGCCGGCTCTACGATTCTCTGTCAGCGTCCTTGCCCTCTCAGGCGCTTCGCGCCAGCTCTCCCAAAGGGAGAGCCTTAGACAGAGGGAAGCTTTAGAGTTTAGATGTCTTTCTTTTTGGATACACCTGTGTTATACTATAATGTGTTTTGATGACCCGCGCCCGGAGATGGGCGATGGAAATAGAGAATGGGCAGCAGAGAAAGGAAATATCACGATTATGGCACAGAATGACATCGGTATCGATCTTGGTACGACGACCATCATCATCGCGCAGGAGGGGCAGGGCGTCGTGCTCAACCAGCCCAGCGTGGTGGCGGTGGATACCCGCAAGAACTGCGTGCTTGAGGCCGGCGACAAGGCCCTTGCAATGGTGGGCCGCACGCCCAACTACATCTCCGCCATCTTCCCGCTGAAGGATGGCGTCATCAGCGACCACACCATGACCCGGGAGCTCATCTGCCGCTTCGTCAATCAGGTCTACAGCTCCCACATGGTCAAGCCCCGTGTGGCCGTCTGTGTGCCTGCCGCCATCACCGGCATCGAGAGCGACGCCGTGGTGGAGGCCGTCATGGCCGCCGGTGCGCGTCAGGTCTACCTCATTGATGAGCCGATCGCCGCAGCTCTCGGCTCCGGCATCGACATCACCGTGCCGGATGGCCGAATGATCATCGACATCGGCGGCGGCACCACCGACATCGCCGTGCTGAGCCTCGGCGGCAAGGTCAAGGCCACCAGCGTCCGCGTGGCCGGCAACCACTACGACGAAGAGATCCTGAAGTTCGTGCGCAACAAGTTCAGCATCGCCATCGGCCAGCGCACCGCTGAGAACCTGAAAAAGAACGTGGCCTGCTGCCCCCAGAAGGCAGATTTCAACGAGACCATGGAGATCAAGGGCCGCAGCCTGCTCACCGGCCTGCCCGTGCGCGTCAATGTCTCCACCGCCGACCTCTACGAGCCGGTCATGCGCCTGAGCGAGCAGATCGGCACCGCCGCTCATCAGGTGCTGGAGAAGACTCCTCCGGAGCTGGCCGGCGACATCTACCGCAACGGCGTCGTCCTCACCGGCGGCGGCGCACAGCTCCACGGCCTGCCTGAGTACCTGAGCCAGGAGCTGAAGGTGGAAGTGACCGTCTCGCCTGACCCCGTCAACTGTGTCGCGCTGGGTACGGCCATGAGCCTGCGTCTGGGCGACAAGCTGGAGACCGGCTTCATGGACGCCACCCCCCGCATGGGTCGCCGCTGAGAGGAAAGTGCTGTTCACAGAACCGTGAAAAACAACATGATTTTTGTTCATAGTTGTTGAATCGACCCGGAAAATATTGTATAATATCTTCAAATCGCTTTTTGCCGCCCGCCCCCCGGGCGGCAAAGAAAAAAGTAAATAGGAGGAAGACCATGGATTTAGGTTATGATGTGATCGTTACCATAACCGGTATTGTGCTGGTGTTTCTGATCCTCGTCCTGCTGATGGCCATCATCACGCTGGAGGGCAAGATCTTTGACGCCATGAACGGCAAGAAGGCAGCTGCCAAGGCTGCTTCTGCAGCAAAACCGGCTGCTCCTGTGAAACAGGCCGCTGCGCCCGCTCCTGCAAAGGCTGCTGCCCCGCAGGTCGAGGCTGGCATCCCCGGCGACGTTGTGGCAGCCATCATGGCAGCCATCTACTCTATGGGCAACGGCAAGTATGTGCTGAAGGCAGTCCGCCGCGGCAAGAATGGCTGGGGCAAGGCTGGCGTCAACGACACCACCGCACCCTTTTAACACAGGAGGAAAAACATGACTCAGTTTATTGAGACTCTGGTCGGTATTTTCCAGAGTTCCGGTTTTGCCAAGTTCGGTGAGCCGGGCGGCTGGCTGTACGCAGTGATGATCTGCGTAGGCTGCTTCCTGCTCTACCTCGCCATCGTCAAAGAGTTCGAGCCGCTGATCCTGCTGCCCATGGCTTTCGGCATGATCCTGGCCAACCTCCCCGGCAGCGGCGTCATCCACATGCAGTACTTTGTCGGTGACGGCCTCGAACACCCGATGTGGGTCGAAATCCTGAACAACGGCGGTCTGGCCGATATGCTCTACATGGGCGTCAAGCTGGGCATCTACCCGCCGCTGATCTTCCTCGGCATCGGCACCATGACCGACTTCGCACCCCTGATCTCCAACCCCAAGAGCCTGCTGCTGGGCGCTGCCGCTCAGTTCGGCATCTTCGGCACTTACATGGGCGCTCGTCTGCTGGCCGCTACCGGTCTGGTGGACTTCACCCAGAAGCAGTCTGCCGCCATCTCCATCATCGGCGGCGCAGACGGCCCCACCGCTATCTTCGTCACCTCCCGTCTGGCTCCTGAGCTGCTGGGCTCCATCGCCGTCGCGGCCTACAGCTACATGGCTCTGGTGCCCGTCATCCAGCCCCCCATCATGAAGGCCCTGACCTCCAAAAAGGAGCGTACCGTCGTGATGAAGCAGCTGCGCGCCGTGACCAAGACCGAGAGGATCATCTTCCCCATCATGGTCACCATCATCGTCTCCCTCATCGTGCCGGATGCCGCCGTTCTGGTCGGTATGCTGATGCTGGGTAACCTGATGAAGGAGTGCGGCGTCGTGGACCGTATCCAGAAGACCGCCGGCAATGAGCTGATGAACATCATCACCATCTTCCTGGCTCTGTCTGTTGGCTGCACCACCTCTGCAAACACCTTCCTGAACAGCCGCACCCTGTTCATCATCGTGCTGGGCCTCATCGCCTTCTCCTTCGGCACTGCTGCCGGTGTTCTCTGCGGCAAGGTCATGTATATCCTGACCGGCGGTCAGGTCAATCCCCTGATCGGTTCCGCTGGCGTTTCCGCTGTGCCTATGGCTGCCCGTGTTTCTCAGAAGGTCGGCCAGAGCGAGAACCCCTCCAACTTCCTGCTGATGCACGCAATGGGCCCCAACGTGGCCGGTGTTATCGGTTCCGCCGTCGCTGCTGGTATCCTCATCAACATCTTCGGCTAAGCATTTCCTGAAATTTCCGCCCCATCGTGGTATTGACCGCGGTGGGGCGGTTTTTTGTTTGCATTGTTTTTATGTACAACTTTTTTGAAATGTGATATACTATATTTTAAGTGATATATCCAGAAATGATTGAAAAGAACAGGTGAAACAATGGCAACAGATCTCGCACAACAATTCTGCGCTTTGCGTGATACGTATATTGAAAAGCAGTTCGGACGCCTGAACGATATGCAGCGGGAGGCGGTGTTCACCACCAACGGCCCTCTGCTCATCCTCGCGGGTGCAGGCAGCGGAAAGACCACCGTGCTGGTCAATCGCATCGCCAACCTCATCCGCTTCGGCTCGGCCCACGGCTCCAAGTGGACGCCCCGGGAGGTGACGGAGGACGATGTGAAAGCCCTGCGCACTGCCATCATGACCGGCACCGATGCCCCGTCGTGGCTGGACGGGATGCTGCGGAAGGACGCCGTCCGGAGCTGGAACGTCATGGCCATCACCTTTACCAACAAGGCCGCCGGTGAGCTGAAAGAGCGTCTGCGCCGGATGCTGGGCGGGGAAGAGGGCGACGAGGTGTTCGCCTCCACGTTCCACTCGGCCTGCGTCCGCATTCTCCGCCGCTGGGCCGAGGAGATCGGCTACCCCCGCAGCTTTACCATCTACGACAGCGACGACTCCCAGCGTGTCATGAAGGCTGTCTACAAAGAGCTGAGCGTGGACGACAAGTTCTTCCCGGTCAAGAGTGCCATCAACCAGATGAGCCGCTGGAAAGACCAGCTCATCAGCCCGGAAGAGGCCCTGAAGACCCCGGCCCGGGACACGAAGGGCGCCCTTGCGGCCAAGGTCTACGCCGCCTATGAAAAGAAGCTCAAGGAGGCCGGAGCTTTCGACTTCGACGACCTCATCTACCAGACGGTCATCCTGCTGTCGGAGCACGAGGACGTGCGGGAGTTCTACCAGAACAAGTACAAATATCTGCTGGTGGACGAGTATCAGGACACCAGTGTGGCTCAGTTCCGGCTCGTGAGCCTGCTCACCGGCCCGGAAAAGAACATCTGCGTCGTGGGCGACGACGACCAGAGCATCTACCGCTTCCGCGGCGCGACCATTGAGAACATCCTCAACTTCGAGCGCATCTATAAAGGTACCAGGACCATCCGACTCGAGCAGAATTACCGCTCTACGTCGAATATCCTGAATGCCGCCAACTGTGTCATCCAGCACAACACCGAGCGCAAGGGCAAGACCCTCTGGACCAGGAACGGCGAGGGCGACAAGGTGCAGGTCTACACCGCCGAGAACGAGCAGGACGAGGCCAGCCATATCGCGGACGTCATCGGCCAGCACCTCAAAGAGGGCGGACATCTGGCCGACCACGCCATCCTCTACCGGATGAACGCCCAGTCGGCCCCCATCGAAAGCTACTTCACCCGTGCAGGCATCCCGCATAAGATCGTGGGCGGCCAGCGCTTCAACGACCGCAAGGAAGTCAAGGACATCCACTCCTATATGTCCATCGTGGCGAACCCCCGGGACGATGTCCGACTTCGCCGTATCATCAACGAGCCTGCGCGCAAAATCGGTGCGACGACCATCGAGGTCATTGCTGACCTTGCCGCCCAGCAGGGCGTGAGTATGCTGGATGTCATCTCCCATGCCGACCAGTACGCCAAGCTCAGCCGCGCCATCGCGCCGCTGTTCAAGTTCTGGGACATCTACCAGAAACTGCAGGAATCGCTGGAAACGAAGACGCTGGATGAGTTCGCCTCCGATGTCATCGAGATCACCGGCTACCGCGCCATGCTGGAAGCCGACGCCGCCAAGGGTCACGAGGATGCCGCTGACCGTCTGCAGAACCTTGGTCAGCTGGTCAACAACGTCAAGAGCTACTGCGACCAGCACGGCGAAGAAGCCTCGCTGGAAGGCTATCTGGAGGACATCGCCCTCATCAGCGACATCGACAGCTACAACGAGAGCGCCGACCAGGTGGTGCTGATGACCATCCACTCGGCCAAGGGCCTTGAATTTCCCTATGTATTCCTCATTGGCATGGAAGAGGGGGTCTTCCCCAGTGAGATGAGCAAGTATTCCGAGGCTGACCTCGAGGAGGAACGCCGCCTGGCCTATGTGGGTATCACCCGCGCCAAGAAGGAGCTTTACATCTCCAACAGCGTCACCCGGATGCTCTATGGCCGCACCCAGCGCAACGAGCCCAGCCGCTTTCTCCGGGAAATCGAGCCGGAGTACATCGAAGAGACCCGCAGCCCGGTGCTGGAACAGCGCTCCCGTCTGGGCGGCTGGGGCAGCGGTTACGGCAGCGATACCGTGCCGGGTGGCGCGTCGGGCTACTCCGGCCCCTCCGGCTGGGGGCGTGCGGCCTCCGGTCACGGCTCGGGCTATGGCAGCCGCAGCGGCTATCTGAATAGAGAATATAACGCACCGATGTCCAATAGCCGAGGCTTTGGCTCCGATCACGCGAGCCGGGGAAGTGCTTCGTCGGGTCATGGCGGCTACGACTCCGGTTCGGGAAGCAGCGGCTTCGGCTCTGGCTATGGCCGTCCGGCAGCGCCCAAAGCGCCGGTCAGACCCGCAGGCGGCGGCGTGACGTCTTCGCCCCGTCCGGCAGTGGCATCCACCGGCCCCAAGCACTATGAGCCGGGCGACATCGTGGAGCACAAGGTCTTCGGGCGCGGCAAGGTGCTGAAAGTCAAGCCCGCCGCCGGTGACCAGATCGTGGAGATCAGCTTCGAGAAGGTGGGCGTGAAGAAGACCATGGCCAACTTTGCACCCCTTGTGAAGATAACGACGGAGGAATGAGAAAAATGATGACTGTCCGATTGATAGCACATACGCCGGAGCCGGAGAAGGTCGTGGCGGCTGCGGCGAAGCTCTGCTACTCCGACGCCCACATCACCGACTTGCTGGACGGGCTGGATGAGGAAAAGACTGCCCGCTTCCTGACCATGCTCAGCGATCTGGGCCACGCCAGCCCCATCGAGCACGCAAGCTTCACCTTCGGCATCGAGGGCGTCAGCCGTACCCTGCTGGCCCAGATCACCCGTCACCGCATCGCGTCCTTCAGCGTCCAGAGTCAGCGGTACGTCCGTCTGGATGATTTCCGCTACGTCATCCCGCCCGAGATCGAGGCCATCCCCGAGGCAAAGACAGCGTTCATCGAGAGCATGAACGAGGACGCCAGGCGCTACCTCGACCTCGTGCAGAAGCTGGAGGACGGCCACACCGCCCGCCTGATGGCCGAAGGTCTGCCCGAAAAGCAGGCCCGGGCCAAGGCTTCCAAGCAGGCCAACGAGGACGCCCGCTTCGTGCTGCCCAACGCCTGCGAGACCAAGATGGTGGTGACCATGAACGCCCGCAGCCTGCAGAACTTCTTCCACCTGCGCTGCTGCAATCGCGCCCAGTGGGAGATACGGCAGCTGGCCGAAGAGATGCTGCGGCTGGTCTACCCGGTGGCACCCCATATCTTCCGCACCGCCGGCCCGGCCTGCGTGTCCGGCCCCTGCCCGGAGGGCAAGATGTGCTGCGGCCGCACCACTGAGGTGCGCGCCCAGTACGCCGCGCTGAAAGGGGAGAAGGCAGAATGAGCAAGGGCAGGCTTCTTGTCATCGAAGGACTGGACGGCTCCGGCAAGGCCACCCAGGCAAAGCTGCTGGCCTCCTATCTGGCCGAGAGCGGTCGAAGGGTGATGGAGATCACGTTCCCGGACTACGAAAGCGATTCCAGTGCGCTGGTAAAGATGTACCTTTCCGGTCAGTTCGGCGACAAACCCGACGACGTCAACCCCTATGCGGCGTCCAGCTTCTATGCGGTGGACCGGTACGCCAGCTATAAGACCAAGTGGGGCAGCTTCTACGAGGCGGGCGGCATCGTCATCGCCGACCGCTACACCACGTCGAACGCGGTGCATCAGTGTTCCAAGCTCCCACCGGAGCAGTGGGACGATTTCCTCCGCTGGGCCTTTGACTACGAATACAGGCTGCTGGGCCTGCCCGCGCCGGACGCTGTGGTGTACTTACAGGTAGACCCCGCTGTGAGCCAGAAGCTCATGACCGGCCGCTATCATGGCGACGAAAGCAGGAAGGACGTCCACGAAAAGGACATCGAATATCTGGCCCGCAGCCGCCGTGCCGCCGAGTACTGCGCAGAGCATCTGGGCTGGGCCACCGTCCATTGCACGGAAAATGGAGCCATGCGCACCATCGAGGATATTCAGGCCGAGGTGCGGGCGCTGGCGGAAAAAGAGCTCGGATAACCGCGAAAATGGGAGGGATACTATCAATGTATCGTTTGATGCAGCCGTCGGATGAGGCGGCAGTCGTGGCACTGTGGCAGAAAGAACGCGGCGACAGCGCCGAGTTCATCAAGACTGCTCTGGAAAAGTTCGCCGGGGCGGAAAATATCTACGTCGCTGAGGAAAATGACGAGATAGCCGCTGCGGCGCTGGCGGTCCCCGTCACCCTCAAGGGACGCAGCGGCAGTTACCTCTACGGCCTCTGCGGGCAGGGAAGCCTGATTCTGGCAGGACTCGTGGACTATCTCTGTGCGCAGCAGAAGCTGCGGGGCGCGGGCTTCACCGTGGCCGTTCCGACCGGACAGGAGCAGGCCGCACTGCTGGAAAACAAGGGTTTCCAGCGGGCTTTTGCCCTCCGCTGCCTGCCCCGGGAGGTGTCCCGCAACCTGTGGAGTCAGGCGGAGTTCGACTCCGTGACGGCCCGCAAGCTCTGTGAGCTGCGGGAGCGCTTCTATCCCGATACCGTCCAGTTCCCGCCGGAGCAGATGGCCGTCGTGCTGACCGACCTCTACGCCCGGGGCGCGACCATCGTGTCCAACGAGAAGGGCTACGGCATCTACTTCCGCCGGGAGGACACCCTCTATTTTGTGGAGCTGATGGCCGATGACGACCGCTCTGCCGAGGTGCTGATGGAAGCGGCCCGGGAGAAGGAGGTCATCGTGGAGCGCGCCGTCATCACAGTGGGCGCGGCTCAGAACCTTTTCCTCGGCGAAGGCACCCGGCAGGACTACGGCATGATACGGTTCGACGCGGAGCCTTTCGATGTGGAAGAAAGCTATATGCGGCTGATGATGGAAAGCTGAACGGAATGGTAAAGGAGTGTGTACATGGCACACGATGCAAAACATAAAAAAAGCAGAAAAGGCGGCGCAGCGAAAATGATCCTGATCGTGCTGCTGATCCTGGTACTGGCGGCGGGCGGCTGTCTGCTGGCCATCCGAAAAGAGATCAACGGCAGTGCTTCCGCTGGCGAACCGGTGAGTGTGAGCATCCAGCAGGGCAGCGGCGTGGCAGCCATCGCCCAGAAGCTCAAGACGGCGGGCGTCATCAAGTACCCCCACGTCTTCCGCTGGTATGCAGGCAAACAGGGCGCGGCAGGCAAGCTCCAATACGGCGAGTTCGACCTCGCCCCCGGCAGCTCCTACGACGACATCATCGAGGCGCTCTCCGCCTACGCGAAGGCCGACAGCGTCCGGCTGACCTTCCCCGAGGGTACGACGGCCATCGCCATTGCGAAAAAAATGGAGGATGCCGGGCTGTGCAGCGCCGAAGACTTCCTCAAGGAGGCCAACACCGGCGACTTCAGCCAGTACAGGTTCTGGCAGTACGTCCCCGACGACAAGGACGCCCCGGACCGCTTCCTCAAGTGCGAGGGTTATCTTTTCCCGGATACCTACGATTTTCGGAAGGATGACACCGTCCATCATTACGTTGAGACGTTCTATTCTCACTTCGACAAGCAGATCACCGATGAGATGTATGCCGAGATGGAAAAGCAGGGGATGACCCTCTCCGAGGTGGTCACTCTGGCGTCCTTCGTGCAGGAGGAGGCCGGCAACGATCAGGACGATAATGTGGCGCAGGTGTTCCGCAACCGTCTGGCCGAGGGTTCGCCCTACCCCAAACTGCAGAGCAACACCTCCAGCTATGTCCAGAGCGACGCCGACAACAACTACCTCTGGAACTGGGTCGCGCCCTACTACGGCGGCTGGGACAGCATCCCGGAGAACATTCGGGAAGCCTACGACACCTACACCTGCACCGGCCTCTCCGCCGGCCCCATCTCCAACCCCGGCATTGCGGCCATCCGCGCGGCGCTTGACCCGCAGCCCGACGATGAGGCGAAGGACGCCTATTTCTTCGTCACCGACCTTGCCGGTCACTACTACTACGCCCGCACCTACGCAGACCATCAGAAAAACTGCGATGAGGCGGCGAAAGTTAATAAAAGTATGAAGTAAAAGAGGAATACCATGTTACAGATACCGGAACTTCTGGCCCCGGCAGGCGACCTCGAGCGCCTGCGGTATGCCATCAACTACGGCGCGGACGCCGTTTACTGCGCTCTGCCCGAGTTCGGGATGCGCTCTGCACCCACCAACTTCACCCCGGAGCAGCTGAGCGAGGGCGTCATCTATGCCCACGCCCGGGGCCGCAAGGTCTACCTGACCATGAACACCCTGCCCACCAACGAGGAGGCTGACCGTCTGCCCCAGGCCATCAAGGACGCTGCCGCCGCCGGTGTGGACGCCTTCATCGTGGCCGACCTCGGCGTGTTGGACGCCTGCAAGACCTTCGCGCCCGACATCGACGTCCATATGTCCACCCAGACCGGCATCACCAACTGGGCCGCTGCCCGCGCCGCCTACAACATGGGCGCAAAGCGGGTGGTGCTGGCCCGGGAGATGACCCTGCAGGACATCGCCACCCTCCGCGACAAGACCCCGCCGGAGCTGGAAATCGAGGCTTTCGTCCACGGCGCCATGTGCATGAGCGTCTCGGGCCGCTGCCTGCTCTCCAACTACATGGCAGGCCGCGACGCAAACCGCGGCCAGTGCGCCCAGCCCTGCCGCTGGAAGTACTATCTCAGCGAGGAGACCCGCCCGGGCCAGCTCTATGAGATCGGCGAGAACGAGAACGGCAGCTACATCCTGAACGCCAACGATCTGTGTACAGCCCCCTTCCTCGACCTCATCTGCAAGGCGGGCGTGGACAGCCTCAAGATCGAGGGCCGCGCCAAGACGTTCTACTACGTCGCCAGCGTGACGGCGGCCTACCGCCGCGCCCTCGACCAGTATCTGGCCGACCCGATGAACGAGAACTTCGAGCTGCCGGAAGAGGTTTTGGATGAGCTGACCCGCACCAGCCACCGCCACTATTCGCCCGGCTTCTACTTTGGCCGGGAGCAGGCCCGTCAGGCCACCGACAGCGCGACTTACATCCGCGAGTGGGAGTTTGTCGGTACGGTGGACGGCTGGGAGAACGGCGTCGCCAGCTGCCAGCAGCGGGGCAAGTGGAGCCTCGGCGACACGCTGGAGGTGCTCTGCCCGGATGGCCGCAGCATCCCGCTGGACCCCGCGTGGATCAAGAATGAGGCCGGTGAACTGGTGGAGTCCACGCCCCACGCGATGGAGCGCTATACCATCCCCACCCCGGAGCTGCCGCCGATGAGCCTGCTGCGCCGGAAAGTCTGAAAAAACTGCGAATCCAGCGGATGTGTTAGAGCGATAGAAAAAGAGGGTCTGCTATGAGCAATGCGGTAAGCAGCAAGATAACCGGAAAAGAATATCCGCTTTCCAAGATATTCAGCTCGGATTTTGAATATCATATTCCGGGCTACCAGCGTCCTTATGCGTGGACAGAAGATGAAACTGGCGATTTATTCAATGATCTGTATGGATTTTTCCAGACGGAGAACACAGAAAATTTCTTTCTGGGCAGTATCGTCCTGATCAAGGACGAGCAGGACCGATACGCCGATGTCATTGATGGACAGCAGCGCCTGACCACATTGTCTATCCTGTTTGCAGTTCTGGCTGATACATTTGACAACGAAGACTATAAGGTGGACTGCAAAAAATATTTGCAGGAGAAAGGCAATGTGTTGGAGGGGATCGAGGCCCAACCGAGGCTATTTCTCAAGGAAAAGGATCAGCCATTTTTCCATAAGTACATCCAGAACATTCAGCTGGACGCATTGGGGCAGTTGGACCCGGCGCTGTTGGACACCGAAGCAAAGCTGCATATCCAGAAAAACTGCGCTGTGCTTCGCAAGAGTTTTGCTGAAATGTTCAGCAATGACGATGACAGGCTGAGATTTACACAGTTTTTGCTGACCCGCTGCTATCTGGTGGTCGTTTCGACGCCGAGTCAGGAATCAGCGTTCCGTATTTTTACGGTCATGAACAGCCGAGGCCTCGACCTACTGCCGACGGACATTATCAAATCCACAGTTATTGGCAGCCTTCCCAAAGAAAAGCAGCAGGAATATACGGAAAAATGGGAAGGACTTGAGGAGTTGACCGGACGTGACGGGTTCAACGAGGTATTTACGCATACCCGGACCATCTTTGTAAAAGAGCGCCAGAAAAAGACCCTTCGGGAGGAATTTGAAGAATATATTTTGAAGACAGTATCTCCGAAACGACTGATCGATGACTATCTTGTACCCTATACGAATGCTTACGTTCAGCTAAAAAATTGCGAGTTCACTGCTACACATCATGCGGACGAGGTAAACGGTCTGCTTTTCTGGCTGAACAAGACAAACAACTCCGACTGGATGCCGCCTGCTATCAAATTTCTCGCAGAGCACCCGAATGATTCGGAATATGTTCTCTGGTTTATCCGAAAGCTGGAAAGGCTGGCATCTTATCTGCTTGTGACAGCGCAGGACGTCAACCATCGTGTGGACCGGTACAAATGGCTTCTGGTGGAGATGGAGGGTCGGCCCGACAGCACATTGACCTCTCCGCTGAGAAACATTGAGCTTACGGATTGGGAAAAAGAACATTTCCGGCAGACACTGGATGGCGAGATTTATACGATGACAGCGCAGCGCCGCAACTACATCATCCAGCGGCTGGACTCTTTCATGAGTGACGGTGGAGCATCGTACAATCAGAAGCTCTTTACCATCGAGCATGTCCTGCCGCAGCATCCTCCCGTCCATGGAAGTTGGCCAGAACTTTGGCCGGATGAGCAGGAGAGGATGTACTGGCTCAACCGTATCGCAAATCTCGTGCCGCTGACCCGGCAGAGAAATTCTGCGGCACAAAATTATGGCTTTACGACCAAAAAGGAAAAATATTTCCAGTCCAAAGGCGGCACGAGCTCCTATGTCCTCACAACGCAGGTTATCAATGAACCAAAGTGGACACCTGATGTTGTGAAAAAGCGACAAGAAACGCTGAATGAAGTCTTTGCAGAAAAATGGGAGCTGAGTCCCTCCCGGCAGAGTGAAACGGACGAAGGCCTGTTTCTGCTGGCTGGTCGCGGGAGCAGCGCTATGGGGTATCCCATCGATAAAGACTGTTTTCTGGTATTGAAGGGCAGCCGCATTGCCCCGGATGTGACGAGTGGATTGCCCCAGAACTATGTGGAACAGAGAAAGACTCTGCTGGAGATCGGTATAGTACAGAGTAACGTATTTACCGAGGATCACGTATTCACCAGCGCCTCTGCTGCGGCATCTATTATTCTTGGCCGTTCGTCCAATGGCCGCAGAGAATGGGCGAAGCTCGATGGCCGCACGCTGGCACAATCTGGACACTGAAAACCACATCATAACGCAAAAGCGCCCTCGTCAGTGCATTTCTGACGGGGGCGCTTTTGTCTATAAAGATTATTCCGGCTTGACCTGCAGCTCCTGCTCGCAGTAGATGCAGCGATACTTGCCGTTGGAGCTCAGCTCGAAGATCTGGTCGCACTCTTCCTCGATGGAGGAGATGCAGCGGGGGTTCTTACACCGCACGATGTTGACCAGACGCTTGGGGGGCTGGGGCTTTTCCTTCTTGACGGCCTTGCCGTTCTCGATGACGGTCACGCTGATGTCGGGGTCGAGATAGGCCAGCACGTCGAGGTTGAGCCAGGAGGCGTCGCCCTCCACCTTGATGATGTCCTTCCGGCCCGACTCTGCCTTGTGGCTGCGGGCGTTCTGGATGAGGGCCACGCTGGAGGTGCGGTTGCCCTTGATGCCCAGCAGGTCCATCAGGCCGATGGCCGTGCCTGCCTTGATATGGTCGATGACGATACCGTTCTGAATTTCATCAATGTTCAGCATCTCAGTTGCCCTCCTTTTCAGCCTTGGGGTCCTTGAGGCCCAGCAGTGTCATGATCAGCGCCATGCGGACGTAGACGGCGTTCTGCACCTGCTCAAAGTAGGCGGCGCGGGGGTCGTCGTCCACGTCCAGCGTGATCTCATTGACGCGGGGCAGGGGATGGAGCACGGCCATGTCAGGCTTGGCAAGGGCCATCTTCTCTTTGGTGAGGATATAGCTGTTCTTCAGACGGACATAATCTTCCTCGTTGAAGAAACGCTCCTTCTGGACGCGGGTCATGTAGAGGATGTCCAGCTCGGGCATGGATTCCTCGAGGCTGCGGGTCTCCTTGTAGGGGATGTGGTTGGCCTCGAGCACGTCGGTGATGATGTAGTCCGGCACCCGCAGCTCCTCGGGGCTGATGAGGACGAAGCGGATGTTCTCACAGCGCGCCATGGTCTTGATGAGGGAGTGGACGGTGCGGCCAAACTTGAGGTCACCGCACAGGCCGATGGTCAGGTCGTTCAGACGGCCCTTGCGGCGGCGAATGGTCATCAGGTCGGTCATGGTCTGGGTCGGGTGCTGGTGGCCGCCGTCGCCCGCGTTGATGACAGGGATGCGGGAGTACCGGCTGGCCCGCAGCGGTGCGCCCTCCTTGGGGTGGCGCATGGCCACGATGTCGGCGTAGCAGGAGACGACGCGGATGGTGTCGGCCACGCTCTCGCCCTTGGATGCACTGGAGACGGTCTCGCTCGGGAAGCCGAGGACATGTCCGCCGAGGTTCAGCATCGCGGCCTCAAACGAAAGACGGGTGCGGGTGGACGGCTCGTAGAACAGGGTGGCCAGCTTTTTGTGGGCGGCCACGTCCTGATAGGCAGCCGGGTCGGCGCAGATGCGGTCGGCCAGGTCCAGCAGAGAGGCGATCTCCTGCTGACTGAAATCCAACGGATCGATCAGATGACGCATATTTTTTTGTTTCCCTCCGTCAAAGAAGCTTTCGAAGAATCGAGAAGTCGAAGAAGTTCGTGTAGTAGCTCAACGAACGCATGACGGGATGGCAGAGCCGGTTATAGCATATCTCATCCAGCAGAAGCATGGCCTCGCCCGGGGCCAGACGCATGGCGGCCCGGATGGGCTCGTCGCCGCAGCTGGCCTTGAGGTGGGCCACATTGGAGGCCACCTGCTGGCGGCACTCCCGCTCTAGAACATCGAAGATGTCACCCGACAGGTCGATGCGGGTGTAGTCCCGGTTCCCAAACAGGGCGCGGGGCAGGTAGTCGATGGAGTAGATGACAGGGGTGGTGTCGGCGAGGATGCGCTTCTTGATGCAGATGACATCGTCGCCGGGCTCGATGGCCAGATCACGGGCCAGCTCTTCGCCTGCGCGGACGGGGTAGATCTGGATGCCGTCGGCGTGGGGGTAGCTGCCAAAGCTGCGGATGAGCGGGTAATACTCCAGCTTCTGGTCCAACCGGCTGCGCAGGTTCAGGACACTTCGGTTCACCACTGTGCCGATGCCGCGCACCCGCTCGATGTAACCCGCACGCTCCATCTCGCTCAGCGCATCGCGGATGACGGTGCGGCTGACGCCGAGTTCGGCGGCAAGGTCTACCTCAGCGGGCAGACGGTCGGTCTGTGCATAGCGGCCTGTGCGCAGTTCCTCCAGCAGAGCGCTGACGATGCGGTCGCTGATGACAGCACCACCCAGGCGGCTGGAAGGGGATAAGCTGGAATCTCTCATGGTTCGTTTCCTCCGGTACACGGGCAGGGCGGCCCTGCCTGGACTTCCGAAAAAGCTGTGCCTGAGCACAAAAGCTTTTCCTGCAAATATTATAGCATAAATTGACAATGATTCAAACGGCATTTATACTGGAATCAGCCGGAAAGTATGATTTTATTTTGGAGGGATAGAGCAAGAATGGAAATTCTTCTGCACAAAGTGTGCGGCCGGCCCGCAAGCCGCACCATGACCCTGCGCGCTGCCGGGCCGGAGGATGCCGCCGCCTTTTACGCCTTGCAGAACGAGGTGCGGGCCGCGATGCCCCACCCGGAGCAGTTCGTACCCGACACGCTGGAAAACATCGCCCGCTACCTGAAAGAGGACCTCTGCATCGGCGGGTGGGACGGCGGGCGGCTGGGGGCCTACTTCATCCTGCGGTACTGCGGGCAGGACGCGCACAACTACGCGGCCTTTATGGGCATCCCGCGAGAAGAGTGGGACGGCTGGGCCAACGCCGACAGCGCCATCGTCCACCCCGACTACCGGGGCAACGGTCTGCAGCGGAAGCTGCTGGAAGCGGCGCTTGCCCGGCTCCGCCCGGGCATCGTGGGCATCGGGGCCACCGTCAGCCCGGAGAATCAGTACAGCCTCAACAACGCCCTGGCCAGCGGCTTTGAGATCGTCTGCCGCCGGGAGATGTACGGCGGGTATGACCGGTATCTGCTGGCGAAGAGGCTATAAAATGATACAGCTCCGCCTTTCTCCGGAAAGGCGGGGCTGTTCTTTTTTGGATACATCGGAAAAGTCATACCATTCACGAATCGACGCTGATATGTCATGAAAAGGACTTGACAAAAATATAGGGGGGGGGGGGGTAAAATGAAACCGCAGAGACCCTGCAATCATTCAGGAGGTAAAAAAGAGTATGCGGTTACGGAAAAATATGAAGCGTGCGGCGGCAGCCGCCCTGGCCCTGAGCGTGGCGCTTTCGGCGGCAGCCCCGGCGGCACTGGCAAAGGATTATTATATCGAAAACGGTGATATTACGGTGACCGTTACGGAAGAGGGCGACACGTATGTCCGTGTCGGCGAAGCGAAAGACAAAGATGACATCGGCGAGAAAGACGACACGGACGTGGTCATCAAGGGCGGCGAGAACCCGGGCAAGCAAACGGAGAACAACTCTGACGGGTCGGCAGACGAAGCTGAAGGACAGAAGCCGGTGGTGGATGCCGAGCCGGGAGAGCCTGCGGAGGAGACCGGGACGGAGCTCGTCGTCTGGCCCGAGAACGTGAACAGCGGGGAAGCCCAGAAAAAGGACGGCCCAGAGCCTGCGGATGCCGAGCCGAAGACGCCGGACACGCAGAAGCCTGTCGAGGAGGCCGCAGAGGACGACGATGACATCATGACCTTTGAGAACAACACCGCCGGCACGGTGACAAGGGCTGTGAGCGAAGCGGCGAAGCATATCATTACGATCATCAACAACTACACCAAAAAGGATACGACGGTCACGCTCGAAGATGTGAATATCGATGTGAGCGATAATTATAATGCTGCGATGGAGGTACGAGGCGCAGGCGACACGACCCTGAAGCTGGAGGGGGACAATACCTTGAGAGGTGGACATTTTTGTGCGGGCTTGGAAAAGGATGATGAGTACTCTACCGGAAAACTGACCATCACCGCAGAAGATACAAGCGCCTCTTTGAAGGCGTATGGTGGTGATAATAGTGCGGGCATTGGTGGAGGATCTTATGATAGCACCTCGAAGCTGGAAATTGCAAACGGAAAAATCTATGCAGAAAGTGGTTTCAATATGGGTGCAGGCATTGGCGGCGGCATGTACGGAAAAGGTGAAGTGACCATTTCCGGCGGGGATGTGACTGCTCATGGAGGGCATACTGCGGCAGGTATTGGCGGCGGTTTTAGGGGCTCGGGAGACGTTACCATCCTTGGCGGCACGGTAACTGCGATACCTGCTGAGGGCAGTAACTCTAATGTCACAGGCATTGGCGGCGGCTTTGGCTGCGATGAAAAATCGACCGTTCGTATCCTCGGCGGTGTTGTCGATGCCGTGGGCAACGGATGTGGAAGCGGCATTGGCGGAGGCAAAGGTGATGCGCAGGGCGCAGAGGTCGAGATCGGCGGCGGTGCGCAGGTAACCGCAAAAGGCGGCCTGGGCGATAACGAGTACAATCGCGGTCCAGGCGCCGCCATCGGCACAAACGGCGATGTAGGCGGCAAAGCCGGTAAAGAGCTGGATGTAAATGTCAGCGGTGAGTGTACAGTCACTCGTATCGACTCCAACTTGCCCGCTGATTGTGCTCATAAATGGACACTTGTCTCCTCTACTCCCGCGCCTGTCGGCCAGCTGGGCGAAAAAGTGTATGAATGTTCTTCTTGCGGCTCCACAAGGACTGTATACAAGTTTGTACTTCCGGAACCTGCACCTGTGGAGGAGCAGAACGGCAGGATCGTTTTGACAGTTATAGGCGCTCCCTATGAGATGCATCAGGAGTCTACCCGCTACATCGTCACGGCAGATTCTGATACCGCCACCCTCTTCGGCTGTCTGGGCAATCTGGCAGAACTGAAAGCGCAGGGCGCAGATACCCTCGTCTTCCGCACGAAGAGCCGCGAGACGGCGCTGGACATCGATACCATGCTGCCGCTGGGCACGGAGGACACCCTCTTCACCCTCACCCACAGCGGCAGCTCTGCAACCCTCACCGTGGGCGGCGCAGACCACAGCGAACTGATCCACTAACTAACCAACCCCCAAGGCGGAGAGTTTCCGCATCCCTCCGCTTTGTACGAAAAGCCCCCGGCACGTTCCGCATCGTGCCGGGGGCTTTTTTAGTTATGGGCAGGCTTCCCTTTGTACAACCTCTCCGTCACGCCTGACGGCGTGCCACCTCTCCTGGTAGGAGAGGCCTTGGCAGTCCCCGCAAAGTGAACGGTTTCGCCAGAGGCTCCCCTACCAGGGGCAACAACGACGACCGCCGCGGCCAGCAAGACGCAAGCGGAGCGCAGCGAATGCTGGGTGCCGCAACCCGGCCTTGTCGAGCGAATGCGAGACTGAGAGGTTGGACTAAGACAGAGCCTTCCCCTTGTAGGAAAGTCCGGCTCGTGGCATCGCTTCCTGTATCTTTTTGTCGAAGTTTATGGTATACTTGTTTTGCGGCCTTGCCCGCCCATTTTATTGGGAAGGGGGTGAGACAAATGCCTAGTATTTCTACTTTCATTCTGTCCGTCGCAGCAAATGTAGCATCTTACTACATCTGCAAGTGGCTTGACGGATGGTTCACGGGCCGTAAGCACTAAAAAAGAAGACCCCCTTTCGGAGCTGCAACTCCGTGAGGGGGTTTTCTTCTTGGTGAGTCAAATGACTAGTTCAATTTCTACTTTCACTATTTATAGTATATGCCATTCCCCGCAAAAGTCAAGCTTTGCACAGAAAGTTTACAAGCGCCCTCTCAGTCACCTTCGGTGACACCTCCCCCTTTGGGGGAGCTGGCAAAGCCGTCAGGCTTTGACTGAGAGGGCGGTCTTCATCTTATGCCGCACCACCAGCAGGCAGGCCAGATGCACCAGTGCCGTCAAGATCCAGCTGACGGGGTAGCTGAGGTAAAGCATCGTGGTGGTGTGGAACAGCCGGAAGATGGTGGCGATCCAGACGAGGCGGAGCAGGCAGCTGCCCACGAGGCTGACCACCATCGGCAGGACGGAGTAGCCCCGGCCGCGCAGACAGCTGGCCAGAACATCCATGCAGCCGCAGAGCAGATAGGTGGTGCAGATGATGTGCATACGGGCCAGACCGGCGGTCACCACGACCTCATCGGAGGAGTAGAAGTGGAGCAGCTGTTCGCCCAGCAGGGAAGCACCGCCGCCCAGCACGAGGCCGGTGACGGCGGCGCAGAGCAGGCAGTTGCGCATGACGCGGTCCAGATTGTCGTACCGGCGGGCGCCCATGTTCTGGCTCGTGAAGGTGACAGCAGCCTGGGCGAAAGCGTTCATGGCGGTATAGACGAAGCCCTCGAGGTTGGAAGCGGCAGAGTTGCCGGCCACGACGATGGAGCCGAAGGAGTTGACCGCCGACTGGATGACGACGTTGGAAAGGCTGAACACGGTGCTCTGCAGACCGGCAGGCAGGCCGATGCGCAAGATCTGGCCCAGAGCCCCCGCATGGAAGCCCAGATGGCCGAGGTCGAGGTGGAGCGGGCCTTTCTCCTTCACCAACAGGGCCGTGACCATGCAGGCGGAGACGGTCTGGCTGATGATGGTGGCCAGAGCGACGCCCGCCACGCTCATGGAGAAGAGGATGACGAACACGAGGTTCAGCACCACATTGATGGCGCCCGCCACAGCCAGACAGAACAGAGGCCGCCTGGTGTCGCCCACGGCGCGCAGGAGGGCCGAGCTGAAGTTGTACAGCATGGTCATGGGCATACCGATGAAGTATATCTTGAGGTAGAGGGTGGACAGGCCGATGACGTCCTCCGGGCAGCTCATCAGCTCCAGCAGGACGCGGGCGGCAAAAAAGCCCACCACGGCCAGAAAGAAGCCGCTGACGAGGCCCAGCGTTACGGAGGTCTGGACGGTGTTTTGGACGCCCTCATCATCTTTCGCGCCGAAGCAGCGGGCCGCAACGACGTTCGCGCCCAGCGACAGGCCCACGAACAGGTTGACCAGCAGGTTGATGAGCGCACCGTTGGAGCCGACAGCGGCCAGCGCCGTGCTGCCCGCAAAGCGTCCCACGACGACGACATCGGCTGCGTTGAACAGCAGCTGCAGGATGCTGGATGCAGCCAGCGGCAGGGAAAACAGGATGATCTTTTGCAGCATGGGGCCGCTGGTCAAATCGCCTGTCCGGGTATTCTGTGCCATGAAAATGTTCTGCCTCCTCAAATATCAGATGGTACTCACGAAAAAACGCGCCGCTCAACAGCGAGCGACGCAGATAGTATTATAATACGGTTTCAGGTAAAATACAAGTAAGATCAAAGCTTTTTCCGTACAAAAATGCACCCCCGCACACAGGGTGCAGGGGCGCGGAGGTATGTTTGCGAAACAGAACGCTTACTTCTGGGGCTTCATGTAGATGTGGTGAGGCAGACCGGCGATGTAGAGCGGGGTCAGCTCAGCCTGGATGAGGGGCCGTGCGTAAGCAAGGAAGTCTTCCGTCATCTGGGTGTGATTCTCGTTCATCCAGCTCAGCGGCACCTTCTTCTCGAGATTTGCGACCTCGCTGATGGGGTGCAGCTCAGTGGTACACTGATAGGGGCTGTTGGAGATGCGCTTCAGGGCCACCATCTGGCCGGTGACGCCCTCAAACGCAGCCTTGACAGCAGCACCGCCGACCTGATAGGCCTCGGTGATGTCGGTGCGGCTGGTCAGGTGGCCGGCGCAGCGCTGCAGGGTGGAAAGCTCGATGCAGCGGGTCTTGGTGTCCAGATTGCGGGCTACGACGTTGGCCAGATAGCGGGCGGTGCCGGTCAGGGCCTTGTGGCCGAAAGCGTCCACCGCGTGGACATCGTCGGCCAGCTCACAGACATAGCGGCCATCCTCGAGCTTGACGCCCTCAGACACGGCGATGACGATGCTGGGCTTCTTCTCCTGCATCACGCGCACCTTCTCGACGAAGTGCTCCACATTGAAGGGGACTTCGGGCAGGCAGATCATGTCCACGCCCTCGCAGTCGTCGCTCTTGGCCAGTGCGGCGGCGGCGGTCAGCCAGCCGGCGTTGCGGCCCATGATCTCGACGACGGTGACATACTTGGTGCCGTAGACGGTGGCGTCGCGGATGATCTCCTTCATCACCACGCCGATGTACTTGGCCGCAGAGCCGTAGCCGGGGGTGTGGTCGGTGACCATCAGATCGTTGTCGATGGTCTTAGGCACGCCCATGAAGCGGATGTCGCTCTGGATGCACTCGCCGTACTCAGCCAGCTTGCCGATGGTGTCCATCGAGTCGTTGCCGCCGATGTAGAAGAAGTAGCCGATGTCCAGCTTTTCGAGGATGGCGAAGAGCTTCTTGTACACGGCCTCGTCGGTGTGCCAGTCGGGCAGCTTGTAGCGGCAGCTGCCGAGGAAGCTGGAGGGGGTGCGCTTGAGCAGCTCGATGTCGAGGTCATCGGTCAGCAGGGTGGACAGGTCCACGACCCGCTCCTCCAGCAGACCGGCGACGCCGTTGCACATGCCGTAGACGATGTCCGCGCCGCGGCTCTTGCAGCTCTCGAACACACCAGCCAGACTTGCGTTGATGACAGAGGTGGGGCCGCCGGACTGGCCAACGATTGCATTTTTACCCATGATGATTTCTCCTTTTTTGTTTTTCTGTTTCGGCTTTATAACGAAGCCGTTTTCTAAGCATTGCACACCGTCTGAGCGGTCTTTTTGCCTGCATACTGCGTTGCTTTCCCTTGCAATCCGTCAGGATTGCTGCGGAAAATCGCCTTGTCTGCCGACAAAAATCCTCGCCATTCGGCGTACCCTGCTTACGAAAACAACTTCTTTAATCGTGCAGGAGCACGAAAACAGACGCGGGGAAGGGGAGAAGCGAGTTTCCTTACAGGCAGATGTGGCGGGGCGTACCGTTGACGTAGACGGGGGTGACCTCGTCGAGGATGAGCGGGCGGGCGTATTCCTCGAACGCCGCCGTCACCTGCATCCCGTCGGGGGTGATCCAGTCCAGCGGCACCTTCTTTTCGAGGTTTGCCACCTGCTGGACGTCCACCGCTTCGGTGATGCACTGGTAAGGATACTCGGAAACGCGCTTGAGCGCGATCATTTTGCCCGTCTCACCGGCAAAGGCTGCGGCTGCCGCTGCGCCGCCCACGGCGTAGGCCTCGGTCACGTCGGTGCGGCTGGCCAGATGGCTGGCGCAGCGCTGCAGTGTCGAGAACTCGATGGCGCGGCTCTTGCAGTTCAGCTTGTCGTGGATGAGGTCGGACAGATAGCGGCTGGTGCCGCTGAGGATGGCTTTGTGGCCGAAGGCGTCCAGCTGGCCTGCCGTGGACACGAGGTCGCACAGATAGGTGCCGTCGGCGGTCTTGACACCCTCGCTGGCCGCGATGATGACGTTGGACTTCACCCGCTGCAGCTCATCCACTCTGGCGAGGAACTTGTCCTGTTCAAAGGGGACTTCCGGCAGAAGGATGAGGTCGGGGCCGTCGCTGTCGTCGCCGCCTGCGAGGCAGGCCGCACCGGCCAGCCATCCGGCGTGACGGCCCATGATCTCGGCCACGGTCACGCTGCGGATGTCGTAGACGGAGGAGTCACGGATGACTTCCTTGAGGATGGTGGCGATGTACTTGGCCGCAGAGCCGTAGCCGGGGGTGTGGTCGGTGAGGCAGAGGTCATTATCGATGGTCTTGGGTACACCGATAAAACGCACCGCACTGCCTACCTGTGCGCCGTAGCGGCTGAGCTTGGCGATGGTGTCCATCGAGTCGTTGCCGCCGATGTAGAACACCGCGCAGATGTCGTACTTGTCAAACAGGGTGAACAGCTTGACGTAGGGCGTGGAGTCCGCCTCCGGCTCGGGGAGCTTGTAGCGGCAGCTGCCCAGATAGCTGGACGGCGTGCGCTTGAGCAGCTCGATGCTGAGCCGGTCGTCCAGCAGGACGTTCAGCTCCACGAGTTCCTCTTTCAGCAGTCCCTCGATGCCGTACTTCATGCCGTAGACCTTGTCTGCGCCCAGGCTGCAGGCGGCTTTATAGACGCCTGCGAGGCTGGAATTGATGACGGCGGTAGGGCCGCCGCTCTGGCCGATGATGACATTCTTGGCCATGAGAACCTCCTTGTACCATTTACCGATAAATTGGACTTCCTGTGCGCCGCAGCACCGCTCCGCGCTGTCCCCGTTTCGCGGTCCGTACACCCTGCACAGTGTACAGACGGGGGAACAGCCAACAATCGATGACTGCAACTCGCACAAAAATTCTGGCAGGTCGTGCAAGCACTTCGAGAAATGTGTGCAAAAACCTGCTCTTCTTCTATTGTAACCGTTTTGCCTGTTGTATGCAAGTCCTAATTGGTTGCAGAGGCAAAAAAATTATGATAAAATAGGTGCTGCACAGCTCTGCCGGGCCGGAAAGCGGGGATAACCCGCCGACACCCGGGCAGACTAAGAGCAGAACCAAACGAAAGCGGGAACACCTTTATGGGCATTTCACACGATTATCATAGCACGGGCCGGCGCCGCAGAGGCGGCCCCGGCGGCGTCATCCGGTTTGCGGGGGCCGTGGCCGGCATCCTGCTGGTGAGCTTCGCCATTACGGCCATCCTTGAGCACGGACAGGCACAGCCCGAAGAGCTGCCCACCGTGACGGCCAACGGCACGGCGCAGAACATTCTGGCCCCGCTGCCCATGCAGGGCGCGGCGGACAGCACCACGGACAGCGGCAACGCAGGCACAGCGGCAGCGGACGGCACGCCCGCCGTGACCCTCGAGCAGTTCGGCCCGGCCCGTCAGACGGCGGGAGCCTACAGCGTCAAAGCCTACGACAGCAGCGTCATCCGCCAGCCCGCCAGCGGTCAGGTCGATTTGAGCTACTTCTCCGATGCCGCCTTCCTCGGTGACAGCCTGACGGTGGGCTTCTCCGACTATAAGATCAACCTCGGCGGAGCACTCATCTGCGGCTACACCGGCGTCGGTCCGGATGCCATCGTCAACCGCAGCGCCGTCAAGAGCAGTGTGCGGGGCGAGGAAGTCGCGCTGGACGTGCTGGCCGCTGCTCAGCCCAGGAAGCTGTATATCCTGCTGGGTACCAACACCCTGACCACCGTGGGTGCGGCAGACCGCTTCCTCGCTTACTACGGCCAGATGCTGGACGTGCTGCGCCAGACGCTGGGGGAGGACTGCGTCATCTATGTTGAGTCCATCCCGCCCGTCCGCCCCGAGGCCGCAGCGGAAAAGCCGGGCCTTGCCTCGGACATCATCCGCTCGGTGAACGAGCAGCTGGCCCTGCTGGCCGCAGATAAGGGCTGTGTCTACCTCGATTTGTGGGAGACGCTGGCCGACGGCGAGGGCAACCTGAAAGAGGTGCTGGCTGCGCCGGACGGCGTCCACTTCTCGGCGGGCAACGGCTATGGTGCATGGGTGACCTATCTGCGCAACCATGCAAAATATTCTGCCGATAATGCATGGACACCCGGCAGCGCCTACGCAGGCTGAAATTTCAAAAATACAACGGTAAATGCCCTGAATCGCAGGATCTAGGGCATTTTTGCTGCAAAAAATCTCAAAAGAGAGTTTTATCGGACAGATGATTTGTAAAATAGGAGGCAGAAGAGAGCACGGCCAGAGGAAAGGACGGTAAAAATGAAGTACCTGTTTGTGACGCTCATGTGGAATGCCCGGGCCGAAATGCCCGTGCCGGGCGATATTTTTGCGGTCTGCTGTCAGTCTTACAGCCCGAATGGAATGACGCGGTACGGACGCTACACCCATCTGGACGACATGAGCGCCCTGACGCAGTGGACAAAAGATGCTGTTTACCACAACATCACGGTACTGGAAACAGCAAAGCCGCGAAAAGAGATTTTGAATACGGTAGCGGAGACCTTTCCGGCCTATGACGTTCTGGTCCTGTGGAGCCGGAAAGAGTATGAGCTGTTCCGGCAGGCGATGCATGACTGCGGACATCGCCTCTGTACGGCGAAAGTCGTTCTGCTGGAAGAACTGCTGGGAGCAGTCGTCCGCCCCAGAAAGAGGGGCCGGGTGCCTTTTCAGCAGGTGCTGAGGGCGTTTCATGTCCAGACGACCCGGGAGACGTTTTACCAGCCGAAATACCGGGCAGGCTTTCTGCTTGAGCTGTGGGACAGGGTGAGCCAGCTTGCGGCGCAGAGCGAGGAGTGGACGCAGACAGAACTCTGCCTTAACCCCAGGACAAACACCGTCCACCTACCGGGATGCAGTCATCTCGGCCTGACGGGCGGACAGCCCTGTACGCCGCAGGTGCTTCTGGAAGGTGCTGCCCTCTGCAGAGACTGCCAAAAGAAGAAGGCGCTGTATCTCTGGGAGATGGAGCGGCTGCACGCAGTGAAGTTCCAGCCTCACGCAGGTGCTCTGGGGACGCCGCAGAATTATCCGCCGGCACCGAAGCTGTTCTACCGGGAGGGCGACCCGCAAAAGCTTTACCATGACCGTGCCTGCCCCTGCTGCAAACCGTTCCGGGAGGGGCCGGACTATCTGCAGTGGAAGCCGCTTTTCGGGAGAGCCGATGCGGCAGCCCTCGGCCTGACGGCCTGCGACCGGTGTTCACCGCTGGGCATCCGGTATGGGCAGACCCGGACGCAGATAGAGTCCTTCTGCAGCCAGAGAGGGATGCAGTGTGTGCTGCGGGATGGCGAGATCGACGTCACGACGTCCATCGGCGGGTGGCGGCTCGTCTGGAAGGGAAAAGATAAGATCTGGCTCTATCACAAGAACACCCATAGGAGCCATCTGACTGAGAGTGAGGACATCCCCGGCTATCACAGTCAGGCCATTCACAAGAAGACCATCATGGAGTATTTGGAATACATCGTCCAGCACGACCTCTACCGGAAAAACAGTCCGCTCCCGGAGACGGGGAGTGTCCCTGCCGCAAAACCGCCGAAACCGACCCATCGGGGACACGGCCATCACCGGGACGCAAAGGGGGCAAAGCATTTCCAAAAGCACAAGACGAACAAGGTGAAGGTGAGCTCACTGGAAGAACTGCAGGCGCTGGCCCGGCAGAAAATGACCGGAGAAGAGGAATAAAGACAAACAAAAATCCCGCCCTTTGCACATAGAGTGCAGAGGACGGGACGTTTTGTTTTTATGGAGAAGGGCAGAGGGACGAATTACTTCATCTTGCTCTTGGCCTTCATGCGCTGCTCGTGGTTGAGGATCTGCTTGCGGATGCGCAGGTTCTCGGGGGTGACCTCCAGCAGCTCGTCCTGAGCCAGGAACTCGAGGCAGCCCTCGAGGCTCAGCTTGCTGATGGGGATGAGGCGCAGAGCGTCGTCAGAGCCGGAAGCACGGGTATTGGTCAGGTGCTTGGTCTTGCAGACGTTGACATCGACGTCCTCGCCGGAAGCGGTGTAGCCGATGACCATGCCCTCGTAGACCTTCTCGCCGGCGCCCACCAGCAGAGTGCCGCGCTGCTGCGCGTTGAACAGGCCGTAGGTGACGGCCTCGCCGGTCTCAAAGCTGACCAGAGAACCGGTGGAGCGGTTGGCGATCATGCCAGCCCAGACGTCATAGCCGTCGAAGATCTGGTTGATGATGCCCTCGCCGTGGGTATCGGTCAGGAACTGGTTGCGGTAGCCGAACAGGCCGCGGCTGGGCATACGGAACTCCAGACGCACACGGTCGGAACCCAGAGACTCCATCTGCTGCAGGATGGCCTTGCGCTGGCCCAGACCGGTCATGACAGCACCCTGATACTGGGAGGGAACATCGATGACGACGTGCTCCATAGGCTCGTAGGTCTTGCCGTCGATGACCTTGGTCAGAACGTGCGGGGGAGAGACCTGCAGCTCATAGCCTTCGCGGCGCATGGTCTCGATGAGGATGGACAGATGCATCTCACCACGGCCCATGACACGGAAGGAATCGGTGGTGGCGGAATCCTCCACCTTCAGAGCGACGTCCTTCAGCAGCTCTTTCTGCAGACGGTCACGGATCTGGCGGCTGGTGACATACTTGCCCTCACGGCCGGCCAGCGGGCTGTCGTTGACGGAGAAGGTCATCTCGACGGTGGGGTCGTTGATCTTCACGAAGGGCAGCGGCTCGATATTGGAGGGGCTGCACAGGGTGTTGCCGATGGTGACGTCGGGCAGACCAGAGAAAGCCACGATGTCGCCTGCGGTGATGTTGTCGCAGGGCTGACGGCCATTGGCCTGGAAGTCATACAGCTTGGTCAGACGGCCGCGCATCTTGAGGTCGGGGTTGTGCCAGTCGCACACGACCACTTCCTCGCCCACCTTGGCGACGCCGTTCTGGATGCGGCCGATGCCGATGCGGCCAACGAACTCGTTGTAGTCCACAGAGGACACCAGCATCTGGAAGGGAGCCTCGGGGTCGCCCTCGGGCGGCTTGATGGTGCTCAGCAGGGTGTCGAACAGGGGGACCAGGTCGGTGCCGGGTACATCGGGGTCAAGGCTTGCAGTACCGTCACGGCCACAGCAGAACAGCATGGGGCAGTCCAGCTGCTCGTCGGTAGCGCCCAGGTCCATCAGCAGGTAGAGGACCTCGTCGATGACTTCCTTGATGCGGGCGTCGGGACGGTCGATCTTGTTGATGGCGACCACAAGGCTCAGATTCTGCTGCAGAGCCTTCTGCAGCACGAAACGGGTCTGGGGCATGCAGCCCTCAGCAGCGTCCACCAGCAGCAGAACGCCGTTGACCATCTTCAGCACGCGCTCGACCTCGCCGCCGAAGTCGGCGTGGCCCGGGGTATCGACGATATTGATCTTGACGCCCTTGTAGGTGCAGGAGCAGTTCTTGGCCAGAATGGTGATGCCGCGCTCACGCTCGATGTCACCGCTGTCCATGACACGCTCTGCCACAGCCTGATTGTCGCGGAAAGCGCCGCTCTGGCGCAGCAGGGCGTCCACCAGCGTGGTCTTGCCGTGGTCAACGTGAGCGATGATAGCGACATTGCGCAAATCGTTACGAACCATAAAATACAACCTCTCTATTTTGAATCTCAGTAGAAGTTACGTCATACGATTTAAGTTTATATCATCCGGGGGTGGTTTGTCAAGATTGTATAAAAATTTTTTGATGGATTCGGCGTTTTGCCTGAGAATCGGCGATCGATTTGGGCGGCATTACAGCGCGAAACGTGATATACTTAATGTACTAAAGTTGGATGATCCCGTTGGAGGTGTGTCTATGAAACTGACGTTTTTGGGTGCCAACCACGAAGTGACCGGCAGCTGTACCCTCTTGGAAGCGGCGGGACAGCGCTACCTCATCGACTGTGGTATGGAACAGGGCAAGGATGTCTATGAGAACCAGCCCATCCCCGTTGCGCCGGGCGAGATCGACGGCGTGCTGGCCACCCATGCCCATATCGACCACACGGGCCTTCTGCCTCTTCTGGTGCGCAACGGCTTCCGGGGCAGGATCTACGCCACCAGGCCCACGGCAGAACTGTGCAGCATCATGCTGCGCGACTCGGCGCACATCCAGGAATTCGAAGCCGAGTGGAAGAACCGCAAGGGCCAGCGCTCCGGCGCAGAGCCTGTGGAACCCATGTACACCATTCAGGACGCTGAGGCAGCCATCGCGCTGTTCCGGGGCTATGATTACAATAAAGAGATCGAGCTTGCGCCCGGCATCGTCATCCGCTTTGTGGATGTGGGCCATCTGCTGGGCTCGTCCAGCATCGAGATATGGGTGACGGAGAACGGCGCGACCACAAAGCTGGTCTTCTCCGGCGACATCGGCAACCTCGACCAGCCGATCATCAAAGATCCCACGTATCTGAAGGACGCAGATTATGTCTTTATGGAGTCCACCTACGGTGACCGCAGCCACGGCCCGCGGCCCGACTATGTGGCCGAGCTGGCGAAGATCCTGCAGCGCACCTTCGACCGCGGCGGCAATGTGGTCATCCCGAGCTTTGCAGTGGGCCGCACTCAGGAACTGCTCTACTTCATCCGCGAGATAAAGGAAAAGAATCTGGTCACCGGCCACGGCTGCTTCCCGGTGTACATCGACAGCCCGCTGGCCATCGAGGCCACCCGAATCTTCAAGGACACCGACTCCTCCTGCTTTGATGAAGAGACCAACGCTCTGCTGGCAAAGGGCATCGACCCCATCCAGTTCCCGGGCCTGAAGGTCAGCGTCACCAGCGATGAGTCCCGTGCCATCAACACTGACCCCGTGCCGAAGGTCATCATCTCGGCCAGCGGCATGTGTGAAGCGGGCCGTATCCGCCACCACCTCAAGCACAACCTCTGGAGGAAGGAATGCACCATCCTCTTTGTGGGCTATCAGGCTGTGAACACGCTGGGCCGCTCTCTGCTGGAGGGTGCGGACAACGTGAAGCTCTTCGGCGAATCCATCGAGGTGCAGGCGGAGATCTGCCAGCTCACCGGCCTTTCGGGCCACGCCGACAGGGAGGGCCTGCTGAAGTGGGTCAACTCCTTTGAGCCGAAGCCCAAGCGGGTGTTCATCATCCACGGCGAGGATGAGGTGGAGAACATCTTTGCCCAGACCCTCACGGAGCAGGGCTTCAACGCCTGCGCACCCTATAATGGTGAGCAGTGGGCCATCGGTGCCGAGGGCGCGGTCTGCCTGAAGGAAGGCACCCGTGTCCGCATCGAGCACCACATCAGCGAGGGTGCAGCCCGTGCGGCTACTGTCTTCCAGCGCCTGCTCAATGCCGGCAAGCGCCTGCTGCGGGTCATCGAGCACAACGAGGGCGGTGCCAACAAGGACCTCGCCAAGTTTGCCGACCAGATCAACGCTCTCTGCGACAAGTGGGACAGATGAGGCAAACATCCCGGCGGCATAGCTGCTCCGAAAACATCGTTCTGAAATAAAATGATGGAAAACCGACCCGAGTTCGTGTACCCTCACACGGCTCGGGTCGGTTCTTTTTTGCGTCCAAAAGAGGAAAATACAGTTTTCTGTGCGCTTTTGCAAAAGTTTCCGACTATTTCATGAGAATCGTTGACTTTGAACATTCGAAATGCTACCATATGGCACAAGAAAAGGCAAAGATGACGAAATAAAGTTGTTTCTAGCGCAGAGGCCGGCATCTGCGCTAGAAACGGCTCGAAGTTTTTGCCTGCGTGCGGATGGTATCGGCAGAAGCCTCCGCACAGGAAATGACCGCATTGCATCATTCGATCAAAAAGTCAACAAAAAGAAAGGTCGTGGGCTCTATCGCAATCAAGGAATATTCCATGTCCCGGGACTCCACCCGGCGGCTCTCACCCAGCTTCAAGGTGCGGGAGTTTGCCTGCAAGGGCAGCGATGTCGTCCTCCTCGACGACGAGCTGGTGGTGCTGCTGCAGTGCATCCGGGAGCACTTCGGCAAGCCGGTACATATCACCAGCGGATACCGCACCGCTGCCCACAACGCTGCCGTGGGCGGCAGCAAGTCCAGCCAGCACCTGCTGGGCCGGGCGGCGGACTTCTACGTTGAGGGCATGGACGTGGCCACTGTGGCCGCCTACGCCGAGACCCTGTTGCCCTCCCGGGGCGGCATTGGACGGTATCCAAAGGACGCCGCCCATCCCAAGCGCAGCACCGGCTGGGTGCATATCGATACCCGGGCGGGCAAGAGCCGGTGGAAGATGTAAAAAGACTCTGAAACTGTTATTGCTATTACAATATGAAAACGGCCCTCTCCCGGAAAAGGGAAGAGGGCCGTTTTCTTGCAGCAACGCCCCCGCTGGTGGAAACACCGGCGGGGGCGTCAGGTTTATGAATCGGCGCGCAGGAGGTCGGCGGGTCGGATGTGCAGGATGTCGCAGAGTGCAAAAAGATTATCTGTTTTGGGCATCCCGGCGCCTCGCTCATAATAGCCGATCGTGCCGATGGTGACACCAAGCTTCTCCGCAAGCTCCAGCTGCGTCAGCCCGGCGGCCTGCCGTGCCTCGCGGATGATACGGGCAGATTCGGGGTGGCTGCGGGTGGCCATAAAGAATCACCTCTTTTGCTTATTGTGTCTTGATAATACCACATAAAATCTAAAAAGCAAGAAAAAATATCTTGGGAGGATTCGAGAAGATGCTGATATCTAAGCGCCCTAAAAAGACACAAACGATCCGCCGAAGAATGCGGGAGGGAGGCGGAATGGCTCACACCCGAGCCAGAAGCTCTGCGGGTGTAAATGCCATAACGCTGCTTTTGGTGAAGTCCCGGACATTGCGGGTAATGATGTAGTTGGCATGGATCCGCTCAGCGGTGACGCTCTGAACTGCATCTTCAAAATCAGCCCAATGCAGCGCAGCCGCCTTAGACACGTCGGCAGAAGTGAGGTCTGCAAATTCGAAGATCAAGCCGAGCCGCTGGAGAACATCTTCGATTTTCTCCGGAGTAAGCTGTTTGCGCATGATGTAGACCAAATTCGCAAACGTCAGCGCAGAGATATACCCCTTTGCCTGCTCAGTTTCGCAGAGCTTCCAGACAAGAGAGGATTCTTTGACGAACTCGGGACGGTTCAGCAGAACATCCAGAACGATATTTGCGTCAATCAGCAACACCATACTTTTCTGCCAGCCTTTCCGATTTTGCTTCGTCAAGCTCAATATCGCCGTGCAGGATGCCGGTCAAAGAGTCCGTCAGATAAGACACCGCAGCCCCCTTCGGGATGAAACGCCCAACTTCGCGCCCGTTTTTCGTGACGATGATTTCCTGACCGTTCAGAACCAGATTCAGGTAGCGTCCAAAATTATTCTGCATTTCCGTTGCAGTAGCAGTTGCAGCAATCATAAAGGCACCTCCTTGTTTTAGCTATTTTTAGTATACTCCATAATAGCTAAAATATCAAGAGAACGTGCAAAAAAGCAGGGAAGAGAGCGGCGGTTCGAATGAACAAAAAATAGAAGTGCAACCAGAACATAAGAAAACCGCCCAGATTCTGACGAACCTAGGCGGTTTTTGGTGGAGCGGGCAATGGGAATCGAACCCACCTCCTCAGCTTGGAAGGCTGATATACTAGCCGATGTACGATGCCCGCAT
>ENA-UESP01000321-UESP01000321.1-human-gut-metagenome-genome-assembly--contig:-NODE-321-length-43731-cov-4.903514_pt1 | contig 43731 bp, 36 predicted proteins | sample MGYA00243003_ERZ508004 | MGnify/ENA primary metagenome ERZ508004 (study PRJEB26167, sample SAMN06115443) | human gut metagenome | host: Homo sapiens | place: China:Henan | collected 2015-07-29 | study...
TCCTTTATCGCTTCCACTTTCTCCGCTGTCGGATGCTTCCTCGGCTGTTTCAATTCTTCTACCGCATTAGGAGCATCATACATCGGCAATCCTAAATCTCTCTTTACCTCTGCGATATATGCAGTATGTACTTTGAAGCCATATTTAGCTTCTATGTACTCCTTTATCATTTTGTAGGTCACTCGTTCCTTGGGCTTGTATTCTTCGGCTCTTTTAGCGATATTATCAAGTGGAACTTTTCCCTCGCCCTCTCCAAACTCCACATCAATGTGGATATAACTGTCGGCTTTTTTGTGGGATAAAAGAACTACCGTCTCCACATGTCCTGACATTCCAAACATATCAACCGTTCTGACCCGTTTTACCTCATATCCGTTTTCGCCAAGATACTTCACATCTCTTGCCAGCGTCGAGGAATCGCAGCTCACATACACGACCTTCTCCGGGGCCATTTTTACGATCGTTTCAAGGCAAAGCTCATCACAGCCCTTTCTTGGCGGATCGACCACGATCACATCGGCTTTGATGTGGTTCTTTTCATACTGTTCCGGGAGGACTTCCTCGGCTTTACCGACGAAAAATTCTACGTTTTCAAGGCCGTTGCGCTTTGCATTTTCTCTGGCATCCTCGATTGCAGCCGGGATGATCTCAACTCCGCAGACCTTTCCCGCCTTCTGTGCAAGGAAGGAAGATATCGTTCCGATTCCACAGTAGAGATCCCAGACAGTCTCACCGCCGCTTAGATCTGCAAATTCCAGCGCAGTTCCGTAGAGACGCTCTGTCTGAACCGGATTTACCTGATAGAAGGACAGTGGTGAGATCCGGTACTCGATGTTTCCGATCTTATCTGAAATATAACCCGGGCCATAAAGATTTTTAATCTCCACTCCCATGATCACATTTGTTTTTTCCATATTAAAGGAGAGAGAGATACTGTCTGCACCGACTGCCCGCATACGCTCAACAAACTCCTTTTCGTGGGGCAGCTTCCTTCCGTTGATGACAAGACAGACCATGTACTCACCGCTGGCAAAGCCTTTTCTTAAGAGAACATGGCGCACCAGCCCTTTATGTGCCGCCTCATCATACGGCTCCACTGAAAAATCCTCCATAAACTTAAGGATCGCTGCCAGATATTCCTGATTCTCCTCACAGCCCAACAGACAATCCAGCTTGGGAACAGGGATCAGGGAGTGGGTGCGCCCCGCAAAGAACCCCGCCATCGGCTTTCCATCCTTTCCGCGGCCGATCGGATATTGTGCTTTATTGCGGTATCTCCACGGATCTTCCATTCCGATGATCGGTTCCATGATGACTGCGTCCTCCACTCCCGCTGCCAGATCCGCTTCCTCCGGCAGGAACAGATTTTCCATGCCGCCAATGCGTTTTAAATGGTTATATACCTTCTTTTCCTTAAATTTTAACTGCTCCCTGTAATCCAGCTCCTGAAGCTGGCATCCGCCGCAGGCGCGGGCCACCGGGCATTTCGCCTCCACGCGGCCCTCTGCCGGGGTGATGACACGCACAAGACGAGCAAATCCGTAGTTTTTCTTCATCTTCATGGCCGATGCCTCGATGGTGTCCCCGATCAATGCGTCCTTCACAAACCAGATGTATCCGTCCACACGGCCGATACCTGCGCCGTCCTCTCCCATATCCTCGATGGTCACTGTAAATTTATCATTTTTTTTGATTTTCATATTGTGTTCCTTCTATAACTATGATATCGGGGGACAAAAGCCCCCAATTTCTCTTTAGTATACAAGAATTGCTCCCGCATTTGCAACCCCCATCACCTAAACGAAAAAGAAAATCTTTGCCTGATGCAGAACACAGACAAAAAACAGAAAAAAAGACCGGTTTTCCACCCCCTGATGACTCTTTCTCTGAAAGCATCAGGATTGGAAAACCGGTCTTCACCGATCAACGCTGCGGTACAGAATAACTGCTCTGCAATTTATCAGAAGGAGCTTCCACTCCTCCTTACTTTGTTCGATTATGCTCTTGCTTCTGAGCCTGCTTTCTTCTTTAACAGCTCTTTACCGGAGGTGATAACGATGATCACGCCGAGCAGCATAAGAAGAATTGCAACGATCAGCTGAAGTCCCTCAACCATGAAGACTGCTGTTCCTGCATTGAATGCTTTTACAAGAGCCATGGTTCTCTGAACCAGTGCGGTAAAGGTAACACAGAGCATGATCACGCAGGGTACAATCAGAGTCTTGTTCTGTCTTCCCGTTACCTTTAAGAATACGCAAAGTGTGATCAGAACAAGGGCGCTTAACAGCTGGTTTGCACTTCCGAATAACGGCCAGATATTGGAATAGCCGACTCTCGTAAGGAGGTAGCCGAAGGCCAGTGTAATGATCGTGGACACATACTTATTGCAAAGGAATTTTCTCCAGCCTTCTGCATTCTCCATGTCATCTGTGGAGAACAGCTCCTGGAAGGACATACGCCCGATACGTGCGACTGCGTCAAGGCTTGTAAGGGCAAGGGCAGATACACACATAGTCATAAAGCACTGTGCCACATACACCGGAAGTCCAAACATCTCAAGAAGTCCCGCAACACCTGCCGAGAAGATCTGGAACGGTGTTCCTGCGGCGGCAGTACCGTCGGCGGCTGCGGCGGCACCTGCAACACAAAGCGCAAGTACAGCTAAAAGGCTCTCAAGAACCATGGCTCCGTAACCGACCTTTAACATATCCTTCTCATTCTCAATCGTCTTAGAGGAAGTACCGGAGGAAACAAGGCTGTGGAAACCGGAAACAGCTCCGCAGGCTACGGTTACAAAGAGGATCGGGAACATATTTCCCATCTTTTCATTGGTAAAGCCTGTATACATCGGAAGGTTCATGGTCGGATGTGCAACAACGATGCCTACAACAGCACCGAGGATCATACCCGCAAACATGAAGGTCGTCATATAATCACGCGGCTGCTTTAAAAGCCACATCGGAAGAACAGATGCAAGGAAGATATAAGCGAAGGTAAAGCCTGTCCATGCCTCCTTACCGCCAATGAGTGGGAATGCCATACCGATGGCAAGGGATGCTACTGTGCAAGCAAGTCCTGCAAAAAATTCTCCCTTTCCTTCCAGCTTCAGATTTTTCTGAAGAAGACCAAACAGCATTGCAAATGCGATAAATGCGATAGAGATGGATCCGGCGGCGCCGTTTGTCTTAGCCGCTGCCGCAAGCTCTGTCACGCCATCCTTTACCGTGTAGGCATTGAATGTGCCGGCAACCATATCTGCAAAAGCGGCGATTACAATCAGAGTAAACAACCAGCAGAAGATCAGGAATAATCGTTTTCCTGTCTTACCAATGTATTTCTCGATCAGCAGTCCCATAGATTTTCCCTCGTTCTTTACACTTGCATAAAGAGCGCCGAAGTCGGTGACTGCTCCAAAGAAGATTCCGCCAACGAGAACCCAGAGAAGAACCGGCACCCAGCCGAAGGCTGCTGCCTGGATCGCACCCGTTACAGGGCCTGCGCCCGCAATAGAGGAAAACTGATGGGAGAAAACAATCCAGCCATTTGTCGGTACATAATCCTGTCCGTCTTCATGTGTGTAAGCAGGTGTCTTTGCCTTTGGGTCGATACCCCATTTCTTTGCCAGCCAGCGTCCGTATCCCATATATCCACATAACAGACATACTGCTGCGATAAGAACGATTACTAATGTGTTCATACAATCCGCTCCTTTTTACGTCATTCTAAAATGTCATTTGTTTGCTTTCCTATTCAAACGATCCATGAATCACTGCATGCCTACTGTGGAATAAAGAGTAAAATAGAATCCTGCTTTGCAGGATTCTCCGCCTGCGGCGGGTCGCGTTAGCGACATCATTCCATTCCGCCGCAGTGCGATCCCCCGGAGGGGCTTTTTGCTCTATAGGAATCATAGCTTTTGTACTTTAACGTAACATGGTCTTTCCTATAGAGCAAAAAATCCTCCGTCCTCACAGGGATCTCTCCCTTAGAAGACGAAGGATCTAATATTCTCCGCGTTACCACTTCTGTTGCCGGTGTTCCGGCCTCTCAGCCCCATCCTCCTTCGGCACATTCCTGCACCTTCAGATGAATCGGTCCTTTTATAACGGTAAGGTATCCGGCTGGAACTACTACTGTACGAGCTCTGTTCATCCCAGCTGCTTGCAGGTGATAGCTTTCCCCATTCTTATCTGCCTTGCACCCTCCGGCAGCTCTCTGTATAAGGTTTCTGTAAAAAGTTTTGTCCCGTTCATTGCATTTGAATATGAATATCCTATATTTTAATCACAAACATCCATTTGTCAACTGCAATTTTCGGGCTGATTTCGGTGTTCAACACCATTACACGCCCAAATGTCCGCATATGGAAGACATTATGTATCCATTGTCCTTATTACGCGAATCAATGTTTAAATTTTGCACGATTATTTTTCTGTTGAACGCTCATTTTTCTACAACATACGATTTCTATATGCTATTCCTCCGTTGTCCGGCGAACATTGCTGTCAACAAACCGATTAAAGCCCAGCCAGCCCATATTATCGCCGGCTCCTTTAAGTATTTCTGTCATCGTTTCTAATTTGGCATCTGCATTGTCCGCAAGATTTAACGCCATTGCCTCGATAAGAGCCGGTTTCTTCGGAGAACCGTATTCCAGCTCTCCATGGTGGGCCAGAATGCAGTGGATCAGCTCATTTTCCAGCTTTTTTGGAAATCCCGGCATTTTGCTGATGTGTTCCTGAACCATCTGGGCGCCGATAATGATGTGGCCGATCAGCTGTCCCTCATCCGTATAATCATTTTCCGGAAATGCAGACAGCTCCTTTGTCTTTCCGATATCATGGAACATAGCCGCAGTCAAAAGAAGATCTCTGTTCAGCATAGGATACTGCTTGCTGAAATAATCGCACATTTTGACGACGCTGACCGTATGCTCCAAAAGACCGCCGACAAAGCCGTGATGAACGCTCTTTGCCGCAGAATGAAAGCTGAACTGCTTCATAAAATCGGCGTCATTTACAAAAAATCCGGCTGCAAGCTTTCTTAAATGTTCATTGCGGATCGTGGTGATATACTGCGTCAGCTCATGCTGCATTGTCTTAACATCCTTTGATGTTACCGGAAGATAATCTCCGGCATAATATTCTCCCTCATCCGCCTTTCTGATCCGTTTGATATTAAGCTGGAAGGAACCCTGAAATACCGTTACATCCGCATCCACAAATACATAATCCATGGCCGAAAATTCATTGATCCCCGGCGAACTTAACTCCCATATCTTTCCATCAACGACACCTGTTTTATCCTGCATCGTAACAGATCCGTATTCTTTCCCGTTTTTTGTCAGAGCGATCTGTTTTGTCTTACAAAGATATACCTCTGACACATGCATTCCTTCACGGAACGATTCAATAAATTTCATACTGTCTCCCTTCAAGCACTTGAGCCAGGCAAATTACCTGGCTCCTATATTTACGTTGTATTCAATTTCTTTAAACTCATCTATTCCCTTTCGCTGGACAGTGACCGTGATCTGATCTCCGGCCTTCAGGGCTTCAAGATGGGACTGAAATTCTCTGAATGTTTCGATATTTGCTGTACCGAGCTTTGTCAGGATATCCCCGTTCTGGATACCGGCAATATACGCCGGCCCGTCCGGAATCGACTCTGTAACATAGATTCCGGCAGGGATCCCATTCTCCTGCATGGCTTCACTCACGTCCTGTCCGCGAATGCCCAGATATGGGATCGGGATCCCATTGCTGAGCTTCTGAAGACAGCCCTTATATTCCGAAACAGGCATTACAGCGGTTCCGCCTCCACCTGTTTCCTGATTATCGCTTTTTGCTGCCAGCCCGATCAGCTGTCCGGACAGGTTCAGAAAGAACGTACCGTCTCCGGTATCACACTTTGTATCTACAAATAATATCCGGGTCTGGCTGTCTGTTCCCTGAACATTTCTGGCCACATAAGATACAATGCCCCGCTTGACGGAATGAACCGCCCCGGCCGGACTGCCCACGGCGATCATCATATCTCCGGTATGCACGGTATAGGAGTTTCCCAGAGATATCGGCTTGATCTCCTCCTTCAGCTCAGCATCCAGTGCGGAAAATGCAACCGAAACAGCCGCAAGACCTGTCAGACTATCCTTCTGCTTCAGGCTTCCGGAAACCATTGTCCCGTTATTAAACAGGATCCGGAGAGAGTCTGCGTTTTCAACAGCCTTTGCTGCCGTAAGGATCACGACCTCGTTTTTATTGACCGCTGTAACGATTCCCGCATATTGGCCTGTATTTTCCACTGGGTTATCAAACCAGTCTGTTTCATTTTTTACAGAGGCTACTGTTACAATACTGTCATCTGCTTCTGCGGCAATATCCTGAAGCACCCGGTTGTATTCTTCTACCTTCTCCACCGTCCACGGAACCTTTTCCAATTCCATGCGGATGATCTCCTCCAGCTCCAGCGCACTTTCCTCTGCCTGAGTTTCTTCCGGTGTTGTTTCCGGCACGGTTTCCTGCGTTTCCGGTTCCTCCTGGGCCTCATGCGTATTTCCCGGTTCATCATCACGGTCGATCGTGATGGGAATTGCAGTCGTTTCCGGTTCTGATCCAAAGTGTTTTTCTGCGATCGGCAGCGAGATAACAAAGCTTACTGCCGCCACAGCACCAAAAAGAACTGCGACAACAAAGCAGCAGAGAATGCGGACGGCGATCTTCCGTTTGCTTAGATGCGGCTTTACTATTTTTTCTCTCATGAACTTTTTTTCATTTGGCGAATCAGTCATAAATACGAAAGCTCCTCTCCTTTTTATTATAGTTTTTTTGGGTGTATTATGCAACAAAAATATGACTAGGATAATCGAAAGCTTTGTGCTATACTTTCTATACAAGGAAAGGAATTTTATATGAATCAGAAAGTATTTAAAACACTGGAATATTATAAGATCATAGATAAACTGACTGAATATGCGGCCTCTGAGCCCGGTAAAAAAATGTGCCGGGAGCTGGTTCCCTCCTCTGATTTTAATGAGATCGTTCAAAACCAGACCGAGACTGCCGATGCGGTGACCCGGGTACGTCAGAAGGGAGGACTTTCCCTCTCAGGCGTCTCTGATATCCGCGATTCCTTAAAGCGTCTGGAGATCGGAAGCTCCCTCAGCATCTATGAGCTTTTATCCATCAGCTCGCTTTTAACCTGTGCGGCCAGAGCCAAAAACTACGGAAGACATCCGGAATCCGAGCTTCCCGATGACTCTCTGGATGAGATGTTCCGTGCTCTGGAGCCTTTAACAACGATAAACAACGAGATCACCCGCTGCATTCTTTCCGAGGATGAGATCGCAGACGATGCAAGCCCGGGCTTACGCCATGTCCGCCGCCAGATGAAGATTGCAAACGACCGGGTACACACGCAGTTAAATGCGATCTTAAATTCCAGCCGTTCCATGCTTCAGGATGCGGTCATCACCATGAGAGACGGACGCTACTGCCTTCCGGTCAAATCCGAATATAAGAGCAGCTTTCAGGGTATGGTGCATGACCAGTCTGCTACAGGCTCTACGCTTTTCATCGAGCCAATGGCGATCATCAAGCTGAATAATGAGATCCGTGAGCTGGAGATCCGCGAACAGAAGGAGATCGAAATGGTTCTGGCAGCCCTCAGTATGGAGCTGGTTCCCTACACCGATCCGATCCTGACCGATTTCCGTATCCTTACCCGCTTAGATTTCATCTTTGCAAAGGCAGCTCTTTCCAAGCACTATAACTGCTCGATGCCTGTCTTCAACAATAATGGATATATCCATATCAAGGACGGGCGGCACCCCCTTCTGGATCCGAAGAAGGTAGTTCCGATCAACGTCTATCTCGGTCGGGATTTCGATCTTTTAATCGTCACCGGCCCGAATACCGGCGGTAAAACGGTATCCTTAAAAACGGTAGGACTCTTTACCCTGATGGGCCAGTCCGGTCTGCAGATCCCTGCCTTCGACGGCTCTGAGCTTTCCGTTTTTGATGAGGTTTTTGCCGATATCGGGGATGAGCAGAGTATTGAGCAGAGCTTAAGTACCTTCTCGGCCCACATGACCAATATCGTAAAGATACTGGAGCAGGCGGACAGCCACTCCCTGTGCCTTTTTGATGAGCTCGGCGCCGGTACGGATCCGACGGAAGGTGCAGCCTTAGCCATCGCTGTACTCTCCTTCCTCCACAATATGAAGTGCCGTACCATGGCAACGACCCACTACAGTGAGTTAAAGGTCTTCGCCCTTACCACACCGGCTGTCGAAAATGCCTGCTGTGAGTTTGATGTCGAGACCCTGCGTCCCACATATCGCCTTCTGATCGGTATTCCCGGAAAGAGTAACGCATTTGCTATTTCCAAAAAGCTCGGTCTCCCGGATTATATCATCGACGATGCAAAGTCCCGTCTGGAATCCAATGATGAAGCCTTCGAGGATCTTCTCGCCAATCTTGAGACCAGCCGCGTCACCATCGAAAAAGAACGAGAGGAGATCGCAAATTATAAAGCTGAGATCGCAAGGCTGAAAAAGAATCTGGAGCAGAAAGAGGAACGGCTGGATGAGCGAAAAGAAAAGCTTATCCGGAATGCAAACGAAGAAGCGCAGCGTATCCTGCGGGAGGCAAAGGAAACTGCCGACCAGACCATAAAACAGATCAATAAGCTGACTCAATCCTCCGGTGTGGGAAAAGAGCTGGAGGCCCAGCGTACCAAGCTTCGGGAAAAGCTGGATAAGGTAGACAAGAATCTGACAATAAAGAATGACAAGGGGCCGAAAAAGACAGTTTCCCCGAAGAAGCTGAAGCTCGGAGACGGCGTAAAGGTCCTCACCATGAACCTGAACGGAACCGTAAGCTCCCTGCCAAACGCCAAGGGCGATCTCTATGTCCAGATGGGGATCCTGCGTTCTCTGGTCAATATCAAGGATCTTGAGCTTCTGGATGAGCCATCCGTTTCCGGCCCGGGTCTGAATCCGCCGGGAAGAAACAATACCGGCAGCGGAAAGATCAAGATGTCAAAATCCTTTTCTGTTTCCCCTGAGGTCAACCTGATCGGCATGACCGTCGATGAGGCGATCCCGGTTCTTGACAAGTATCTGGATGATGCCTATCTGGCCCATCTTCCGTCTGTCCGCGTCGTTCACGGCCGCGGTACCGGTGCTCTGAAGGCCGGCGTACACCGTCACCTCAGGAAGCTGAGCTATGTAAAGGAATTTCGTCTCGGTGATTTCGGCGAAGGAGATACCGGAGTTACCATCGTGACATTTAAATAATATCAAGGTCAACATAAGGAAGCAGCTATTTTTCAAAGAAAATAAGACAGGAGGAATACCCATGGTCGATAAGCAGAGAATACTGATCGTTGATGACGATTCCAATATCGCCGAACTGATCTCTCTGTATCTGATAAAAGAATGCTATGAAACAAAGATCGTCGGAGATGGCGAGTCTGCCCTGAAGGAATTTCCGGTATTTAAGCCCAATCTGGTGCTTCTGGATCTCATGCTCCCGGGCATGGACGGCTATCAGGTATGCAGAGAGCTTCGCATCTCCTCCCAGGTTCCCATCATCATGCTGTCCGCCAAGGGAGAGATCTTCGATAAGGTTCTTGGGCTGGAGCTCGGCGCCGATGACTACATGATAAAGCCCTTCGATTCCAAAGAGCTGGTTGCACGGGTAAAGGCTGTTTTACGCCGCTATCAGCCGGCCCCTGCCGGGAACCTTACTCCCAGCCAGCAGGGTGACTTTGTGGAATACCCTGATCTGGTCGTTAATCTTACCAACTATTCCGTCTTATATAAGGGACGCTCTGTCGACATGCCTCCCAAGGAGCTGGAGCTTTTATATTTTCTGGCATCCTCTCCCAATCAGGTATTCACAAGAGAGCAGCTTCTGGATCATATCTGGGGCTACGAATATATCGGTGATACCAGAACGGTCGATGTGCATATAAAACGTCTCCGGGAGAAGATCAATGACAGTGATGACTGGGCGCTTACCACCGTCTGGGGGATCGGCTATAAATTTGAGGTCAAACGATGACGCATTCTCTTTATACAAAGTTTATTTTAGGGTACCTTCTGTTCGGACTTCTGGGCTTTGTTACCATTGCAACCTTTTCCTCCCATCTGACCCATCGCTACCTGATCGATAAAGAATCAAATGCCATGTATAATGAGGCCAATCTTCTGGCCTCCACCTACAGCAATATCTATCAGGGCAAAAAGATCACGCTGGATACCGCCAATCCGCAGCTTCAGGCAGTTGCCACTTATCTCGGTGCCAGCGTATGGGTGCTGGACAGCAGAGGAACTGTTGTTGCCGAAACGGCCCCGGCTTCCCATCTTGGCGTAACGGTAGCTTCCTTTGATCCTACTGCTGCCGGAAGCAATTATTATATGATCGGCAATTTTTTCGGAATGCTTGATGATCAGTCCCTGTCTGTTCTTGCGCCCATTACGGGAAACTTCAACACCTACGGATATGTGACCGTCCATCTTCCCATGTCATCTGTCCAGAGGGATCAATACCGGATCTTAAACATTGTGTACCTGACCGCTGTGATCCTGTTTCTTCTGTCCCTCATCATTCTTCTGGTCTTTGCACGGATCGTCTATGTGCCATTAAAAAGGATCACGGCAGGAGCCATGGAATATGCCAACGGAAATCTGGATTATTCGATCAAGGTACAGACAAACGATGAGATGGGCTACCTCGCCAATACATTAAATTACATGTCCAGCGAGCTCAATAAAATGGAGGAGTATCAGAAATCCTTTATCGCCAACGTATCCCATGATTTCCGGTCTCCGCTTACCTCGATCAAGGGATATCTCGAAGCGATCCTCGACGGGACGATACCTCCGGAATTGCAGAGCAAATATCTCAATATCGTAATCTTTGAGACAAAGCGGCTGAACAAGCTGACGGAGGGCATGCTGGCACTGAATTCCCTTGACAGCAAGGGCTTTCTCTCCCGCAGCAATTTTGATATAAACCGTGTTATCAAGGATACCGCTGCTACCTTTGAGGGCCTCTGCAATGCCAAAAACATCGTTCTGGATCTTACCTTTGCCAATGACGTCCAGATGGTCTTTGCAGACCTCGGAAAGATCCAGCAGGTGCTTTATAATCTGATCGATAATGCGATCAAATTCAGCCACGATAACTCCGTCATTTACATTCAGACCACTCCCAAATATGAAAAAGTATTTGTCTCCGTCAAAGATACCGGCGTGGGGATCTCAAAAACCAGCATCAAAAAGATATGGGATCGTTTTTATAAATCAGATGCCTCCCGCGGAAAAGACAAAAAGGGAACCGGTCTGGGCTTATCCATCGTAAAAGAGATCATTCAGGCTCATGGAGAAAACATCGACGTCGTCAGCACCGAAAATGTGGGCTCCGAATTTATATTTACCCTTCCAAAATCAACAAATCTGTAAACGGCTCTGTCGGCAGTAGGAGTCGACAAAAAAAGACCGGAATACTTCCCTTCACTGTTTGATAGGAAATATTCCGGTCTTATTTTAGTTAGATTATATTCCTTCCGCGATATCGTAGATCAGCTGCTCGGATTCCTCCCAGCCCAGACATGGATCTGTTATGGATTTTCCGTATATATGTTCACCGATCTTCTGGCTTCCCGGTTCCAGATAGCTCTCGAGCATAACGCCCTTTACAAAGCTATGGATATCCGGGGAGTGGCGGCGGCTGTGCAGTACCTCTTTTACGATACGGATCTGCTCCTCGTAACGCTTATTGGAATTGGAATGGTTGGCATCTACGATGCAGGCAGGATTGGCCAGCTCCCTCTCTCCATATAACTCAAGGAGAAGCTCCAGATCCTCATAATGATAATTGGGGATACACTGTCCGTGTTTGCTGACAGCTCCCCGAAGGATCGTATGGGCCAGTGGGTTTCCGTCTGTCTGAACCTCCATGGTACGATAGATAAAATCGTGACCGTGCTGTGCCGCATATACCGCATTTAACATGATCCCGAGATCACCGCCGGTCGGATTTTTCATTCCGACCGGAACATCGATTCCGCTGGCCGTAAGGCGATGCTGCTGATTCTCTACAGAGCGGGCACCGATCGCGATATAGGACAGTACATCATCCAAATAGCTGTAATTCTCCGGATACAGCATCTCATCTGCCGTCGAAAAGCCGTAGTCACCGAGTACACGCATGTGGAGCTTACGTATCGCAACGAGCCCCTCATACATATTCGGTTTTTTCTCCGGATTTGGCTGATGCAGCATACCCTTGTAGCCGCCTCCGGTGGTTCGCGGCTTATTTGTGTATACACGGGGAATGATAAGAAGTCTGTCCTTGACCTTCTCATTGACCCTGGCCAGACGCTCCATATACTCGCAGACAGCGTCCTCCCGGTCCGCCGAGCAGGGCCCGATAATGACAAGAAATTTATCACTCTCTCCCTTCAGTACGTCCGCGATCTCTTTATCCTTTTGTGCCTTCTGCTCTACAGCCGATGCTGCCAGCGGAAATTCCGCCTTGATCAGCTCCGGTGTCGGGAGCAGGCTCTTAAATGTAAATGCCATGATGATCCTCCATGATGTCTGTAAAGTGTAAATATGAAATAATGTTATTCCCGCCTCTGAAAAGCGCCGTTTATCCCCAGCTCCATCCGGTATTTGGCGACGGTCCGTCTGGAAACAGAGATTCCCTCTGCCTCCAGCAGCCTTGAAAGCTGTTCATCACTGTAAGGCTTTTTCTTATCTTCCTTGTCCACAAGAGCCTTCAGCCTTGATTTTACCGCAGTTCTGCTGATGTCACCGCCATCTCCGCCAAAAGCGGATACACCCGTTGTAAAAAGCTCCCTGAGCAGAAGACAGCCGATGGGGGTCAGTATATATTTATCATGGATCGCTCTGCTTACCGTCGATTTATGTATCTCCCTCTCGGCAGCGATTTCCTCTAACGTCATGGGCTTTAGCGGTTCTTTTCCGAGGAAATAGCCGGCCTGACGCTTAAGGATCCCTTCCGTGATCCCGCTTAAGGTCTTTCTGCGCTGGTCTACCGCATTCATGATAAAGCGGGCCCGTTTCAGTTTTTCTTCAAAGTATGCCTTCAGCTCCTCATCCTGAGCCGTTTCCATCATGTGGACATAAAACTCATTGATGCTGATGTTTCCGGCACACTGATCGTTCAGGCTGACCGTCCACTGACCGTCCTGATAGGTCAGTATAATATCCGGAAAAATATACTGGGGGCTTCCTTCCCCGAAGCCGTTTAACGGCCTGGGTGACAGCTCCCGGAGCACTTGGATGAGCTTCCGCACCTCCATCGAGGAGAGCTTCATGCTTCTTGATATGGAGCTGATCCTTCCGCCTGCCACGTCCTGCAGATGGCTTCGTATAATCTCCTCCAGCTCTTTTTCCTGTTTCCTGCCGCGGATTTGAAGAAGAAGGCATTCCTCCAGTCCGGAGGCAAAGATTCCCTTCGGCTCCAGTGTTTTTAATTCTCCGATCACTGTCTCCACCTGTTTTGGGGAAACTCCGAGCCTTTTTGCGATCTCCTCTGCTGAGATCAGCAGATAACCGCTCTGCTCTAAGGACTGGATGCAAAAATCAACGATCTTCTGTTTTTTCGCTCCCATCCGGCTCCAATCCAGCTGGTTTGCGATCATTTCTTCTATTTTTTTTCTTCCGTCTTCGGCTTCGTAAAGCTCTCCTTCCCCTTCTTCTTCCCGGGAACTGCCGTTATAAAAGCGATCATACTCCCGGTAATTGACCGGAAAAGCATTATCCTGACGACTTGCCGAATATTCCACCAGAGGGTTTTCTATTTCTTCATTCTGCAGGAAATCCTGAAGCTCAGTCATAGACATGCTGAGGATATTTAACGACTGCATCTGCACCTGAGACAGGATCTGTTTTGTCTGCAGTGAAAGATCTGTCTTAATTTCCACAATAAAATCCCCATTCCTTTGTATTGAAAGCCAGCAGCATTATCTCTCTGCTGCTTTATCTCTCCCCGGCGCGGTATTTCTCGAGCAGCCGGTTGATCCTCTTTGTCGGATTCAAAAGATCGCTCAAAGAGGAATCGTGATTCAGGTTGTCGATAATGAGTGCGATATATTTACTCATATCGACATCGATATAGTACGGCTTGGACAACAGCTCCGGTGTCTGGTATACCAGATTCGTTGTCAGCACGCGGTCGATGATCCCGTTTTCATAATATTCATCAAACTTTGAAAGTCCGTTTGTAAACAGACCGAAGGTAGTACAGATAAATACCTTTCTGGCTTTTCTTCTCTTTAATTCCTTTGCGGTATCTAACATGCTCTCTCCGGAGGAGATCATATCATCCACAATGATAACGTCCTTTCCCTCTACGCTGCTTCCGAGGAACTCATGGGCAACGATCGGGTTTCTTCCGTTGACGATTCTTGTATAGTCACGGCGCTTATAGAACATTCCCAGATCCAGACCGAGGACATTGGCAAAGAATACAGCACGTCCCATTCCGCCTTCGTCCGGGCTGATAACCATCATGTGTTCGCTGTCGATCTGAAGATCCTTTTCATTCTTAAGAAGGTATTTGATAAACTGATAGATTGGCTGAACCGTTTCAAAGCCTTTAAGCGGAATCGCATTCTGCACACGCGGATCATGTGCGTCAAAGGTAATGATATTTTCCACACCCATATCGGAAAGCTCACGAAGTGCCAGAGCACAGTCTAAGGATTCTCTGCCTGTTCTCTTATGCTGACGACTCTCATAAAGGAACGGCATGATCACGTTGATCCTTCTTGCTTTTCCGCCAACTGCAGCGATCACTCGCTTCAGATCCTGATAGTGGTCGTCCGGTGACATGTGGTTCTGAAGTCCGCTGAGGGAATAGGTCATGCTGTAATTGCATACATCCACCATAATATACACATCATCACCGCGGACAGACTCGCTGATCTCTCCTTTTGCCTCTCCGGACCCAAAACGCGGGGTCTTTGCTCCGACGATATAAGAATCCTTCTGATATCCGGCAAAAGCGATGGTCGTTTTGTGTTCGCTTTCTCTTTCATTTCTCCATTCAACCAGCCATGCATCAACCTTTTTTCCCAGAGATTCACAGCTCTTTAACGGGATCAGACCCAGTGATCCGACCGGAATCGTTTCAATCTGCTTTTCTTCGTACAGCATACTCGTCCTCCATTTTGTGTGCTTCTTTATCGTGCGCTTCACTCCAAAGCGCAAAAAACTCCATTTTCTTTATAACATGCCTGTCACGTTTCGTCAACTATATTCCCCTGTCACTCCCTGACGCCTTACGGGGATATCCCGTAGCCACGCCTTAACAGACGGATATCTTCTCCGAGAAGCGGCAGTACCTTGTACTGGCTCATGATCCTTGAGGTAACACGCTCTGTAAACTCATCCTGCATCCGGTTGAGTGCCAGATTCGTGGAGATGATCGTTCCCTTCTTTCTGTTCAGTCTTTCATTGATACAATAAAACAGCTGAGAAGCCGTAAACGTGTTGATCAGCTCTGTTCCGAGATCATCGATGATAAGAAGGTCACAATCTAATATATAGGCCGCCTTATCTCTTGCCTCCTCCTCATCTCGTCCGCTGAAGCGGCTTTCAGACAGGACATCAAACATGTCTGTTGCCGTCAGATAGACAACAGAATAATACTGGCGGATCAATTCTCTTGCAATGCAGTTGCTCAGGAAGGTTTTTCCGCATCCTGTGCTTCCCGTAAAGAGGATACTTCCCTTTTCTTTTCCGAAATTTTCCACAAAGCGGTGACATTCCTCGATGACCATGGACATATATTCGTAGACTGTTCTTCCGCTTCTTTCATCTATTCTCTCCCTGTCGTAGTATGCCATGGAAAGCGTATCGAAATTCTCTCTCTCTAAAACTTCCCGGATATTCGACTGGTCATAAAGGATCTCGATCTCCATCTGCCGGAAGCATCTGCATTTTTTTCCATCAACGTAACCGGTGTCGCGGCATACAGGGCAATGATAGCGCATCTGCATATAGTCAGCCGGATAGCCATTCCTCTCCAGATAGCGAAGCTTCTGGTTTTTTAGGGCCTCCGCCTCCTGCTTGAGGGCTTTTACGCCCTCCTCGTCCCCCTGAAGCTTCTTTCTTCCGGCCTGAGCCATAGACGCAGCGATCTCATCATTCAGTGCCTCCACCTGAGGGATCTTCTCATAGATCTCCCGGATCCGCTCATCCTGATCGCGCTTATTCCGGAACTGGCGTTTGTTATACACCCGCATGATCGCATTATACTGTGAGTTACTGAGCGCCATGATCCTCTCCTCCCTCCTTCTGCCGTTTTCTCATTCCTTCCCAGACATAGTCCTCATAGTTGTAAGACCGTTCTTCAAAATTTTTAAAGCGATTTGTCCCTGTGCTCTTTTTTATCGGTTCACGCGTCCGGTCTGTTCCGCCCGGACGGGATATCTGTCTCTTTTTATCTAATTCCTCCACATCCTTAAGGCTTCTGACTCCTGCCTTTTTCCAGCCGGAGAGGATCTTGTCCGCATAAGGAAAGCTGGCGGAGCCGGTTGCTTTTATCGTGCGGCTGCAGGCCTCCTTCACCAGCTCGATGTCGAAGCCGTATTCCTTAAACCAGCGCTTTACATATTCCTGCTCCACAGGCGCCAGCGTCCGGCCGCTGAATCCAAAGGTCTTGAGGATTGCCGACATATACGGAGAATACTGTGCCAAATAGCTTTTGGCTTCCTCCCGCGACCGTATTTCCATCTGATACCAGTTAAGTGCTACCTTCTCGATATAATGAATGCTGCGATGATTATTTTCTGCACAGTATTCCACCAGATATTCCAGAAGATCTGCCGACATTTCCAGCACATCATAGAAGTATGCAAATCGTTCACATTCCGTATTATTAAAGGTTTTTCCCAGCAGCTGCTGAACCGCATAAAGAAGATCGGAAAATTCCTTATCCCCAGATAATCTGGAAAGCCGCTCATAGCTGTCCCCGGCGTCCGGTACGGTAACAGACTGCTCCTGCTGCGGCGGTGCCGTTTCCTGCCGCCCCTGTCTTAACACGCCCGGATCCGATTCACCCTGCATAGTCAGACTCTGGGCGGATGGAGTCTGCATGGACGGCTCCTCCTCCCGCGAAAGAGGTTCTGTATCCTCCCACAAAAGAAGTCCCGCATCCTCCCAGTATGAAAGTGCCCGTTTTACATCTGACTCTGTGTGGTTCAGGGCATCTGCGATCTTTGGTATCGTCAGCTCCTCCTGTGCATGGCGCAGCAAATATAAGAACACCTTTACATATTCTCCGTTGGCAGCCGCCATATATGTATCAATAAACGTATTGGACACCGCCGTTACCTCCACGGCCATTCTGTTTTTCAATCCCAGACCCATAATCCTCACCCTTAAATTCCTTCCTGTATCAATCATAACACAGGTTTTCTGAAAAGAAAATAGCCCCATTCATCCACAATTTGAATTGTGGATATTGTGGATAACGTGGATAAACACCCTGCTGTACCCGGCAAAATTCCACGAAACCTGTCGAATTGCTTGTATTTTCAATACTTTTTACACTTTTTCATTTTTGGCTTTCTAAATCTAAAAATCCACAGAGTTTTCTCCAATACACTGTTGAAAACTCTGTGGATATTGTGGATAACTTACTTCTCAAGCAGCTTTTCCCCTACTTTTACTATATCTCCGGCACCCATAGTTATCAACAGGTCTCCGTTAATACAATTTTTTGCAAGAAACTCCTCGATCTCCGGAAAGCTGTGAAAATATCTGGCATCTGTGCCAATTCCGGATATCCGTTCCGCAAGTGTTCCGGAGCTGATGCCCAGATCATCCGTCTCTCTGGCGGCATAAATATCGGCAAGGACCACATGATCTGCCATTGAAAGTGCTTTTGCAAACTCCTCCATCAATGCCTTTGTGCGAGTGTATGTATGGGGCTGGAATACACACCAGATCTCCCGATGTGGATAATTCTTGGCGGTAGACAGGGTCGCTTCGATCTCCTGTGGATGATGTGCATAATCATCCACGATCGTAACTCCGTTCCACACTCCCTTTTTCTCAAACCGGCGGTGTGTGCCATGGTAGGCTGAAAGTCCCGTTCTGATCTTATCTTCATTAAGACCCAGCTCATGGGCCGCCGCAACAGCGGCTAAGGAGTTATACACATTATGCATACCCGGAACGCCCAGATGGATCTGCCCCATGGATCTTCCTTCTCTAACCAGCTCGTAAGAAGCACAGGCGTTTTCATCAAACTCTACATTCCGTGCACTGTAAACGCTCTTTTTTGGATCGCTGCCGACAGGGATCACCCGGCAGGGAAGTCCGCGGAATATTTCTTCATAATTTCGGATATCACTGTTTATGATCAGGATTCCGTCCTTTGGAAGCCGCTCTGCAAATTTTCGGAAGGAACAGCGGATATCATCGATATCTTTAAAGAAATCAAGATGGTCTGCTTCGATATTTAAAATAATCTCGATGGTCGGGAAAAACTCCAGAAAGCTGTTCGTGTATTCACAGGCCTCCGTCACAAAAAGTCCGGAACCGCCGACGCGGATATTTCCTCCGATCGAATCCAGCATACCGCCAACTGATATTGTCGGATCTTCCCCGGAGCTCATAAGGATCTCTGCAAGCATGGAGGTCGTCGTTGTCTTTCCATGGGTTCCGGAAACTGCGACCGCGCGGGGATAGTTTCTCATAAGCTGACCCAAAAGCTCTGCTCTTGAAAGGATCGGAAGGCCCTTTTTCGCAGCCGCCGCATATTCCGGATTATCCGGATGAACCGCAGCAGTGTAGACCACCAGATCGATCCCCTCTATAATATTCTCCGCCTTCTGTCCATAAAAGATCTTAGCTCCATGGTTTTCAAGTTTTTTTGTAAGCTCCGATTCATGAGCATCGGAACCGGACACGGTAAATCCTCGTTCCAGAAGGATCTCGGCCAGACCACTCATGCTAATGCCGCCGATCCCTATAAAATGGACATGATTCGGATGATTAAAATCTATATGATACATACGAATTCTCCTCTCGAACCCTATTTAATAGTATATGTGTAAAACTGCCGGCTGTATTTTCCGCCTCAGAATTCTCGTTCATGATAGCACAAAAAAAGCAGAAAATCCATAGATTCTCTGCTTTTGCTCTTTGCTTTTGCCTTTAGGCCTGAGGCTTGCTCTGGAAAATAACGATTTTATATTTGTCAAGCGCTGTGATCAAAAGCTGGCCCAGAACACCGATCGCCAAGATCTCACCGATACCCACCGTGATCATCATAAACCAGATCATGTCCTCCGCTCCATACGCATATTTTAATACCCATGGAATAATGATCACATTCGAGAGGATCGGGGGGAGAGATACCAGATAACGGTTTTCCCTTAAAAGTCTGGAGCCGATCGCGCCGATGAGTGTTGCAAAGCTTCCGAATACAACATCCATAATGACAGATCCGCCAAGCATGTTAGAGATCAGACAGCCGATAAATACTCCGGGTACCGCTGCCGGTGTAAAATAGGGGAGTACGCAAAGTGCTTCTGAGATCCGAAACTGGATCGGGCCAAAGCTGATCGGCTGGAAGATCATGGTCAATACCACATAGATCGCCGCAATGACAGCTCCCTGAACCATCTGCCGGGACACATTTCCGTCCCCGAACAGAAACCGTCTGATACAATGTTCTCTGTTTTCTTTTTGCATGTTTTTTTCTCCTTTAGTTTTGTTTTAGGTGTGGAAGGTCTCGAACACACCGGTTGTGCTGCAAATTTCTTATGAGCTCAACGATTATACCATCTTTTAAAAGCAATCGCAATACTTTTAGCAGCACAAAAGGGATCATAATCACTTGCATGTCTAATTTCTTCTGAATGCACCCCCATGAGCGGATAGAATCGCTGCAATCTGCAAACGATGAGAAATCAGATCCCATCCGCTTTTCTACCATGCTGCAACGGTTCCATCCGCCCGCGGCTCCGTTGCCCCACAGAGAACATCGTTTTCATCTCTCCAGATGATCTGTCCGCGTCCAAACGCAAGGAAGTTGTCCGGGATCTCGATCTCATGTCCGCGACGCTTCAGTTCTTCCACGATAGCTGCCGGGAATGTCTGCTCCACCTGAATCTTCTTTCCGCCGACCCACTGCCAACGCGGCGCATTTAACGCATCCTGCGGGTTCATCTGAAAATCGACCGTATTCATGATCACCTGCACATGGCCCTGAGGCTGCATAAATCCGCCCATAACACCGAATGGCCCGACTGCCCTTCCGTCTTTCATCAAAAAGCCCGGAATGATCGTATGCAGAGATTTCTTTCCCGGCCCTAAGCAGTTTTCCATCGTTTCGTCCAATGAAAAGTTGGCTCCGCGGTTCTGCAGTGCGATCCCCGTTTCCGGGATCACAATACCTGAACCGAAGCCCATATAGTTGCTCTGGATATATGAAACCATGTTTCCTTCTCCATCTGCCGTGCAAAGATAGATCGTTCCGCCCCGAAACGGATCTCCGGGCTCCGGCGGAAGTGCTTCTTCTCCGATCAGAGATCTTCTCTGCCCTGCGTACTCGTCTGATAACAGGGTTTCCACAGAGGCCTTCATATAGCGCGGATCTGCAACATACCTGTTTCCGTCTGCAAAGGCCAGCTTCATTGCCTCTAATTGCTTATGTACGGTATCGGCCGACTCCCGCTCCTTCAGTTCAAAGCCCTTTAAGATATTTAATGCCATAAGAGCAACGATGCCATCCCCATTCGGCGGAATCTCGCAGACATCGTAGCCCCGGTAGTTCACGTGGATCGGCTCGACCCATTCGCACCAGTAATTTTCAAGATCCGCCTTCCGGATATAGCCGCCCGTCTCTCTTGAAAACGCATCGATCCGATCGGCAAGCTCTCCCTGATAAAACGCTTTTGCATTTGTTTTTGCGATCTTTTCCAAGGTCTTTGCATGGGTCTCTGACTTCCAGAGCTCTCCCGGCTGCGGTGCATGTCCGTCCGGAGCGAAGGTTTCAAACCATGGCTTGAAACACTCTCCCTCAAATATCTTTGAGAAATCCCTATATGCATTTCCCCACAGCTTTGCCGTCACCGGACTCACCGGATATCCCTCACGTGCATAAGTGATCGCTGGTTTCATCACTGTTTCCAGAGGAAGACGGCCGAATTTTTCGGAAAGCTCCGCCCATGCCGATGGTGCTCCCGGTACCATGACCGGGATCCAGCCACGCTTCGGTATTTCCCTATGGCCCTGCTTTTTCACTTCCTCTGCCGTGATCGCCATCGGAGCTCTGCCGCTGGCATTCAGGCCATGAAGCTTTCCCTTTGTCCATACAAGGGCAAACGCATCACTTCCGATACCATTTGAGGTAGGTTCTAAGACGGTCATGCAGGCTGCTGTGGCGATTGCGGCATCAATGGCGTTTCCGCCCTGCTTTATGATATCAAGTCCTGCCTGTGCCGCCAGCGGCTGACTGGTACACACCATTCCTTTTCTTCCATATATGACACTTCTTCGTGATGGATAATCATATTTCTGTGCATCAAAATTCAACATACCATTTCCCTTCCGGTCAAAGACCTTATATAATTTTTATTACAGCGAGATTTCTCCCTTCGCACGGGCTCTCCTATCCTCGATGGAGTGGATCACCGGAACCATGAAGATCGCCACGATTCCTCCGGCAAAGCCGTTGTTATACAGATTCATTCCACCATAAACGATTCCCACGTTAAGGGCAACCGAAGAATGGAGAAATCCGGCCAGAAGCCCGACTACTGCACCAAACTCTCCGGATACCGGTGCCAGCGTGGTGGAAAACAAGAGAGCAAGCATCGGAGATGGCTGGTAGATCTCCCAAGTCTTTGTGATGCTTGCCAAAAGGACTCCCAGCATGATCGGTGCTATATTTCGGATATGCTTTCCCGTGCTGCTGAAGCCGACGATCGTAAAGATACCGCCGATCGTAGGGCCGTTCAGATCCCCGTGAACGAGGATAACGAATAGCGTGGCAAACATACCGTTGATCGCCATATTATAGGCGGTCGCTGCACCTCCTGCATCCCGCAGATAATCGGTTCCGGATATGCCGGATGAGCGGAGTATCTGCCGATACGATTCATGGATCTCCTTTCCGCCCACGATCCTTGCTCCGACAGCCATAACAAAGAAAAATATCCCGAGGATCATCAGAAACATGATGTTATTTCCTGTAGACCACAGCAGTCTGGATTCTGTTGTCACACCAAAGGATTTCATAAGAGAAACCACGACCGTCGCGATAATTCCGGACGCAAAGCCGACATTATAAAGGGAATAGCCTTTATGTGCGTAATGAACATGGGTCGACAGAGGCGGCAGCACAAAGCCAATGGCGATACCGACCAATATGCTGATAACAAGGCGTTCCAAATAGGAAAGATCCGTGATATACATGATCTGTGTGATGATCGGGGAAAGGCTCGTGCCGTAAAAGCCTACATAAATATACTTGGACAGCGGCATTTTATGATATCTCGAGTAAAGATAGACACCGATCAATATTGTCCATATATTGATAAGGTTTTTTCCGAAAAGTGAAAATCCAAACATCAGGCAGCAGGATGTGATCGTATGTCCGTCCATTTCCATATTCAGATGGTAAATAATGGAAATACATACAAGCGTCAATAATCCGGCATTGATCAAAGAGGCGCCGATCCCTCCAATAATAAAGTAATCCGTGATCAGGAAATCCGGCTCCTTGATAATAGCCAGAAGCCCCGGTATAATTTCCGGAAGCGGCTGCACAAAAAGCCCTACAATGATAAAATAGATCGGGATCAGTGCCAGGATACAGAATTTTTGCCTGCGTGTAAATGTCTTTTTTCTAACCATGCTTCTCTCCTTCATGTTCAACAGATATCTGTTGAATTATCATGAGAATATTCTACTATATTTTGATGTCCTCTGTAAATGGACAGAAAATCTTTTTTGCATAACTATGGATTATATGACCATTTTCGATTATAATAGATTCTGCAACAATGGGCATATCCATGAAAGGAGAAAATTGAATATGGAACATTCAAAGCAGTTAATGGAAATGGTTGCTAAGTATGAGGGGCTGATCAACGATACCGCTGATCATATCTGGAAAAATCCGGAAACCGGTTATCGTGAATGGAAGACTTCCGCATATATGGAGGAGCACTTCGAGGCACTTGGCTATACCTTAGTAAAGGCCGGAAATATTCCCGGTTTCTACGCTGACCTGGATACAGGAAAGCCGGGCCCAAGGATTGCGATCCTCGGAGAGCTTGACTCTCTTATCGTAGGAAATCATCCGGATGCAGATCCCGAGACTCATGCCGTTCATGCCTGCGGACACAATGCACAGTGCGCGATCCTCCTCGGAGTTGCGGCTGCCATGAAGGAACCGGGTGCTCTTGACGGCTTATGCGGCTCTATCCGTTTCATGGCTGTTCCGGCAGAAGAACTGATCGAACTCGGATATCGTGAAACACTTCGCAAGCAGGGCATTATCAAATATTTCGGCGGTAAAGTAGAGTTTATCTACAGAGGCTATTTTGATGGTGTTGACATGGCTATGATGATCCATTCCGGCAAGATCGAAAATGGCGCTGCCCTTGCAATGAGTGACGGCTGCAATGGATGTATCACTAAAAATATCACCTTCAAGGGTGTATCCTCTCATGCCGGCGGTTCTCCTGAAAAGGGTAAAAACGCTCTTTACGCTGCTACCTGCGGACTGAACGCTGTAAATGCCCTTCGTGAAACATTTGTTGATGATGAGCACATCCGCTTCCATCCCATCATCACAGAAGGCGGAATGGCAGTAAATGCAATTCCGGAAACTACAAAGGTAGAATCCTATGTGCGCGGTGCCTCCTTCGACAGCATCTGCGCTTACAATAAAAAGGTAAATCAGGCATTAGCAGGAGCTGCTGCCTCCATCGACTGTAACGTAGAGCTTGACGATCATCCCGGATATTTCCCGTTAAATAACGATCCGAACCTGACAAAGATCATGACAGAAGCTATGGAAGCTGTTGCAGGCCCGGGCACTGTTGTAAGAGGTACATGGGGAACAGGCTGTACCGATATGGGTGACGTTTCCGCGATCATGCCGGCAATTCACCCGCATTGCAACGGCTCCATCGGTACCGGACACGGAAAAGACTACTATATTGCTGATAAGAAGCTGGGATGCCTCTATCCGGCACAGTGCCTTGTCCTTACCGCTGCAAAGCTCTTAAGTGATGATGCACAGCTGGCTAAGAAGGTCATTGCAGAAGGAAAGCCGTACTTCGCATCCAAGGAAGATTATCTGAAGGCTATTGATGCCCTGACCATGGACAAGGATGCCGTTATCTACAACGAGGATGGTACGGTTACCTTAGATTTCTGCAATCGTTAATCCGCTTCGGGCAGCATATTACATATCTTCCCGATTAAGATAGCGAGATAAGAAATTCCGGCGGAATTTCTATGGCACAAAAAAATACAGCTCATGGATACGGAAAATTTTCTAATTCCATGAGCTGCTTTTTTTCATTAATTGTTAAACAATGCCCGAAGCTCATCCACGACCTCACCGGCACTCTTTCCGCTCTCATCCACCGTCACATCTGCATATCTCTCATAATAAGGCACTCTTTCATTGTAAAGATCAAGCAGCGTCATTCCATCCTTTAAAATAACGCCGCGATCCTTGAGATCTCCCAGACGTGCTTCAAGATCCTTATACTCAAGCTTCAGATACACCACGGTTCCGATGTTCTTTAAATGCTCCATTGCCCTTTTGCCGTAGATCACGCTTCCGCCCGGGGAAATGACTGATTTTTGCACCTGCAGGGCTGCATTTACTTCCTCCTCAACGAGCAAAAAGCCCTCCTGACCACGTTCGGCAATAATCTCCTTCAGGAGCTTACCCTGCTGTTCTTGTATCACCAGATCCGCATCCACAAAAGAATACCCCAGCCTTTTGGCAAGTAAGACTCCGATCGTACTCTTTCCGGATGCAGGCATTCCGATCAACACGATATTACTTTTTCCTTCGATGTCCGCCACCTCCGATCATTTTCTGATGGTTTTTTTCTTTCCGGAGACCGGCTTCTTTACACTATATCCAAAGCTTCCGAGGCATTCTCCGAGTCCGTAATACCGCCCATGGGAATACGTCAAAAGCTTTGCCCGTGAGAGATGGAAGGTATCCTTTTCATCCATGTAGGCATCATCCACATCGACTGCAACGACCTCTGCCAAGAACATGTGATGGCTTCCCAGCTCGTCCACACGAACCACCCGGCATTCCAGATTCACCGGGCATTCCTTGATAAGCGGTACAGAAACCTTGGATGCCTTTTCTCGTGTAAGTCCGCAGGCCTTCCATTTATCGGTATCCCGGCCTGATCTCACCCCGCAGTAATCTGTCGCATGGGCCAGCTCCTCCGTCGTCAGATTCACAACAAATTCCCCTGTTTCCCGGAGCATGTGGTAGGAATACCTTTCCGGTCTGACACTGATGGACAGCATGGGGGGATTGGTACACACGGTCCCGGCCCATGCGACTGTGATAATATTGGAATTTCCCTCTTTATCTGCCACAGAAACCATCACTGCCGGAAGCGGATATAGCATATTTCCCGGCTTAAATTGTCTCTTTGCCATATTTTCCTCCTACTGCTGCAGAGCCATCATGATCTGCGGAGCCAGCTGCTTCTTTCTCGAAACAACCCCCGGAAGGCTGACAAAGCCATCCAGCTTTTCCACCTCTCCATTTTCCTCATCTGCTGTGTGGAAGGCAGTTGCAACTAACTGCTCTGCTCCCGGCCCTACACAGATAAGCTCTGTCGACTCGGTTAAAATATTTGTCAGCATGAAAAACATCATATCGACATTATGCTGCTCGCGTGCTTTTTCCGAATATGCAAGCATTCTCGGCTTTAATTCCTCCAGCTCCTCGGAGTCTAAAGAGGTGATCTGTCCGATCCCGAAAACAGCGTTGCCCGCAGAGAAACGTTTAAAATCCTGATAGAAAATATCCTCATCGGATTTTCCCTTCAGATTGCTCCCGGCCGCGAACATCTTTTTTGCATATTCCTCCAGCTTGATCCCGGCAATTTCCGCCAGCACCAGCGCAGCCCCTTTATCCACAGCGGTACAGGTCGGGGAGCGGAACAGCAGCGTATCGGAAATGATCGCACTGCAGAGAAGGCCTGCTGTCTTCTTATCGATCTTGACTTCATTTTCCTGATACATCTGGTAAACGATCGTTGCCGTACAGCCCAACGGCTGGTTTCTGAAAAATACCGGAGACATTGTTTCCACCGTGCCTAACCGGTGATGATCGATGATTTCACGGATATCTGCACTTTCCATGCCCTCTACGGCCTGACTCTTTTCATTATGATCCACAAGGATCAAACGTTTTCCTTTCGCACCCAGAAGATTACGTCTGGAGATCATACCCAGATATTTTCCATCCTCGTCTAAGATCGGGAAATCACGATGACGCTTATTGGCCATGATCTCGCGGATATCATCCAGAAAATCCTCATCCGTAAAGCTGATGATATTATCGGCAGTCATGAAGTAGCTGATCGGCATGGACTGGTTGATCAGACGGGCCGTCGTGTAGGTATCATAAGGGGTCGTGATGACGGTACAGCCACGCTCCTGTGCCAGCTTTCTGATCGTCAGAGAAACTCCGGCGCCCTCACACACGATGATGCATCCGGCTTCCATCTCGATTGCACAAAGCTGGGACTCATAACGGTTTCCTAAAATAACCAGATCATTTTTCTCGATATAGTTCTCCATAAGATCCGGATTTGCTGCCGCGATCAGAACCTTTCCTTTATTAAAGTATGCCTCGGAATCACCGACTACAATACTTCCCTCCAGCGTATCCAGAATATTGGAATATTTGGTGTTGGCCTTGGAAATGATGCTGCTGTCATAAAGATCCATGTAGGATTTGGTGATATCGCCGATGGTGATCACGCCCTCAAGGATCCCCTCCTCCGTCACGCAGGGAAGTGTTACAACATTGTTCTCCTGCATCAGGCTCCATGCATTTTTAAGGGATATTCCGCGGTTTACGCCCTTTGTTTCTCTTATCTCAATGTCCTTTACCTGTGTTTTTACATTTTCCACCAGTCTGGGGGCTTCTACGCGAAAATGCTTTAACACATACTGTGTCTCTGAATTGACGTTTCCGGCCCGGCAGGGCTCATATTCTTTTCCCGTTATCTGCCGCTTCAGGTTGGCATAGCAGATCGCGGTGCAGATCGAGTCGGTATCCGGATTGCGATGTCCGATAACCAATGTCTTTTGCTTTTCCTGATTGTTCATATCGCCTGACCATCCTTTCTCTTTAATAATCTCTTTAACAATCTATTTACATCTTGTTCATATTTTATTCATATTTATTTATTATGCTATTTGCATAGAAACAATTATGTTTCTACCAATTAATTGGCTAAATTGCACATAGATTTTTCATAATTGCCCCGGTTGCATAACCGGGGTCTCCTCATTTTATAAGCCCTTTTTACCCGTCTTTTATCAATCTTTTGTTGGAGAAAAGAAGCCGTACACCGTCTCATTTATATCGGTGTACGGCTTTTTCCCGCTCTGAATAAAGGCCTCTATCCGAGAACCAGCTTCGCTGCCCCATAGATACCGGCATCATTTCCCAGTGTCGCAAGTACAATATCCGCCTTCTTTGTTGCCATTGGTGACAGAGCATCGTAATACCGTTTGATCTTCTCTGTCAGGAACGTGCCCGCCTTGGAAACGCCTCCGCCGATCAAAAATGCCGGCGGATCCACCACCATGGCGATCGACGCCATTGCCCAGCCCAGATAACGGCAGGAGGTCTCAACTGTTTCTAACGCCAGTCCGTCTCCCTTTTTTGCCTCATCCAGAACATTTTTAGCGGTAACACGCTCATAGGTTCTTAAGGCAGACGGACGCTTCTCATCTGCCGCAAGAAGTCTTTTAGCAACTCTGGCGATACCGGTCGCGGAGGCTACCTGTTCCAGACAACCGTATCCGCCACAGTTGCATTGCTCCTTCTCATCCTCGCATACATGGATATGGCCGATCTCACCTCCGACACCCTGCATTCCGGTCCAGATCTTCCCATTCAGGATGATCCCGCCGCCGACGCCGGTGCCGAGTGTCACCATAACCATATCCTTATAGCCTTTTCCGCCGCCCTGCCAGAGCTCGCCCAATGCCGCCACATTGGCATCGTTGGCACTCCTTACCGGCATTCCATCTAAAAGTCCGCTGAGGATATCCTGCGGATTCATTGTCTTCCAGCCGAGATTAACACAAAATTCTACATACCCATTTTCCAGTACAGGACCGGGAAGTCCCATCCCGGCACCCTCAATATCAGATATCGGGATGCCCGCCTCGGACAGCTTCTTTTTGATTGAAGTTGCAATATCTCTAAGGATATTCTCCCCGTTATTTTCTTTTCTGGTCGGAATCTCCCATTTGTCGATCAGCGTTCCGTCTGTCTCAAAAATGCCGATTTTAACGCTTGTTCCGCCGATATCAATTCCTATACATTTACGGTTCATGGATATTTCCCCTTTTGTCCTTAATTTCAGTCTGTATTACTTTAGTCGACTTATAATTCTTTTACTGTATTTACAACGTTCTCTACTGTAAATCCGAACTTCTCGAACAGCTTGGCAGCCGGTGCGCTGGCGCCGAAGCCCTTCATGCAGACATAGCCGCCGTCTAAGCCGACATATCTGCCCCATCCGAAGTCGGAAAGTGCCTCGATTGCAACTCTCTTACGAACATTCTTCGGCAGAACCGCTTCCTTATACTCTGCACTCTGCTCCTCGAACAGCTCCATACACGGCATGGATACAACACGTACCTTCATTCCTTCCGCTGCAAGAGCCTCCTTAGATTTTACCGCCAGCTCTACTTCAGAACCGCTTGCGATCAGGATCGCATCCGGTGTTCCCTCGCAGTCATCGATCACATATCCGCCCTTTAAGGCATCCTTGCTGCTGCCTGCGATAGGCGCAAGATTCTGTCTGGAAAGAACAAGGGCTGTCGGAGTTTCCTTTGAAGTAACGGCAGTCAGCCATGCAGCAGAGGTTTCTGTTGCATCACAGGGACGGAATACGCGGAAGTTCGGCATTGCCCGGAGCATAGCCAGCTGCTCGATCGGCTCATGGGTCGGGCCGTCCTCTCCGACTCCGATGCTGTCATGGGTAAGAACGAACGTAAGCGGAAGCTTCATCAGTGCAGAAAGTCTTGCCATCGGCTTAACATAATCACTGAATACGAAGAAGGTTGCAACATACGCATTAAGACCGCCGTGAAGCATGATTCCGTTTCCAATCGCAGTCATTGCCAGCTCTCTTACACCAAAATGGATATTTCTTCCCTCCGGTGTTTCTGCGGAGAAGTCTCCGGCTCCCTTCATCTCTGTCTTATTGGACGGAGCCAGATCGGCAGAACCGCCAAACAGGTTCGGCATCTCATCCTTTAAGAGATTGATCATCTTTCCGGAAAGGGAACGTGTTGCCTCTGCCTTGTCCTTCTCAAGCCATAATTCCTTCTTTTCGAGCATAGCCTTGGCATCTACATCCTTGTGGTACTTGTCCCATAGTGCTTCCATTTCCGGATATTCTTCGCAATATGCAGCAAACATCACATTCCATGCCGCCTCAACATCTGCTTTTTCCTCAGCAAGTCTGGAGAAGTGCTCATATACCTCCTGCGGTACGAAAAATGCCTCCTCAGACGGCCAGTTGAGGGTCTCGCGCAGGGCTTTTACATTTTCCTCACCCAGCGGCTCGCCGTGTGCGCTTGCTTTTCCCTGTTTTGCCGGGCATCCGTAACCGATCTCTGTCTTGATCGTAATAAAGGACGGATGCTCTGTATCTGCCTTTGCAGCCTCGATGGCAGCGCCGATGGCGTCAGCATCTGTACCATCCTCGACCATGATCGTCTGGAAGCCGAATGCACGCATACGCTCCTCAACATTCTCGCGGAATGCAATATCGGTGCTTCCTTCGATGGAGATCCTGTTGGAATCATACAGTACGATCAGCTTTCCGAGGCCTAAGGTTCCTGCAAGAGAAAAGGCCTCTGAGGAGATGCCCTCCATCATACAGCCATCTCCGCCCAGTACATAAGTGTAGTGGTCTACGACCGGATAATTATCTTTATTAAATACAGCTGCAAGGTGCTTTTCAGCCATTGCCATTCCGACTGCCATACCCATTCCGGCACCTAACGGGCCTGTTGTTGCCTCCACGCCTACGGTATGACCGTACTCCGGATGGCCCGGTGTCAGGGAGCCCAGCTGACGGAAATTCATAATATCCTCTTTGGTGAGGCCGTATCCGAACAGATGAAGCAGGGAATAAAGAAGCATGGAACCATGTCCGCCGGAAAGGATAAAGCGGTCACGGTTTGACCACTGTGGGTTTGCCGGGTTGTGGTTCATGTGATTTGCCCAAAGCTCATAAGCCGCCGGTGCACTTCCGAGCGGAAGTCCCGGATGTCCGGACTTTGCTTTCTGGATCGCGTCTGCTGATAAGATCCTTATGGAATTGATTGACAATGTGTCAATAGCCTTCATAATTCTTCCTCCTGTAACTTTCCTTTTTGATTAATAGTTTTTATACAGTCAGCGGGAGCTTACATCCCGCTTCACTACCCACGTTGGGCCGGGTTCCGGAAGCAGTCTTTCTGCCGTCCCCTCGACATTCCTGCTCCGTTCCTTACCTTAGCTTGATCTCCTCCATCTTCTCACCGCCTGCAATGATCAGGGAGTTTACATGCTTCTTTCCACCACGTACACAAGAGATCGAAAAATCAAACTGGCCCTCGAATTTTTTATTGCCGTCCATGTTATAGACTCTGCACGAATCCTCATTATACAGGATAAGTCGGCTCCCGTCAATTTTGACTCCGGTATAATTATAATCAAATTCTACGCTGCTGACTTTTTTCCCGTCTGTGGAATACACATCCAAACGGTCGGACGCTCCCGTTGTGTTTTCTACCACCACACCGGCATACTTGTCCGAATAGCAGATGCTCTTGATCTCCTCCTCAACCGGAACGCTTATCACGTTCGTATCCGGGATCACATTTTTAACCGAAATAAAGGTGATTCCCTTATCGGTAAACGCCGCAACGGTCTCTGCATTGATATAGCATACTCTGGCTGCCAACTTATCGTCAAATTCTTCTTCAAATGCCCCGATAAAACGGTTATTGACATTCTTTCCGATCTCTGAGAAATCATAAAATGCCACTTTATTTTTTAATGCTCCGTTTTTCAGATACATGACCGACATAACGATCTGCTTTCCGTCCGGAGACAATGCGATATCCACTGGATATCCGTCACCCGAAAGCAGCATCTTTATGTTGATCCCCAGCTCCTCGCCATTTTTTTTGAAATAAAATATATAGCTTGCTGTACTGTCCTCGACGACCGCTGCCGTTACGCCCTTTGCCGATACCGCTGCCTTTGTGATCGGAAGCTGGGTCTTTGCCACACCGGTACAGCCCTCCGGATTGCAGATATACATGTTATTGCCCTGCTGATCGGCTATCACGGCATAGTCTCCGTTAACGTTGATGATCGGCGTCTTCATCTGGTAGCTCTGGGTCCAGATCGTTTTTCCGGATGCATCGATATAAGAGGCGCCATCCTTCGTATAGCGGATCATATTCTCGCCGAAAAATTCATATTTTACAAAACTGCCCTCACTGATATTCCTTGAGGTCAGGCTCTGACCCTCCGCAGCATCTGCACCATCTGTCTCTCCTCCGTCTGCAGCAGGGGGCTCGTCGGTATAGCGCATAGACTGCTCCCACGCCACATTATACTCCGTATATTCATACTCCTTTTGATATCGATACCAGCAGAAGCCGGTCGCAGTCAGAAACAGGGTAACAAACAGGCTGATAAAGAGCCGTTTTTTTCTGTGCTGTGCCTGAGCACGGCGAACGATCTCCTCACTGTCCTCCTCATCATACCGGGACAAAGCCTCCTCTCTGGGAAGCGGAACGATATTTCTGCGGAGCTGTCTTTTCTTTATTTCTCTGTCCATAGAACTCATATCACCCATAAAAAAATCTCCCGGAAATGCCTATATATTTTCAGTATACACCATTTCCGGAAGATTCGCATTAATTACTTTTTTATTTTTGTCCCCTTACGGAAGAACCAGCTCCTGTCCCGCAAGAATCCGATTTTCATCCTCCAAGCCATTTAAGCGGCAGATTTCTCCAAGCTGGGTGAGATCACCATACTCCTTCCAGCATATTCCATAAAGAGTTTCTCCGGGGCCGACCTCATAAACACGGCTTCCTTTGCCAAAACCGACAAGGCTCTGGCCCGGCTCCGCAAAACCGGCTCCTGCGGACGCTCCCGCTCCGGCTTCCGCCTCCGGTGCTCCTGCCATGGATGATCCCGATCCGGACGTTTCCAATTCCGGCGATTCTGTAGACGCTTTTGCCTCTGATGTTGCCGGCCCGGACGTTCCCTGACCCGATGCTTCCACCCCTGACTCCTCTGTGGTCATCTCTCCTGAGCCCGTTTCTGAGGATCCCGCTGCAGCTTCCTCCATCCCGGGCGTTCCTTCGGCTGCCTCTCCGGATCCTGACTCGGCTGCTGCTTGTGATGCTTCTGTTGGATAAACATTTCCTTTTATTTCTTCAATTATGAAATCAGGCTCATTGGCAATTTTCTCCGCATACTCACTCCAGCCGGACATTCCCTGTGGCAGCACCGATGTCAGTACACTCTCCATTTTCTGCATCTTTGCGTAATTATTGACCAGCACGACACCACCGGCTAAGATCGCCACCGACAGGCTTCCGCAGACCATTCCCAGAAAGCTTGTCTTTCTGTGATGCAGCATTGCCTCCTCCTTCTTTACCGACATACGCTGGCGGAAATCCTTGATCACCGTTTCATGAGATCCTGTCTCCACCCGATGCACATCCTTCCGTGTTATCATATAATCCTGCATAAGCTGATTTCTCTCATAATAAATACAGTGCCCCTTTAGCCTGTAAAACCCATCCTCCGATGTGACATAGACAGCTTCTTCCCCTTCCAGTCCGTGATTCAGGTACATGAGCTGATTTTTGCCGGAAAAATACTGAATATGCTGTTTCCAGTAATTTAGAGGACTGAGCTGGCTGGAAGGGCTCCCGCACAGAAACCATCCCTGTATCGTGCGATTCGGAAAGGCTTCCTCCATTGCCTGATACGCCTTTTTCCATGCAGAATCGGAAAAGCTTATCTTTTCCCCCTCTGTTTCTATTTCCTCCATCTCCAGAGCGCCGTCTACAAAAATATACGGAGTCCCGTCGTGCTGCTCTGTAGTGCCTAAGAGAAGTCCTGCCCGCATGGTCTGATTTCCCGCTGGATACAACCGCTTCAGATATGTATTGACATAATCCTCCATATAAAATCGTGCCACCTGATCTGTTTCCCCGATCTGACGAATATTTTTGGGCAGCCGGGGAAACGGATTATATAGATCTCCCATTTTTTCACCTCGCTATGATCTTGCCTGTCCTTATTTTTCTCAAGCAAAAGTATAGCATGGGAAATCCGCAAAACATGTCAGATAAGGGACGGATCTTCAGAAAACTTTTCGACATACCGGTCGATCAGGCTCATACCGAGGCAGATACTGCGGCTGATCCGATCCGCCAGTCCCATTACGATCGAAAGCCGTACACTCTGGAGAAAAACCGGATCCTCACACACTCCTGATCCGACAACTCCCGTGATAAAGATGTCACCGACCGCCCCCAGCTCCTTTTTTACCCCCAGTCCCGGCCGCAGCTTCCCACGGCCAAGTGTGATGGAGCCCACCTGCTCCGTTCTTCCCACCGACGCATCCACTGCTATCACAACGGCCCGCTTCAGCTTATCTTCCATTTCCAGCATGCGCTGCTTTAAATTTACCGCGTGTACCGGCCGATCCAGTGTCCCCATGACCTCTCCACGGCACAGACACTGCTTCGTCAGCTTATACCCGATCAGCGGCCCTAAGCTGTCACCAGTGGAACGATCCGTCCCGATACACAGAAAGATCACCTCCGATTTTCCCGTCCGCCTAAGCTCCTCCAGAAGAAGCATCAGAAATCTTCCTGCCAGCCGCTCGACTTCAAAGCTTTCTCCTGTTTCATAATAATAGATCTCCCGTTTCCCAAGTTTCATTTTCATCCCGTTCCCTCCGGTTTCTATACGCTATTATAAGCGGACAGCCCCTGATTTATACACGGAACTCACCATATTTTTGTGGCTTTAAAGCGGCAAATATGATATACTGATGACATCTTGGCAAACGTATAATGTATATGCGGACTGTTAAAGGCAACCCGCAGACCAGCTATTCTGAAAGGGGTATTACTATGAAAAAAATCGGCGCAATCACTGTAGGCCAGTCTCCCAGAGTTGATCTGATCCCGGAGATCCAGCCCATCCTCGGAGACTCTATTGAGATCATTCAGGCCGGAGCTCTGGACGGACTTTCCAAAGAGGAGATCGCAAAATTTGTTCCGCGTCCCGGTGAAAGCATTCTCGTATCCAGACTCACAGACGGAACCTCAGCTATGTTCGGAGAATCCTACATTATTCCCAGACTGCAGCTTTGCATTGACAATCTCGAAAAACAGGGTGTTTCCCTGATCCTTTTCCTCTGTACCGGAGAATTTCCGGCTGAATTCCGCTCTAATGTCCCCCTTATCTTCCCTGACCATATCTTAAAGGGACTGATCCCGGCCATCGGCGTAAAAAATCTGTCTGTTATCATTCCTGCAAAGGCACAGGCGGAACAGATGCCCGAAAAGTGGAAAGACTGCTGCAACTCTCTCCATATAACCCCAGTATCCCCCTACGGCGATCCTCAGGCTGTTTTTGAAGCCGCTAAAGATATCCCTGCCGACACAGATCTGATCCTTTTAGACTGCATCGGATACACTATCGAAATGAAGGAGCGTATTCAGGCTCTGACCCAGAAGCCGGTCCTTCTTTCCCGTACTCTCGTAGCCCGGGTGATCCGTGAATTAGCTTAAAAAATATGAGCAGATGCGCTTCCGGAGGCTTCGGACGCATCTGCTCATTGCATTAAGAGCTTATTTTTAAATCAAATGAGGTTTCACATCTGCCGGGATCAGACACTCATATTTCTGTCCCCGCATCCGCTTATCAAACTCCGCCCGGGCTTTTTCGATCAGCTCCGGAGATTCCGTCAGCTTCTCTGCTGCAGCTGCCAGCACCTCTGCTGCCAGACATGCCCCCTTCTTTGCGATCGTTGATTTTCCCTGTCCTGTCCACTGCCAGCTGTGGGAACCGGCACCGTAGCTGTAACAGTTTGCCAAAATCTGTGCCGTTGGAACGACCCAGCTTACATCACCCACATCGGTGGATCCCGGAGTACAAACCTCCGAATGGATGCGGTCGATAAACTTGTCACACAGCTCGGAGGTTTCCATATTATCCTTTAATGCCAGAATATCGACCACGCCGTAGGGCAGGTTGGAGAATAGCTCCTCCTGATCAAAGGAGGCCTTAAATTCTGCTGCATATCTGCGTTCCTCCTCCGTATATTCCGGTATCCCTGTCTTTAAGAACGCTTCCTTAAGAACGTCCTCAAGAACAAAGTTCGGCATAGTATCGTAAATTCCTTCATCAAAAATAATATCTACGGTAGTGCCTGTGATCAAAGCCGCCCCCTTGGCTACGTCGCAGACTCTCTCATAGAGCTTCTTTGCCTTCTTTGCACTCGTAGAGCGGATGAGATATTTCACCCGGGCCTCAGACTGAACTACGTTCGGAGACTCACCGCCGGAATTGATGATCGCATAATGCAGGCGCTCATCCGGCTCGATATGTTCTCTTAAATAGTTTGCGCCGACATCCATGACCTCCACCGCATCTAATGCACTCCTGCCGAGATGAGGTGCTACTGCTGCATGGCTGGAAACCCCATGGAAATCGAAATACACCTGAATACATGCCTGACTGGAGCCTGTCTCCACAGCATGGAAATTGGAGGGATGCCATGTCAAAGCCACATCTGCATCATCAAAGAAGCCGGATCGGGCAAGATATGCCTTTCCGCTTCCGCTCTCCTCTGCCGGACAGCCTACGATCTTTACGGTTCCGGATTTTTTGTTTTCTTTTAAATAGTCACGGTACAGCAGAGCCGCACCGATCGCTCCTGTTCCCAGAAGATGATGACCGCAGCCATGTCCCTGCTCTCTTTCCTTAAGAGGGGAATAGCCGCAGACATCTGCCTGCTGGCTCATGCCATGGAGCGCATCATATTCCGCAAGAAAGCAGATCACCGGCTTACCGCTCCCGTAAACGCCGACGTAGGCAGTGTCCATATCCGCAATCGGAGTCTGCACTTCAAATCCATGCTCCCTTAAAAATTCCACCATTCTGGCACAGGACTTGTGTTCCTCAAAGGCAGTTTCCGAATAGCCCCATACGTCGCAGAGCAGAGAATACAGTTCTTCTTCATATTGCTTTTTCACGATCTTATCCTCCCTATCTTGTCACTCCTCCTGATACAAGCAAGTCCCCACCCACTGCTTATTGCTTTTCGCAATTGAAGCAGGGGACTTACTTGATTCGGTTAGACTGTTTTGTGACCTACTTCAGATACTGGTCGAACCATGCCTTCATTTCTTCCAGACGATGCACACGATGAGCCGGTTTTCCGCTTCTGGAGAGCTCATGATTTTCGCCCTCAAACAAAACAGCCTTAGACGGAACACCGCGATACTTGATTCCTGCAAACATCTGCATTCCCTCAGAAAGCGGACAGTTATGATCCTCTAAGGAATGGATGAACATAGTCGGTGTCGTCACCTTATCGGCGTATGCCACCGGTGACATTTTCCATAACTTCATCGGGTCTGTCCACGGAGTATTGTTTCCGCATTCATTTACATCAAAGGAGAAGCCGATCTCGCTGCAGCCGAAATCACTGAGCCAGTTGGAAAAGCTTCTCTGGCTGACAGCAGCCGCAAAGCGTCCTGTATGGCCGATGATCCAGTTCGTCATCCAGCCGCCGTAGCTTCCTCCGGTCACGCCAAGGCGTTTCTCATCGATGGCCGGATAGAGCTTTAATACATGATCGGTAAATTCCATAAAATCGTTATAGTCAATAGTGCCGTATTTTCCTCTCAGATCTGAAAATTCATCGCCCCTGCCGTCTGCTCCTCTGGGGTTGCATAAAAATACAAAGTATCCCTCATTGGCAAACCACTGCATCTCATGGAACAGGGTCTTTCCGAAGGCAACTCTCGGGCCGCCGTGCATATCAAGGATCGCCGGATATTTCTTTTCCGGATCATAATCCTTCGGCAGGATCACCCATCCGTCGATATGAACGCCATCGGAATCCGTAAAGCCTGCCTCCTGAAGCTCGCCGATGTATTTGTCCTTCAGGGCATCTCCGTTCAGATCGCCAAACTGCTCATAGCTGTTTTCTCCGTATTTGCGTAAATATACCTCCTGAAGCTTTCCGGGCGTCCGTCCGATCATGACAAAGCCTGTCTCTGCCGCACCAAAGCAGTCGATGGCGCCGTCAAAGTCAAAGGCTTTAACGATCTTTGTGTTATCTAATGTATATATTTCGCCCCGGGTGCCGACGCATGAGCAGAAATATGGTTTTCCCTCTGACACAAGCATATTAACACCGCCGCCCAGCATAATATCTCCGGTCGGTGCGCCGCCGATGGAATTTCCGAATTTTGCTGCCATCGATACCGCTCCGTTTTCATAGACATAAAGATCCGGATACTGGCCGCTGCCAAATTTATCCATTGTGCTGCCGCTAAAATAGATCTTAAGCTCCTCAGAAGCCTTATCGCAGGCAAACAGGCCGATATGCATCCTGTCCGGACCGCAAAGCTCCTTCACGGAAGAATCGGAAAGGTCAAAGCAGTATAAACCGTTTTTCTGCGGAAGAAGATGGTCATAGGAGACACCCTTATAGATCAGGGTATTCCGGAAGACATCAAAATCCCCAAGAGCAAACAGCGGCTCTGTCACGCGTCGGCAGGCTTCTGTTTTTTCCTCGAAGATAAAAAGAGTGCTGCGGAAACGGGAAACAAAGTATGCACCGTTCTGCCAATACGGAAGCTCCTCGATCACATGATAATCATAATATTCCGGCAGATCCTCTTTCTTCTCCGGACGGTTCAGATCCACGATGGCAGAAAAAGCGTAAACACCATCGGAGATCTTTTTGATCGCATCCACCGAATAGGGAATCTCAAATGCCTTAGAAGCCTCTCCGCCGTTTAAAGACATACGATAGAATACTGTTTTTTCCGCAAACTTTTCCGGCTTGTCCTCCTCTGTTCTCTGTGAAGCAAACAATATGGTATTTTCATCCTCAAACAGAAGATTTTTTTCTGCGCCGAAGGAGGTCAGTCTCCTGATTTCTCCCGTGCCAAGCTCCAGACCGTAGATCCATGAATCATAGCTGTTCTTCTTTCTGTTTGCCTGCTTACCGATAAAAGCGGCCCTTTTCCCCGATGGAGATACTGTGATCCCCGACAGAAACTTGTAATTCATCAGATCATCGACTTTTAATTTTTCCATTTTCTTCCCCTCCAAATACTATTCTGCTGTTTTCCCCCGGCAGATATTTTATTCCAGCTGCTTTTGCTCTAACTCCTTCTAAGACAAACTTGCTGTTACTCACCATCTAAAAGTGGGAATCTTCTCGACTGAGATAAACAGTTTCTGCTTCGCTAATGTTCTTTGCTTCCCCGTTCCGGATGATATCCTCCAGTGCGGTAAGCTTTTCCATCGTCATAAACTCTTTACCCGCATAGACCTCATAATGATCTGCAGCAAATAGAACCTTTTCCTTATAAGAGGCACGCACGTTCTTCAGGTCTGCGATCGTTTGGGAAAGCTCTGCCTCCATCTGATCGACCTCTGCCTTGTGATTTCCCATGATCTCATCGGAAATGATCGTTTTTGTAACCGTATCAAAAGTGTTTAAGGTATCCTTTTTCTGTCTGTTGGTCATTGCCAGATCCTGATCGAGCTGAGCGATCTCATCGTCAAACTTTTCGAGATTATATACCGTATCATTTTTATCTTTTCGGATCGTTCTTGCAATGTTCTTTATCTGTTTCTTTGCCGCACGGATCCGATCCCGGAAGTTGCAGCCCTCCTTCAGGACATCCATATATTTCAGCTTTGTTGAATTACCGACCTTTACATATATCCCACCAAAGATCAGGATATCTAAGACATAAATGACTGCCATATACCACGTTTTCCGATCCGGGATCAGGAAATAGATCCCGCACGGGATAGCCAGAAACAGGATCAGAAGCGTAGCGAGCATGACAAGCACATCCCGAAAGCCCTTTGTAAAATACAGGGAATAATACAGACTGCTGCAGCAATATCCCGGCACATGATTGGCCTTAAAGATCGTTCTCCTCTGTCTCTTTATTTCCTCTATTTCCTTGACCAGACTCTGGGTATCCTCAGCGATACGTTCCTTAACTCCCTGATTTTTTGCCTTCTCTCTTTTAGTGCGGGCCTTCTTTAACCTGTCCTGAAGCTTTCCGATCTCAGCATCATAGCTTTTCGCTATTTCATCACCACGCTGCTTCACTGTCTGGGCAATTGAATCCGCAATTGTCCTTTGCTTTACCTTCAGAGAATTTTCCAGCTGCTTTTCCTGGCTCTCAAGCTCCTTCTCCTTCTGCTTCAGCTGCTCCAGCTCCTGAACTACCTGTCTTGCTCCGGCAAAAAAAGAGGCATAATCCATAATCGGCTGTTCCATCTTTTGTCCGTTACTGCTTCGTATTACAGTAACTTCCTCCTTTCCACTTCTAGTTTTCTCTGAATTTTCTGACATGACTTGTATCTATATAGCTTACTACAACTTTCTTCATCCTACAAGGATATGTTGTCGAAAATATAAAAACATATCCTATCTTTTTCCGCCTCTTTACTTTCCCGCTTCGATCCGCTATACTTGAAAAAACCGAGGGCCGTGCTGCTTAGAGAACACATCGTCCGAACGCTTTTACAGGAGGTAACACAGTATGTTTCGTATGTGGGGAAAAATATGGAAGGATAATCATCTGATAAAAGATATGGTTGCTGAAAACTCCGACTATTCTATGTCCCGCACCGCTATGGTCTTTCAAGCCGTCGAGGAGATCTGCCATAAATTTGATCTCGGACAGCCGATCTGGCTTGATTCCAATATCAGAGATTTCAAGCTTCATGACCGCACTCGCTTTACTCAGGACAGCTTTATTGAAGCGATCGATTTCGATTATCTCGAGATCCATGTGATCGAGGAATAGGAATAAATCAGAAATGGCAGCAGGAAAGTTCCGGATCTTTGCCGGAGCTCTCCGCTGCCATCTTTTTTTGCCCTTAGGCAGATTTTTGCCAGTCCTTAAGGAAGGTACTGCTGGAGCAGCTCCCCCAATAGTCGGACTTCTTCCGGCTTCAGCTCTCTGTGCGCCTTTGATTCTTTCTCGCCTGCAGACGGCTTGTCCCCGGAGTCATCCTCCCCTCGGGCATGCTCCCGACTGGCTGCAATCTGATCTAAGCTCTCCCGAAGATACGCGATACTCTTTACAAGCTCATCGCCACCGGCCGCCGGTGTTTCTCCCCGCCCGCTCTCTTTTAAGTTTATCCGGTCAGGATCTTTATCCGTACTCTTTTTTTTCGGCAGAACCGCCAGCCTGCCTCCCGGCTTCTGTCCCAAAGGCTTGTCCGCCTTCTCGAGCACAGCCACCGCAGGCCCCTTTCTGACTGTGGCGTCTCCGACTCTGCTGCTTATTCCGGAGGATCTTGCGGGAGCTTTGTCCACATTTTTATGAAGATGCGGTGAGTTTTCCACATAATCCACCAGACAATCTGCCAGCTGCTGACGTTTCGATGAGGTATTGGCCCCGTTATCTACCAAAACCATAAAAAGCCCGCTTAAAATTCCCAGCGTTCCGTACAGCACGATATAATAGGAATCACACCGATACCAGTAGGAGCCAAAGGCTGCCGCACCTCCGGTCAGGAAGCACAGGATCATGGCCTGCACCGATATATTGTCCCAATCATCCAATGCCATTCCCATGAACCGAAAACAATACATCTGTTTCTCTATGTATGCTCCTGCATTTCGGATCCCATGACTGATCAGAAACATATTTTCCGTCTTCTGCTTTAACGCCTTCAGATTCCTGTTCTTTGTCAGCGTCATATTTGCCGTTTCTTTTACCATTCTTTTGTAGAGGCTGCCTGTTACAAGCTTGCTCATGATCCCGATCCCGCATAACACGGCGAAAACATAGAGTGCTTTTCCTGTCTGTAAAAACTGCAACATAAATAGCTCCCCTTTCTGCGTCCGGATATCTCCGGATGATGGTTCCCATTATAACCACTTAGAAACCATTTGAGAAGCTTGAGAAGCCGAAAATCGTTCGTCAAATACCGTCTGGATTCGATTCTTAAGGTCTGTTTTTACAGTGCCTCTACCATGGCAGCCATAAGACGGACAGAATGCTCGATCGCCTTTGCCTCAAATTCGCTGTAATCAACATGAGCACTGTCGTCTGCCTTATCCGAAATCGCACGAACGATCAGATATGGAATCCGGTTCAAATATGCTGCCTGAGCGATCGCAGCTCCCTCCATCTCTGTGCAGTATGCATCGAAGGTATCGCGGATCCAGTTTTTCTTCTCCTTGCTGCTGATAAACTGATCGCCGCTGGCTACCCGTCCCGTAAATGTACGGATGTCCGGATTTGCCTTTTCACAGCATTTCTTTCCGAGCTCCAGAAGCTTTTCATCCGCCGGAAATTCGCTGACATCCATCTGCGGGATCTTACCGGCCTTATATCCGAATCCTGTTGCATCCATATCATGCTGAACCGCTACGGTAGACAACACGATATCTCCGATATTGATCTCATTTCTTAATGATCCCGCAATTCCTGTATTAATGATCCCATCCACATGATAAAGATCTGCAAGGATCTGGCTGCAGATTGCTGCGTTGACCTTACCAACTCCGGAACGAACCACAACTACATCTTTTCCTTTAAGCTTTCCCTGAAAGAAATTCATCCCGGCCACAGTCTGCTGCTGTGCCTCATCCATCATTTCCTTAAGCTTTTCTACTTCCACTTCCATTGCGCCGATGATACCCAGCATGTACTTTTCCTCCTGTCATTATTGTCTAATCAGCTTATTATACGGAAGGTGAGGGAGAAAATCAATCCAAATCAAAGCAATCCACATAATAATCCACATATTATTGAAGACAAAAATCTTTCGCTTCGCTGATGCCGGATCCTTCTGCAGCCTCGTACAGCCTCCGTCATTCTTCTTCTCTTGACAAAATCTTTATTCTCTGATTATAATCATATCTGCACAAATAATCAGGTAATCAGGAGGTCACATTATGGTTTATACAACACAGGGAACCTGTTCCCGTGAAATTTCTTTTGATGTAGTCGACAATAAGCTTCATAACGTCAAATTTACCGGCGGCTGCAACGGCAACCTGCAGGGTGTTTCCAAATTAGTAGAGGGTATGGATATCAACGAAGTAATCAGCCGTATTGAGGGAATCCACTGCGGCACCCGTCCTACCTCATGTCCGGATCAGCTGGCCCGTGCATTAAAAGAATACAAGGCACAGCAGTAATTTCCGAAACCGAACCGCAAGCATGGAGTCAAGCGGATATTCGCAATCCGCTTCGCTACTTGCTCATAACCGAATAAGGATACAGAAAATGCCGGTTTCAGCATTCATGACGTGCTGAAATCGGCATTTCTGTAACGAAGCATCTTTTTTCTATTATTCTACTTTTCTTGGTATTTCTGTTTTATTAAATTCTATTTCAAGTGTGGGCTAGACCCTTGAAACCTCTCTTATAGAACATCAACTCCTTACCTTTCTATTTTTATATATAATGGGCCCTATTATATATCAGATTTCATTTTTGGTGATATAAACACCATCTGTCTCTGTGGCGCAGCCTTCCATAACATCTCCTCGCTGTACCATGTGAAGACCGCGGACGCGGTAGTATCGGTTGATCGGATATCCGGTGAGGATAAAGGTATGTGTCATATAGGAAAGTTCTTCATTCGGCATTTCTTCTTTATGCTTTTCAAATTCCCAGTAGCCGACCTGCACCCAGTCATTAGCTTTCTCATCCAAGTATTCTACAAAGGCTGTATGATAGATGGAATCCACCAGACGATATGCAAATGTATCAATGGAAATCAGGATATCTCCGTTTTGCTGGTTTACAATCTCCGATGCCCCTTCCGCTAAAAATTCCCCTCGGGAATTTCTCCGGAATTCATCCTTAGAGCGCTTCTGGGATTTATCCAGAAGGATACTTTCATTGTGTCTTCCGGGAACATTCTCCCAGGTAAGCTCTGCCGCCATTGCCTGTCCGGAAAGACAGAGCGCAAGGAGCAGTGATACCATCATAATTAGTATTCGTCTTTTCTTCTTCATTTTGTTCCTCCTTTATACATATAAACGTGGGAGAGAAACAAAATGTGACAGCTTTTTAGTGAAAATTTAAATTTCAGACTGTAGACAAAGTGGTGTTTGACCGTTAGGTCAGACACCATTTTTCTCTTG
>ENA-UESP01000332-UESP01000332.1-human-gut-metagenome-genome-assembly--contig:-NODE-332-length-42887-cov-11.258911_pt1 | contig 42887 bp, 36 predicted proteins | sample MGYA00243003_ERZ508004 | MGnify/ENA primary metagenome ERZ508004 (study PRJEB26167, sample SAMN06115443) | human gut metagenome | host: Homo sapiens | place: China:Henan | collected 2015-07-29...
GAGCATGTCTTGTCTGTAAAGGGTGCTGTCAGCCACCCTATGATGTAACGCCACTTTAGATAGCAATATCTATCGGGGATTAAAGGTCGGAGGTGCAAGCCGTTCGTACGACTGGGCAGTTACAAGCCCATTACCTTTAGGTGATGGGTAGTTGACAACTAGAATATCGACCAGAAGGAGAAAAGCATGAGTATTATTGAGATTTTAAAGGTCTTAGTCCTGGGAATTGTTGAGGGATTTACGGAGTGGCTTCCCATCAGCAGTACCGGCCATATGATCCTGGTGGATGAGATCATCCACTTAAATGTGACACAGGAATTTAAGGACGTCTTTATGGTAGTGATCCAGCTGGGGGCGATCCTTGCGGTGGTTCTGCTGTATTTCCACAAACTGAACCCGTTTATCAGGACCAGAGGACGATCCGTAAAAGGAGCAGTGATCCCGCTGTGGGGCGATGTGGCGCTGAAAAAACATACGGTGATCCTGTGGATGAAGGTGGTGGTAGCCTGTGTTCCGGCTGCTGTCATGGGACTGTTGTTTGATGACTGGATGGAGGCCCATCTGATGAATGCTTACGTGGTTGCGGCGGCGCTGATCCTTTACGGTATCTTATTTATCGTGGTGGAAAATATCAACTACGGTAAGCGTCCGGCAATTGAGCGGGTTGGCGATATTACCTATAAAACAGCTTTAATTATCGGTTTATTCCAGGTGCTTTCCCTGGTGCCTGGAACCTCCAGATCCGGTTCCACCATCTTAGGAGCCATGATCATCGGCTGCTCCAGACCGGCAGCAGCAGAGTTTTCCTTTTTCCTTGGAATTCCGGTGATGTTCGGTGCCAGTCTGTTAAAAATCGTGAAATTCGGGTTCCATTTCACGGGAGCAGAGATTTTTATCCTGCTTTTTGGAATGGTGGTTGCGTTTATTGTTTCCGTATTTTCTATCAAATTCCTGATGAGTTATATCCGGAAAAATGACTTTAAGCTGTTTGGAATCTACCGGATCGTGCTGGGCGTGATCGTGGTGATCTTTTTTGCGGTGAGAACGATTATGGGACTGTAGCAATTGATATAAAAAGGACATTTCATTCTGTGATGAAAACGATACCATTACAGAATGAAATGTCCTTTTTTGTTTCGGCAGGAAGATTAAAGCTTGATTTATTGAGAAAATTGCAGAGATATATGAGACGGATATCTGTGAAAAATGGCGGTGATTCAGTCCTGTATTCTCTAAAAATGAAAACGATTAACACCTGCAAACGACAAAAACATATAAAAAATACAAAAATATGTCAAATTATGCACATTCTGCGACAAAATAACACATGAAAGCCGTAAAAAACAAAGATTGTTAAAGGAAAATCACTAAAATATTTTTATGAAAACGGTTGACATATGTGCAAAAAAGATATATAGTAAAACCACAAGAAATAAATGAAACGGTTTTTGCGAAGACTGCATACTCCGGAGGGCGTCTGACAAAAACAAATGTGGAAAGGTAACTGTGAAAGTACTAGATAGTTACGAACGGTTACGTGAAATGTATCAAAAATATGGAGGGTTAGTTATGAAATTAAGAAGATTTGCAGCTCTTTCAATGGCAATGGCGATGGCAGCAACTACAGCAGCAGGATGTTCCTCAGGACAGAAAACAACAGAGACAACTGCTGCAGAAACCTCTTCAGAAGCAGCATCCAGTGAAGCAGCTTCCAGTGAGGCAGAAAGCAAGGACGAACAGGCCGGAGCATCTTTAGAAGGTGTAAAGATCACCATGATGAACAGCAAACCGGAGCTGGAGGATGCTTTTAATGAGGCTGCAAAGGAATTCCAGGATGCAACTGGTGTGGAGATGGAGATCTATACCACAGATAAACCAGGAGAGGCAATTGCACAGAAGTATGCAGCTGGCGATCCTGCAACCCTGATGCTGTGCGATTATCCAAACGTGAAGGATATCGCGGCAGAAAAACTTCTGGATTTAAGTGATGAGAAGTGGATGGCAGATGGCGGCGACCTGCTTGGCGTAAAAGTGGATGGCAAAACCTATGGCTTCCCATTCTGTGTAGAGGCAGCTGGTCTTCTTTATAATAAGACAGCAATTGAGAATATTACCGGCAAGGAATTTGTTCCTGCTGATTATCAGAGCTTAGATCAGTTCAAAACACTGTTAGATGAGTTAAAGGCAGGAGGCATGGAGCTTCCGGTGATCTTAAACTCTGAGGACTGGTCCATCGGACAGCACTTCATTCAGTATTCTTATAAGATGCAGACCGGTAAAGCAGAGGATGCACAGAAGTTCCTGGCAGAGGTAAAAGAGGGCAAGGCAAACTTTGAGGATAACGCACTGTTCAATGCAGTATTTGATACGATGGATGTCCTGATCGAGGATAATATCAATAAGAATGACCCATTGGCAGCAGATTACGATCTGAATGCAAGCTACCTGGCAGAAGGCGAAGCAGCATTTTGGTTAAACGGAAGCTGGGCATGGCCAGATACAGAAGAGTATGTAGACGGTTCTATGGAATATGGCATTATGCACTATCCGATCAACGGAGACTTTACTTCTGTTGGCAGACTGAACGCCAATGCGACGAAGTTTATTGCAATTGATAATGTAAAGGCTACTCCAGAGCAGCAGGAGGCAGCAAAAGCATTCTTAAACTGGTTAGTATACGATGAGGCTGGTCAGAAGATCCTGGTTGAGAAGTGCGGAATCGTTCCTGCATTCAGCAACATCAAATCAGATATGACCAATGACTTCAACAAAGGTGTAAAATCTTATGTTGACCAGGGCTTGACCAATGAGTATGTTCCGATTCCTTCTGATCACAGAAGCAGCCTTGCAGCGTATATGCAGAAATATCTGGCAGGTGAGATCGACAGAACAGAAGTAGCAAAACAGATGGATGAGTTCTGGAAAACCCACTAAAACCCATGATTGACTGGAGACAGGCGTGGTTTCGGAGAGATGTCTCCCGAAATCACGCTTTTTCTATCATCGGAGCTGCCGATGACGGAATAGAAATGGTAAAGGAAGAGAAAGTATGAAAAGTAAAGAAAAATTCAGCAGTAAATTAGGTACCTTTCTGCTATTTGCAGGACCTGCAGTGATTTCATTTATTCTGGTGGTTATGCTTCCAATGGTTTATGGAATCTATCTGACCTTCACAAGCTGGGATGGATTCAGTGATGCAAAACCGTTTGTCGGCATTGCGAATTATATCTCTGTGTTTAAAGACATTGCTTTTTGGACTTCCCTCTGGATCACAGTAAAATATGTATTTTTATCCGTTATTTTTATTAATGTGATTGCATTCTGTCTGGCATATCTTTTGACCAGCGGGATCAAGGGACAGAATTTCCTTCGTGCAGGCTTCTTTACACCAAACCTGATCGGTGGAATTGTTCTGGGATACATCTGGCAGTTTATTTTTTCCAGAGTGCTGGTGGATTTGAACAGCATTTTAAATCTTCCGATTTTTGCAAAATCCTGGCTTTCTTCCCCACAGGGAGCCTTTGCTGCCATGGTGATCGTAACAACCTGGCAGTATTCCGGATATATGCTGTTAATCTATATTTCTGGTTTTGTAAGCGTACCTCAGGATCTGATCGAGGCAGCAAAGATCGATGGAGGAACCGCCAGCCAGATCACCAGACATATCACGATGCCGATGATGGTACCGGCATTTGTTACCTGTATTTTCCTGTCTCTGACCAGATGCTTTAAGGTTTACGACCTGAACCTGGCGTTGACGGCAGGCGGTCCTTATGACAGCACCAAGATGGCAGCCATGCACATTTATACGCAGGCATTTGAGAATCATCTGTACGGAATCGGACAGGCAGAAGCGTTGGTATTATTCCTGGTAATGGGTATTATCGCTTTTATCCAGATTTCAGTAGGAAAGTCAAAGGAGGTTGAAGCATAATGGCAAAAGAGGTAAAATCAGTTCAGGTAGGCGGCACAAAAAAACTGGTTATGGATGTAGTTAAGACCATTTTTGTTGTCTTTATGTTTTTGTTTTATATGATGCCATTTATTTTGGTCATTATCAATTCCTTGAAGAGAAAGGTTAATATTGTTAAAAATCCTTTGATGCTGATTGATGACAAAGGAGTCCAGCTTGTTAACTATGTGAAGGCATTTACGGAAATGGATTTTGGAACTGCATTCTTTAATTCCATTTTGATAACAGGTGTCAGTGTATTCCTGATCCTGTTATGCTCATCCATGACTGCATATTTATTTGTGAGAACCAACTGGCTGGCATGCCGGATCTTCTTTGCACTGATCGTGGCTTACATGGTAGTTCCCTTCCAGGTTATCATGATCCCGCTGGTTTCTATTTACGGTAATATTTTCGGAATCTTAAATTCCAGGGCGACATTGATCTTTATGAACCTGGGATTCGGAACGGGTATGGCCATATTTATGTGTCATGGATTTATTAAAACAAATGTTCCTATGGCATTGGAGGAGGCAGCAAAAATCGATGGTTGTACCAGATTACAGATTTTCTTTAAAATTGTACTTCCGCTGATGAAGCCAATTTTATCAACCATCACCATTTTAAATACGTTAGGTCTGTGGAATGACTATCTGTTACCAAACCTGGTATTAGGAAAGAAAGCATTGTACACATTGCCGTTGGCGATCCGTACCTTCTACGGAACATTCTCCAATGACCTTGGAAAAATCATGGCTGCACTGGTTATGATTGTGGCACCAATTATTTTGGTGTACATCTTCCTTCAGAAATACATCATCGGCGGAGTTGTGGCAGGTGCAGTAAAATCATAAAAGCAGCAGCTTACAGAAAGGACAGAATTTATGGCTACGATCAAAGATGTTGCCAGCAAGGCAGGAGTATCGATCACAACCGTGTCCAGAGTCATGAACGACAGAGGACCTTTAAGTGAGGCGACGAAAAAAGCGGTTCATGATGCGATGGAGGAATTGGGATATTTCCCGAATGATGTAGCCCGCGCACTTGGGAAAAACAGTCTGAATATCATGGGCCTGATCGTACCGACGATTAAGCATCCTTTTTTTGGCGAACTGGTTCATGCGTGTGAGGATGAAACCTATCGCCGTGGTTATAAATTGATGGTAGTTGCTTCTGATTATAATGAAGAAAAAGAAAAACGCTGCATGGATATTTTAAGAAGAAATATGGTGGATGGGATCTTTTATGCGTCACATTTCCTGAGCAGAGAATTTTTGGAGGAGCTCCGGGTTCCGGCAGTGACGCTGAATAACGAGTTTTCTGGTCTTCCGGTGATCCATTCGGATGATGTTCAAGGTGGTTACATGGCAGCCCGCCATCTGATCGGAAAAGGCTGTAAACGTATGGTCCACATCAGTGGACAGCAGGATCTGCATCTGTCGGCGGATGTAAGAATGACTGCGTTTATAAAAGAATGTGAACGGCAGGGCGTGGCCTGTAAGGTATATTCCGCCAGTGAGCAGATGCTGTGGGATATGGAATATATGCCGTTGATCAATCGGATTTTTATGGAAAATCCGGATATGGACGGAATTTTTGCAAGCTCAGATATCATTGCAGCCCAGTGTATCCAGATGGCGGGAACCTTGGGATACCGGATTCCGGAGGATATCAAAATTGTTGGATATGATGATATTTGTCTCAGCCGTCTTTTATATCCGCCGCTGACAACGGTCCATCAGGATATTAAAGGGCTGGCAAAGACAGCGATGGATACGGTTGAGGAGCTGATTGAAGGGAAACAGGTGCCGGAAAGCCAGGTGGTTTCTGTGTCTTTTATAGAAAGGAAAACAACATGAATTTTAAGAAAGTGAGTAATCAGATCATGCTGATCACTTATGCAGACAGCATGGGAAAGAATTTAAAGGAACTGGAAGAGATTTTAACAACACAAGTAAAGGGAGCCATTGGAGGACTGCATATCTTACCGTTTTTTCCGTCTTCTGCAGACCGGGGATTTGCGCCAATGACTTACCGGGAGGTAGATCCGGCCTTTGGTGACTGGGAGGATATTGAGCGTTTGGCATCGAAGTATTATCTGATGTACGACTATATGATCAATCACGTATCTGCCCACAGTCCGGAATATCTGGATTATCTGGAGAAAAAAGATGAGTCAGAATACCGGGATTTCTTTATCCGTTTTCAAGATTTCTGGGAAAACGGATATCCGACACAGGAACAGCTGGAAAAGATCTATAAGAGAAAGGACGGTGGTCCGTCTGTGAAGGCAGAGTTTGCAGATGGGAGCAGTGAACTGATCTGGAGTACCTTCAGTTCAGAGCAGATCGATCTGGACTGCAGCCAGCCAAAGGTAAAAGAATTTATCCGTAAAAATCTGGAATTCCTGGCAAAACATGGCGCGGCTTTGATCCGACTGGATGCATTCGGCTATGCGACTAAGAAGCCGGGAACCAACTGCTTTTTCCTGGAACCGGAGGTCTGGGACCTGTTAAAGGAAACCCAGGATATGATGGCACCGTATGGGATCAAAGCGCTTCCGGAGATCCATGAGACATATTTTACCCAGTTAAAGCTGGATGCCAGAGGATATGATGTGTATGATTTTGCACTGCCGCTTCTGGTATTGCAGGCATTGTATTTTGGCGATGCCATTTATCTGAAAAACTGGATGAAGATCTGTCCGAAGCACCAGTTTACAACATTGGATACCCATGATGGGATCGGGGTGATGGATACTTATCATCTTCTTCCGGATGATGAAATTGACCGGACACTGGAGAGGCTGTATGAGATCAGCCCTGTCACAAAGGGCATCAGCACCAAATCCTCTCATACTTATTTTGATGCATATCAGGTGAACTGTTCTTATTTCTCTGCTCTGGATGAGGATGAAAATGTGTATCTGTTAGCCAGGGCGATCCAGTTTTTTACACCTGGCATTCCGATGGTCTATTATATGGGCATGCTGGCAGGCGTGAATGATCTGGAGCTGTTAAAAAAGACTGGTGGAGGTCGTGATATTAACCGGAGATATTACACAAAAGAGCAGGCTGAAGAGGCATTCAGGCAGCCGGTGGTACAGAAATTGCTTCGCATGATGGAGCTGCGAAATACCCATCCGGCTTTCGATGGAGAACTCCGGATTTTAGACAGTGATCCTTATACACTTTCTGTCTGCTGGAGCAAAGAGCAGGAATGGGCACAGCTGGATGCGGATCTTAGGACCAAGGAATGGAAGATCGTTTATACGGAACATGGAAAAGAAAAAACTTTGTAACTATTCAGTAGGTCTGCGCACATGCTGCGCGGACCGCAAGAACACATAGGCTAGAAAGCAAAAACCTCATCAGCGAAGCTGATCTGGAATGGATTTTTGCTCGTAACTATGAAGGTACTGAATAGTTACAAAACTTTTGCATAGAATCAGGAGGCAAGTGAGGAGAATATGGAAAGTAGACTGGAGCGCTGCAGCTTAAAGGAAGCGGGAATTTCTGCTTCTGGGGTACAAAAATTTCTGGATGAGATCCAGGCTGGAGGCTACCACCTTCACAGCCTGATGCTTACCCGCCATGGAAAAGTGGCATACGAGTGCAGCTGGAAGCCATATCAGCTGGACGAGGTACACCTGATGCATTCTTTCACGAAGGGCCTGGTGGCGACTGCCATTGGTATTCTGGAGGGAGAGAACCGGATATCACTGGAGGATTCTCTGATCTCTTATTTTCCAGAATATCAGGTGGATGACCAGGACGGAAAATTGGAGAAGATTACGATCCGGACCCTGCTAACGATGAGCAACGGTCATCCGGATGTTCCGGACCGCCATGGGTGTGATGATGAAGTCCGTACTTTTTTAGAATATCCGATCGTGCATGAACCGGGAACCGTGTTTATGTATGATTCGATGGGAACGAATATGCTGGCGGCAGTTGTGAAACGTGTGACCGGCTATAATCTGTTCCAGTTCTTGCGGTTCCGGGTTTTAGAGCCGATGGGAATCTATGGAGTGGACTGTGACAGCTGTACTTCCGGAAAAGACCAGGGCGGCGGCGGAAGCCGTCTGAAGACCGAGGATATGGCCAAGATCACGATCCTGTATTTAAATAAAGGAAAATGGAATGGAAAGCAGCTGGTTCCAGAGGGCTGGATCGAACGGATGACAACGATGCAGTTTGAGAAGAGCATGGATGCTTCAAATCCGGACTGGGAGGACTGGAAGTGCGGATATGGTTTCCAGGTATGGATGTGCCAGATACCGAACACCTTCCGGTTTGACGGCATGTTTGGACAGTTTGGCATCGTGCTTAAGGATTACGATGCGTCTGTTGTGACGACCTGCGGCGAGGCATATACAGAAGCAGTGCTGCGGCTGGTCTGGAAATATCTGGTTCCGGCCATGAAGGGCGCAGATGAGGATTCCGAACAGACAGAATGGGAACTGGAACAAAGAAAAGCATCGTTACATATTGCGTGGCCGCTGGAGCATGAGACAACTCCTGTGCAGACAGAAAAGCTCTGGACAGAGCTTCTTGGAAAAACGATCGTGTTTCCAGAAAACCAGGCGTCGGTGCTGGCAGAAAGCCGAGTGAACAACTGCTATACCTCGACCTGGACAGAACAGCACAGAACCGGTATCCGGTCGCTTCGGCTGGAACAGACAGATGACGGGATCGTGCTTTGCTTTGAAGATAACTGCAACCGCGGAAGACTCCCGGTAGGAGATGGAGCGGAGCCCAAACGGGGACTTCTCTGTTCCCTGTGGGGAGATTATGAGGTGTGGACGGCTGCAAGGTGGCTTTCAGATGGAAGACTTTGCATGCAGATCCGTATGGTAAATGGAGAATATTATCAGGTATTTACCATGAAAAAAGAGAACGATGGCATCGTTGTGCAGATCTACAGTGGTCCATGGGACAGAAGGGTTGGAAGACCTGAAGGAAAAGAATATCACTGCAGCCTTTTACAGTAAAAATGCCAGACAATTCTGAAATGAAATTGAGGTTTATGGTATGAAAAAAGAGGAAGAGATTTATGAAGCAAGGTTTCAAAAGCATATCGATGAATTGAAATGGCTCTATATGGAATTGTATGACGATCAGGAGCATTTTGATGAATTGTGTGCTTCTATGAAACAATTTTATGATACCAGGAAAAAGGGATTAAAAGCTTCTGATCTGACCCGGGAAACAGACCCGAATTGGTATAAGGGAAGCGATATCCTGGGCATGATGATGTACACGAAGATGTTCGGAGGCAATTTAAAAGGGGTCAAGAAGCATCTGGATTATTTAAAGGAGTGCAGAATCAATTATCTTCATCTGATGCCGCTGATGGAATCTCCGAAGGACCGTTCTGACGGTGGATACGCAGTGGCAGATTTCAGAAAGGTACAGCCGGAGCTGGGAACGATCCGGGATCTGGAGTCACTGGCTTCGGAATGCCGGAAACAGGGGATCAGCATCTGCCTGGATTTTGTCATGAACCATACTTCCGAAGATCATGAGTGGGCAAAGCGTGCAAGAGCAGGGGAAAAAGAGTATCAGGACCGCTATTTCTTTTATGATAACTGGGATATCCCGTTACAGTTTGAAAAAACAGTCCCACAGGTATTCCCAACCACAGCTCCTGGTAATTTCACCTGGCTTCCGGAGATCGAGAAAGTGGTCATGACCACGTTTTATCCCTATCAGTGGGATCTAAATTATGCAAATCCTGTGGTTTTCAATGAGATGATGTATAATTTCCTGTATTTTGCAAATCTGGGCATTGATATCATCCGGATCGATGCGGTTCCGTACATCTGGAAAGAGCTTGGAACCTCCTGCAGAAATCTGCAGAAGGTCCATACGATCGTCCGGATGATGCGTATGATCGGTGAGATCGTATGTCCTGGAATTTTGCTGCTTGGCGAAGTGGTGATGGAACCGGAAAAGGTCGTGCCTTATTTTGGAACGCCAGAGAAGCCGGAGTGCCATATGCTCTACAATGTGACGACCATGGCAACCATTTGGAATACTGTGGCAACGAAGGATACCAGACTTCTGGAAAAACAGCTTGACAGTGTGTACCATCTGCCGGGCGAATATACCTTCCTGAATTATCTGCGGTGCCATGATGATATCGGCTGGGGACTGGATTATGACAGTCTTGGAGGCTGGGGCATGGATCAGGTGGCCCATAAGCAGTTCTTAAATGATTTCTTTACAGGAAAATATAAAGAAAGCTTCAGCAGAGGTGTTCTCTATAATGATGATCCGGTCAGCAGGGATGCCCGTTTCTGCGGAACGACTGCCTCCATGTGTGGGATTGAGGAGGCTTTGGAGAAGCAGGATGAAGGAAAAATGGATCAGGCAATCCGTCTGGATCTGATGCTGCATGGATTTATGCTGCAGCAGTCCGGAATCCCGGTGATCTACAGCGGAGATGAGGTCGGCGCATTAAACGATAACCATTATAAAGAGGATCCGGAGAAGGCAGAGGATTCCCGTTATATCCACAGAGGTCAGTTTGACTGGAAGCTGACAGAGAAGATCCAACAGGAGGGAACTGTCCAGAACCGTATCTTTTATGGTCTGCGCAGGATGGAAGAGATCCGCATGGAGCATGAAGTATTTTCCTCCGATGCGCTTGCAAGGACCATGGATATGGAGGATGATTCGATTCTTGGCATTCTGCGGACAGGAGAAACTGAAGAGATGCTTGGCGTATATAATTTCAGTGATGCTCCGAAAAAGGTTTCGCTGCAGGAAACATGGACGGATCTGTTAAATGATGAAACATATGATACAGAGCTTTCATTAAAGCCTTATGACTTTAGATGGATGATCAGAAAGTGAGGAAAAAGTGATGAAGGTAATGGCACACAGAGGCTACAGCGGAAAGTATCCGGAGAACACGATGCTGGCCTTTGAAGAGGCAGCAAAAACCGGGGCAGACGGAATTGAGCTGGATGTTCAGCTGACAAAGGACGGACAGGTGGTGGTGATCCATGATGAGCGGATCGACCGTACCACAGACGGAAGCGGATGGGTAAAGGACTATACCTATGAAGAATTAAAAAAATTCAATGCCGCCAGGGTAAAAGGTGATCAGTTTGGATTTCAGCCGATTCCATCCTTTGAAGAGTACTGTGCCTGGGCAAAGAACCAGTCATTGTTTACCAATGTGGAATTAAAGACCAGTATCATTTATTATCCGGAGATCGAAGAGAAAACGATCGCTCTGATCCGCAAGTATGGGCTGGAGGATCGGATCATATTCTCGTCATTTAACCATTTGTCAATTCTGAAGATGAAGGAACTGGCCCCGGAGATCCCTTGTGGCGCTTTAGTTGGCGACCGGGGATTAAAATATGCAGGATTTTATTGTGAACGCTTTGGATTTGAATTTTATCATCCGGATTTCCAGACTCTGACAGAGGAGGATGTAAAGGAATGTAAAGCGCATGGGGTTGGTATCAATGCGTGGACAGTCAATGGCATGGAAGGGCTGGAAAAACTGGTGGAATGGGATTGTGAAGGAATTATCACAAACTACCCGGAGGTTCCTGTGAAATATTTCAAAGCAAGGAACAATGATTAGGAGGGATCACTTTTGGCACTGATGCATATCAATTTTCATTCGGACGTCTTAAATATGGATACCAAGATCAGTGTGATCATGCCGCAGCGGATGCAGGGAATCGGACTGGCAGGAAGTGGGGACAGTGAAAACTATCCTGTTCTGTGGCTTCTTCATGGGCGGAGTGATGATGATACCATATGGATGCGGAGAACCTCGATCGAGCGCTATGCGGCGCCTCTTGGCATCATGGTCATCATGCCGGAGGTCAGCTACAGCCGTTATCTGAATATGGTACATGGTCCAAGATATTTTGATTATATATCCAGAGAACTGCCGGAATTCTGCGAAAAACTGTTTCCGAAGATGAGCCGGAAGCGGGAGGACCATTATATTGCCGGTCTTTCTATGGGCGGCGGCGGTGCGATGTGGGTAGGGCTGCAGAAGCCAGAGCAGTACGGTACGATCTGCATGCTCTCCACAGGAGGAATTGCTCCTTTAGAGGGGCTGTGGCGTTCTAAGAGCGGAGATGATATCTTTTACCGCAAATGTAACGAGGATATTTATGGAACGCCGGATTCTGACAGTCTGGCGGGAACAGAGTACGATATCCTGAAGCTGATCCGTGAGACAGCAAAGAAGCATACGGTTGTTCCGAAGGTATATCATGCCATGGGAACAGAGGATATCCGTTATCCTGTGGCGATGAAGATCAAGGAAACCTTTGAAAGTATCCCTGGAAATCCATATAATTATGAATACCACGAGGGTCCGGGAGTCCATGAGTGGGTCTTCTGGGACGAGTGGATTCATCATTTTCTGGATACTGTCGTGCAGAAAGGAGGTCGATAACATGGCTCTGATCCTGAATCATTTTTATTCCTCAGCGCTGACAGAATGTAATTCCATGACGGTTATCGCTCCTGTGGAAACATGGCCAGACAGAAAATTCCCGGTATTATGGCTGCTCCCGCCGGTTGGAATGGATCATACTGCATGGCAGCGTCATACCTGGATCGAAGAAATGGCAGAGAAAAAGGGAATCCTTGTGGTCATGCCGGATATGAAATTAAGCTATGGGCTGGATATGAAATACGGATTTGCATATGAGAAGATGCTGACCCAGGAGCTTCCTGAGCTGATTGCGGATTATTTCCCTGTGGACTTAAATAACCAGATGATCATCGGTGTAAAGGAAGGCGGGTATGCAGCGCTGCGGGCGGCTTTTCGACATCCGAAACAGTATCAAATGGCTGCATCCTACAGCTGTGGTTCTCTGACGGAAGAGAGGGTTCCGGAAGAACTTCATAAGCAGGTAGAGAATGCATTTGGAACCTGGAAGCTGGAAGAACTCCGGGGTACAGAGTATGATCTGAATACACTTTTCGAGAATCTGCCGCTTGAGAAGCATGGAGAGATTTCCTTAAAAATATGTCTGGAGTATTCCAAAGAGGATACCTATGCAGCTTCTGCGGGGATTCTGGCAGAAAAATTGAAGCATAGTCCAGTGGTGAAACAGAGAATCCGTGTTTCAGAGCATGAGATGAACTGGAAGCAATGGATGGATGCATTGGAAAGAGAAGAGATAGGGTAACAGTAGAAAAAGGACATCTGATCGTGTGATGGAAGAGCTTGCCATCATACAAACAGATGTCCTTTTGATATTACAGTCCCTCAGCGATTTCGTAGATCAGTCTTTCGGAATCTTCCCATCCCAGACATGGGTCGGTGATGGATTTGCCGTAGCAGTGTTCTCCGATCTTCTGGCTGCCTGGTTCGATATAGCTTTCTACCATGACACCTTTGACCATCTGGTTGATCTCGCTGGAATGGCGGCGGCTGTGGAGAACTTCCTTGACAATACGGATCTGCTCCATGTACTGTTTGCCGGAGTTGGAGTGGTTGGCATCCACGATGCAGGCCGGATTTGCCAGATCCCGTTTGGCGTAAAGCTCATGAAGGAGGATCAGATCTTCATAGTGGTAGTTCGGAATATACTGGCCATGCTTGTTGACTGCGCCACGCAGAATGGTGTGGGTCAGTGGATTGCCAGGTGTGTGTACTTCATAACCTCTGAAAATGAATTCGTGACCGCCCTGTGCTGCCACAACAGAGTTTAACATAACCGATAAGTCGCCGCTGGTCGGGTTCTTCATACCAACTGGAACATCGCAGGCGCTGGCTACCAGACGATGCTGCTGGTTCTCAACAGAACGGGCTCCCACTGCGATGTAGGACATCAGGTCGGATAAGTAGCGCAGGTTTTCCGGATATAACATCTCATCTGCAGTCGTAAGTCCGGTTTCCTGAACCACATGCATATGCATCCTGCGGATGGCGATCAGGCCCTCATACATATTTGGTTTCTTCTCCGGGTCTGGCTGATGGAGAAGTCCCTTGTAACCTTCACCGGTGGTACGTGGTTTGTTTGTATAGACACGGGGAATGATGATGATCTTATCCTTTACCTTGTCCTGTACCTTTACCAGGCGGCTGGTGTAGTCTAACACAGCAGTCTCATTATCCGCAGAGCATGGTCCGATGATCACGAGAAATTTATCACTCTCCCCGGTGATGACTTTCCTGATCTCCGCATCTCTTTTTTCTTTTAATGCGGCTAACTCAGCAGGAATCGGAAATTGTTCCCGGATTTCCGCAGGAGTTGGAAGTTTGTTGATGAATTCAAGTCCCATAGATTTTCTCCTCTGTAAAAAATTTACTTCATTATAATATGCTTTTTGGAAAAATAAAACCCTGGAAATAGAAAAAATATTTGTAAAAACGGAAAAATGTTTGTGACGGAAAATAAAAATGTTTGCGGCTGGAAATAAATTGTAAAAAAAGTGACAGCATGATATCATAGAAACAATGGCCAAAAGCCACAAAAAGAGAAGGGAAAAGCAGTCATGGAAAAAAACAGAGATGGGTTTAGAAGCAGGACCGGGTTTGTACTTGCATGTATCGGTTCTGCAGTTGGAATGGGAAACATATGGAGATTTCCATATATGGTATCGGATTGGGGAGGTATGACCTTTCTGATCCCCTATGTGCTATTTGTAGTGTTGATCGGAGCGTCAGGAGTGATCGAGGAGATGGCTCTGGGACGGGCAGCAAAGGGCGGTCCTATCAAGGCATTTGGATGCTGCGCGGAGATTCGTACCGGCAAAAAGAAACCGGGAGAGATCGTTGGTGTGATTCCGGTACTCGGTTCACTGGCGCTGGCGATTGGCTATACGGTTGTGGTCGGCTGGATCTTTAAATACGCGTTTTTAGCCATCAGTGGAGGGCTGTTTCAGTTCCATCAGGATATGGACGCCATTGCCGGGCTGTTTGGAAGTACCGCTTCCGCATTTGGCAATAACATGTGGCTGGTGATCGCCATGGTGGTGACAGCTGTGATCATGGCCTTTGGCATTGCAGGTGGAATCGAGCGTGCCAATAAGGTGATGATGCCGCTGTTATTTGTCCTGTTTTTGGGACTTGGTATTTATATTTTCACACTGCCGGGTGCAGGAGCGGGGTATCGTTATATTTTTACCATTGATCCCCAGAAGCTGTTAGATGGAAGATTGTGGATCTATGCGTTTGGACAGGCATTTTTCTCGCTGTCTATTGCGGGAAATGGTACCGTGATCTATGGTTCTTATTTAAGTGAATCAGAGGATGTGGTCAGTTCTGCAAGAAATGTAGCGGTATTTGATACCACGGCGGCACTTCTGGCGGCATTTGTCATCATTCCGGGAATGGCAGTGGGAGGTGCAGAGCTTTCCTCCGGCGGTCCGGGACTGATGTTTATCTACCTGCTGAATGTGTTCAATGGGATGCCGGGCGGCAGAGTGGTGGAAATGGTGTTTTACATCTGCGTATTATTCGCAGGCTTAAGCTCTCTGGTGAATCTTTATGAAGCGCCGGTGGAGATGTTGGAGGAACGGTTTGGAATGAAGCGGAAGATGGCGGTTGCCTGCATGGCTTCGATCGGAGGCATTGCGGCCCTGCTGATCCAGGGGATCGTATCCGGCTGGATGGATGCGGTTTCCATCTACATCTGTCCGCTGGGAGCCATGCTGGCAGGAATCATGTTTTTCTGGGTGGCTGGAGATGATTTTGCCCTGTCAGCAGTGAATCAGGGAAAAGAAAGACCGATTGGCAGATGGTTCCTCCCGCTGGGAAGATTTGTACTGGTCCCAGCCGCAGCGATCGCGCTGATCGCAGGAGCGCTTCTTGGAGGAATCGGCTGATCCTGTGAAAAATATTACTTCACAGGCCTGTCAGCAAAGGTTTGTTCGATTTTTCTGATCACAAACAGATAAGAAACCCCTGTAAACACCCCGGCGGACAGCCAGGCCGCCGGATCTGCAAAGCAGGCAAGGAAATAGCTGGACAGCTTGATGGAAGCCATGGATACGATCAGTCTGGCAATTAATTCCGCCACGCCGCCCATCATCGGCAGAAAACCATATCCACAGCCCTGCATGATGTTCCGGAAGATGAAAATGGTACTTAATGGAACAAAGAACAGAATACACAGCTGGCAGTAGGTTCTTGCCCAGGGGATCATAGCATTTAGATCCACATTTCCTGTAAAGAACAGTCCCAGACACGGTTTGTATAAGAAGAACACAATGGCAGCAGCAGCCAGGGAATAGATGAATTCCGCAATCAGGGCATTTTTTACACCGCCCTTGATTCTGCCCACATCTCCGCTGCCATAGTTCTGTCCGCCATAGGTAGCCATGGTCTGTCCCATGGCAATCATTCCCTGGACGACCAGATTTTCCAGTTTGTTGGCTGCGGTGTAGGCAGCAACTGCCTCAGAACCGAATAAATTCACTGCGGACTGCATGATCATGGTTCCGGAAGAGGTGATGGCAAACTGGATGGACATCGGGACTCCGGCGGCAAGCTGGGCGCTGGTGATGGAGCCGGACAGCTTCCACTGCTTCCGCTCAGGCTTTAGATCCGGCGCTTTGAACCAGATATAGATTCCACAGAGGACTGCGGAGATCAACAGGGAAAGGTTGGTGGCCCAGGCAGCTCCTGCCACGCCCATCCGGAAGGTCACGATCAGAAGCAGATCCAGTACCACATTTAAACAGGCGGAAAAGATCAGGAAAAACAGAGGAATCTGACTATTTCCCACGGCCCGGAGGTAGGCGGAAAACAGATTATAAAATACATTGGCAGAAATTCCTATGCTGATGACCATGATATAGGTATAAGCGTTATCAAAAATGTCTGAAGGTGTATTCATCAGAACCAGAAGTGGATGCATGATCACCAGGCAGAATACCGTCATCAAAATGGAAGAAATGATGGACAGAAGGATTCCATTGGCGACACTGGCCTTCACGCCATCCGGGTCTTTGGCACCGTATTTCTGGGAGACTATTACGGAAAAACCAGAGGATACACCCTGGGCAAAGCCTGTGGTCAGAAACATGATCGTTCCGGTGGAACCAACTGCCGCTAATGCCCCGGCTCCCACGAATCGTCCCACGATGATGGTGTCCACCATGTTGTAAAGCTGCTGGAACATGTTGCCGATCATAAGTGGAATGGTAAAACGGAGCAGGATCGGCATGATCTTTCCTTTCGTCATATCTAATTGCATATCTTTTCGATTCCTTTCTGCAAAAATCGTTGTAAAGTTTCAAAATCCCGGATTTGATTGTACGGGCGGGTACATATTTTGTCAATAAGATTTCCGTTGGAAAATCCATTTTCAGTATTAGATTCAGAAGCTTCCTCATAAGAATATACAAGTATTGGGACAAATACCCTATGACTGTGATAGAAGGAGGAAGAGAGATGAACATGAGAAGGAAAGGAAGCAAGGGAAAATGGCCCGGTAAATTCCGAAAGGGACTGTCACTGGCATTGTGCGCCAGCATGGCAGGAACCGGAATTGCGGCTCATGTGGCATTGGCGGACACAGAGGCAGTGGTCTTGGGGGACGAGTTATTAAAAGCGACGCCGGATCAGGCACAGAAACTTGAGGAGGCGACTCCATCCAATGCAGGAATGTCCAGCAGTCTGACGGACGGTGGTTCTGGTGAGATTGGCGGGGAAGAAGCCACGCCATCCAACGCAACATTTCAGATGCTTCCACCAGACGATAACATATTATCTGTCGGAACGGACGAGCCTTACCAGTCCATTCAGGATGCCATCAACTACATAAATGAAAAGCAAAAGGGTTCTGATGAGGCGAAGGAAGAGGAATGGATGATCCAGGTCAGGCCGGGAAGCTATGGACGTTTCCTGGTGCCGAGAACGGTAGAAAATTTAACGATCCAGGGTGCTGGAAATGATACGGTGATCCAGACAATGGATGGTTCCTCCCTGGAGTCATCCGCAGGAAGTGACCGTAACAGCGATGCCAATGGAATTGTGGTATGGGGAAAAAACATTACATTTAAGGATTTAAAGATCGAGAGCGGTGATTACCACCTGGACAAGGAGGGAAAGGAACTCTGGTATACTTCTGCCATCAGTACTAACGATATCATGTCAGGAACTGAAGAAGAGGCGGCCAGCGGCCTGACGCTGGATCATTGTACCTTTGAGGGCTCTGGCACCGGTATGGGCGTGCTGCCTCTTAGAAGCGTATTTACCGTAACCGGTTGTCGGTTTGAGGGCTACGAGCAGGCAATCTATTTCGCCTGTGACAATTTAGAGGCACTGGACTGGCAGATCACCGGTAATACGATCGAGGACTGTATTTACGCCATTCATGGATATTTTGGCGGAGCGGTAAGCGGGGATGCGGAGGGCATGATGATCCAGGGCAACACCATTTGCGGAACCCAGGATCGGTTTGCAGTGGTTGCGCTGATGGATCAGTCCAATAAAGGCTCCCTGAAGCTGGATATTTCCGATAATGATTTTTCTTATGCGATCCTTGGCGGCATCAACCAGAGAAAAGACGGTGACGTAGCTCAGGGAAGTATGGGAGAGCTGCAGGATGCCAATGTGATGAAGGATCACAGCTTCGTGGCAGATGCCTATTGGTACAGTGCAGACAATTACGGAACTGCATTTTACGCGCCAAAAGAAGCAGGTAAGATTGCCGTATGGCACGCAGATCCCCTTCAGGAATCCGACATTAAGGATAAATTCCAGGCGGCTCTTGAGGATTATGGCACTGCAGGCCAGTTTATCGAGTTCAATGCCCCGGCCCAGGAGATCTTCACTCTGGCGAAAAATGCCCTGGTGATCGAGGATTATGTGGATGCAGGTGATTTAAAGATCTCCAAGCAGGTGCTTGGAAATGATCATGACAGCACCACATTTCACTTCAAGATCAAGTTGTCCAGAGACGACGGAAGAGCATTGAATGGCCGCTATGATTACGTGGATGCGGCAGGCGAGAGCCACACAGCAGCCCTGGAAGACGGAATCATGGAAATCTCCATGAAAAATGGCGAGAGCGTGGTAGTAAAGGATCTGCTTCCGGGAACCCAATATGAAGTGAGTGAGGCAGAGAACAGCGCTTATACCGCTTCCTGTGCCGCTCCGACTGGTCAGATCGAGGCTAAAGTAGAAAAAGAAGTGGTCTTCCAGAACACCTATCAGGGTTCCGGACTGCCGGATATTCCATCACCAGACTGGAGTATTTCTAAGTCTAAAACTGCGGAGACGCTGGACAAAGATTTCCAATCTAAGGTGACCCTGTCCTTACCGGCTTATGATTATAAGCCGTCTGTGGATGTAGTCATGGTAGTGGATGTTTCCAGCAGTATGAAAGATCATGATATCACAGAGGCGAAAAAAGCCGCTCTAGCGATGTGTGGGGAATTGGAAAGCCGGGATAAGGTTTCTTCCAGAATCGGAATTGTGACATTTGATAAGACTGCACATGATCTGACCAATGGACTGGTATCCGTGACGGAGGCGAAAAAAGCCATTGGGGAGATCAAGCCGTCCTCTGATACGAATATGATGGCAGGTCTGATGGCTGGTAAAGCTATGCTAGACCAGGGTACTGCTGATGACAAATATCTGGTGCTGTTAAGTGATGGCATTCCGATCTACTGGGTAAATGACCAGGGAGAGGCAACTGGTAAGATGTTAAGCAGATATACACAGCTGGATGAAAACGGAAACCCGGTGATCGTAAGCCGGGAGCCAGCAGCATCAGAACCAGAGGGTTCCATGGAAGATATGAGCGTAGTGAAGTCCATTGATGAAATCCTGGCATTTCAGGACTGGGATACCGATGCAGACGAGTGGATCCAGGAGAGCAATACCGGAGCCATCTGGGACAATGGATATAAGCACACCAACATTGAAAAGAGCATTTATATGACTGCAAAATACCTGATGAGCGAGATTTTAGGCCGCTATCCGCTGAAAATGGTGGCATTTGGAACGGACAAATATTCAAACAGTATTGTTTACAAATATGGAGAGAACTTCTGTGACTGGATCGGCGCCCAGGAAGGTGTTTCTTATTATAAGGTAAAGAAACCAGGCTATGGAGGGGAAAACGGAGAACTGGTGCAGGCATTCGAGGAGATTTCCAATGAAATGATCCATGTGGTAGATGCCGGAAGCAGCGTGATCGATGAGATCGGAAAGACCGGGGACTATGATTTTGCCTTTGTCAATGATGCAGACAGGCTTGTGATGAACGTGGATGGAAAGGAAGAAGCAGCTGAGAAGATCGGGGAAAATTCTTACGGTTTCGTGAAAAACAGCCAGGTGGCAGATGGGTATGAATTTGTTCTATACTATCACCCGGACGGCTACTCCTATAAGGGAAAAACTTACGGCGAAAGCTTTGTGTGGAAGATCAATGTGCCGGTAACGATCGATCATCCGGTGCAGTTGACCTACCAGGTGAAACTGACGAATCCTAAGAATGAGGCGGGAACTTACGGAACCTATGACCGGGATGGAAAAGCCGGTTATGAGGGGCTTTACACCAACAATATGGCAGTTCTATATCCGGTGGACAGCAATGGAAATGCGTATGAAGCAGAGAAATTCTTAAAGCCAACCGTTTCCTATACTGTAAAGAGTGAAAAACCGGACCCGACTGATCCGACACCAACCGAACCAGAGCCAAAGCCAACAGAGCCGGAGCCAAAACCAACAGATCCGCAGCCAACAGATCCGCAGCCAACAGATCCACAGCCGACCAATCCGCAGCCAACGACGTCGGGCGGTAATCATATCAGTGGCGGTACCGGCGGACGTGGCTCCAGAGGTTCAGGAATCGGTGGTCCGGGCGTGGAGACACAGGCAGCAGAGACCGTACCAGAAGCGACTATAGCAGAAAATGCAGCAGAGACAGCAGCAGAAGAGCTTCCAAAGACCGGGGACCACACCAGCCCGGCCATGTGGCTGCTTTTGATTGGAGCCGGTATGGCGGCATCTCTTTTTGTGGCAGTTTCTGGAAGAAGAGATGAGGAATAATCTGGTAATGAAACATGGGAGGACGTATTGGGACGAGGACTGCGGCATGCTGCCGCGGTCCTGGCGATGATCTGCCTGACAACAGGATTTACCGGTTTGAGCGGACTGATCTGGACAGGAGCGCAGCAGCAGAGAGTGTATGACGATCTGATACGCCAGACAAAGAGGGAGAGCGTTCTGCTCTCCCGGACAAAAAACGGGGGAGAAAATGGAAGTGTACAGAGAACGAGGGTTTCAGTGGAGGAATTACAGGAACGAAGGCTGGAACAGGCCAACGCTGGTAACAAGGCAGCAGGTAGTGCGACTGGTGGGCAAAAGCATAGGGGCAGACTGGAAAATCAGCAGACAGCGAAACAGGCCCAGATGAAACAGGCCCAGACGAAACAGACGGTCATCGACTTTGACGCCTTAAAAAAGATCAATCCGGATGTAGTATCCTGGATCACGATTCCTGGTACCAACATTGATTACCCGCTCTTACAGGGAAAGGACAATAACCAGTACCTTCATAAAGATATGGAAGGAAGAGACAGCGCGGCAGGTGCCATTTTTCTGGATCACGGTGACAAGGCAGATCTTTCCAGCCGCCACAACATCATCTACGGTCATCACATGAAAAATGGAACCATGTTCAAGGACATCGTCAAATACAAAGACCAGCAGTATTTTGACGAACACCAGGATATCATCCTCTACACCCCGGACCGGGAGATTCACCTAAAAGCTCTGGCAGCCGTGGTCGCAAACCCAGATGCCATCCGCCGGAAGATTGATTTTCAGTCTTGGGAGGAATTCACCTCTTATATAGAAGAGATGACCCAAGACGCCAGCGCTTTTGCAACAGTTCCCAAAGGAACGGCCATCCGACGCCTCTATTCCTTTGTCACCTGCAGTTACGAATTTCAGAACGCAAGAACGATTTTATATGCATATGAAGAAAATTAGACGAAAAATCACAAAAAACCGCTTGACATTTCCTGGAATGAGGGATATACTAAACAGGCAGTCGCGATTGAGACACATCATGACTGCTCATATGGGGTCTTAGCTCAGCTGGGAGAGCATCTGCCTTACAAGCAGAGGGTCATAGGTTCGAGCCCTATAGGCCCCATATAACCGAATATGGCGGAATAGCTCAGTTGGCTAGAGCACACGGTTCATACCCGTGGTGTCGAGAGTTCAAATCTCCCTTCCGCTACGACTAAAAGAAAGACAACTTGAGAAATTCAGGTTGTCTTTCTTTCTTTTTTGTTATAAATCTTTGTTTTTTTCATTGAAAGAAACCAGTTATATGGCGTATAATGGTGTGGAATTATTTGGAAAATACCGTTACCTTTGCTATGGTGCTTCTGGTTTCGGGGACAGACCATATTAAAAAATAGATAAAAAGAGGAAAATGGTTATGAAAGAACAGGTAAAAGATTTTCTGGTCATTACAGGCAGTACTGCCATCGTAGCGGCAGCCGTGTTTTTCTTCCTGGTGCCAAGCCATGTGTCCGTGGGCAGCATCTCCGGTCTGGCAGTGGTGCTGGAAAATTTCATTCCCTTGCCGATCTCAGTGATCACTATGATCTTGAATGTGGCGCTGCTGATCGTGGGATTTTTGTTTATCGGCAGGGAATTTGGTGGAAAAACGGTGTATACGTCGTTCTTATTGCCGGTGATAATCGGAATTCTGGAGAAATTATTTCCTAATAACGGTTCTATGACAGGAGATCCGTTCCTGGATATGCTCTGTTATGTGTTTGTGGTCAGCATCGGGCTTTCGATTTTATTTAACTGCAACGCCTCTTCAGGTGGACTGGATATCGTGGCGAAGCTGATGAATAAGTACCTGCGCATGGATCTGGGAAAGGCCATGGCTCTGTCTGGTATGTGCGTGGCGTTGTCATCGGCACTGGTGTACGATAAGAAGATCGTGGTGCTCAGTGTGCTGGGTACATATCTCAATGGACTGGTGCTGGATCATTTCATTTTTGGCGCAAAAGTGAAGCGGAGGGTCTGCATTCTGTCCAAAAAGGAGGAAGAGATCCGGAAGTTTATCATCGAGGAGCTGCATAGCGGAGCGACCATCTATGAGGCCATCGGGGCATATGATTTCCAGCCACACAGGGAGATCATTACCATCGTGGACAAGCATGAGTACAGCAAATTGATGAGTTACCTGATGAAAACGGACCGGGAGGCATTTATCACTGTTTATACGGTAAATGAGATTATTTATCGCCCGAAGTCTTAAAAATATGATACCAGGGTCATGAGGAAAAAAGCTTTGTGGGTAAGCCCGCATTGGCATCTAGTTCTTTTGACTCTGGTATTATTTTATGATATACTAAAGGGAACAAAAGACAGGAGGCTTGCCATGTATAGTTTTATCGTGAACCCGAATGCCAGCGGCGGACGGGGAGAGAGGATATGGCGAAGGCTGGAAAAGCAGCTTAAGCACCTGGGGGTACCGTATGAAGCATTTGTGACAGAGAAGACAGGAGATGCCAGGAGACTGGCCTGTGATCTGACAGAACACCAGAGAGAACCCAGAATTCTGATTGCTGTAGGCGGAGATGGAACCGTCAGCGAAGTGCTGGACGGCATTTCTTTTTGCGGACCGGTGACGCTTGGGTATATTCCAACAGGATCGGGAAATGATCTCGCCAGGAGTTTGCGGCTTCCCAAAAGCCCGTCCCGCTGCCTGAAGAAGATCCTGAATCCAAAATATCATAAATTATTGGATTATGGCGTGCTCTCCTATGGGGATCATCTGACCCACCGCCGTTTTATGGTCAGTACTGGAATTGGTATGGATGCTATGGTGTGTCAGGATATTCTGCATTCCAAGACGAAGCGGGGATTGAGCAAGATAGGACTGGGTAAACTCAGTTATATGCTGGTGGGAGCCAAACGGATTTTATTTACCAGACCGGTGAAGGGATATCTGGTGCTGGATGGCGCGCAGAAGGTGGAATTTAACCATATTTATTTTGTGGCAGTCCACAATCATCCATATGAGGGCGGAGGTTTCCGGTTTGCGCCGGGGGCAGATCCTGGAGACGGCAGATTAAATGTCTGTGTGATCCATAGCGCCAGCCGTCTGCGGGTACTAAAACTTTTGATCAGCGCCCTGTTTGGCATGACCAAGAAGAAAAAGAACCGGATCCGATGTTATACCTGTCAGGAAGTGGAGATCCATATGGATCAGCCTATGGCAGTCCATGCGGACGGAGAGGATTGTCTGTGTCAGCAGGATATCCATGTGCGGTGTATACCGCAGAAGCTCCGTATGATCGTGTAAGGCGGAAACTGCCGGATAAGACTCGAGCATCATGATAATAGAAGAAAGAGAGAGGAATGGAACATGCGAATTGGACAGGGATATGATGTACACCGCCTGGTGGAAGGGCGGGATCTGATCCTGGGGGGCGTTACGGTTCCTTATGAAAAAGGACTTTTGGGACATTCGGACGCAGATGTGCTGGTTCATGCGGTGATGGATGCGCTGTTGGGCGCAGCGGCACTTGGTGATATCGGACAGCATTTTCCGGATACAGATCCTGCGTATAAAGGCATTTCCAGTATCAAGCTGCTGGAAGCGGTAGGGAAGCTGCTGGAAGAGAAGGGGTACGTGATCGAGAATATTGACGCTACCATCATTGCCCAGCGGCCGAAACTGGCGGTCTACCGTCCACAGATGGCGGAGAATATCGCCCATGCGTTAAAGCTTCCGGTGAACCGTGTCAGTGTGAAAGCCACCACGGAAGAGGGGCTTGGATTTACGGGAACCGGAGAGGGGATTTCTTCTCAGGCAATTACCTTATTGACATCAGTAGAGGATTATTGCTATGATGACAGAATGAAGCCACAGGGCTGCTCTGGATGTCAGGGCTGCGCCGGGCAAAAATAGAGAAGGGGAAGATTATGAAGATTTTTAATACATTGACCAGAAGAAAAGAAGAATTCGTTCCGTTAGAGCCGGGCAAAGTGAAGATGTATGTCTGCGGCCCTACTGTTTATAATTTTATCCATATCGGCAATGCAAGACCGATGATCATTTTCGATACTGTCCGCAGATATTTTGAGTACAAGGGTTATGAGGTCAACTATGTATCCAATTTTACAGATGTGGATGATAAGATCATCAAGAAAGCCAATGAGGAGGGTGTCGATCCGTCCGTGATCTCTGAGCGCTACATCGCAGAGTGCAAGAAGGATATGGCGGCGCTGAATGTAAAACCGGCTACCACTCATCCACAGGCGACCAAAGAGATCGGCGGCATGCTGGATATGATCCAGACGCTGATCGACAAGGGACATGCCTATGTGGCAGAGGATGGAACTGTTTATTTCCGTACCAAATCCTTTAAGGAATATGGTAAATTATCCCATAAGAACATTGACGAGTTACAGTCCGGTTTCCGTGAGATCAAGGTCACTGGTGAGGAAGGCAAGGAAGACCCGAATGATTTCGTTCTGTGGAAACCGAAAAAAGAAGGAGAGCCATACTGGGAGTCTCCATGGTGCAAGGGTCGTCCAGGCTGGCATATTGAGTGTTCTGTCATGTCCAAGCGTTATCTGGGTGACCAGATCGATATCCATGCAGGTGGCGAGGATTTGATCTTCCCTCATCATGAGAATGAGATCGCCCAGTCCGAGTGTGCCAACGATAAGACATTTGCAAACTACTGGATGCACAATGGCTTCTTGAATATTGACAATGTGAAAATGTCCAAATCCCTGGGTAATTTCTTTACGGTTCGTGAGATCACAGAAAAATATGATCCGCAGGTGCTTCGTTTCTTCATGCTGAGCGCCCACTACAGAGGACCGTTAAACTTCAGCGCAGATCTGATGCAGGCATCCAAGAATGGTCTGGATCGTATTTTAAATGGTGTTGAGAAATTATGTGATCTGGAGAAGAAGGTAGAAGCCAAAGGCATGAGCCAGGAAGAAGAGGCAAAGGTAGCAGAGGCTAAGAATCAGATCCAGAAGTTTGAGGCGGCCATGGAGGACGACTTTAACACCGCTGACGCCATCACCGCCATTTTCGAGCTGGTAAGACTCAGCAACTCCACTGCCAATGAGGCAGCCAGCAAGGAATATGTGACTTACTTAAAAGAAACCATCGAGAAGCTGTGCGATGTTCTGGGCATCATCACGGAGAAGAAGGAAGAGGTCTTAGATGAGGAGATCGAGGCTCTGATCCAGGCACGCCAGCAGGCGAGAAAAGAGAAAAACTTCGCTCTTGCAGATGAGATCCGTGGCAGATTATCTGACATGGGCATTATCCTGGAAGATACCAGAGAAGGTGTAAAATGGAAGAGAGCGTAAAGAATCTGGAGCAGGAGCAGCCATGCGGCGAGATGGAAAATGCCATGGAACAGGAACAGCAGGCTCCCATAGATTTTCTGGTTCACTGCAAGCAGGCTCTGAGACTGGAAAAGATCGATATCGCCAATTATTCCCCGCTGGCCCTTGCTTATATTGGGGATGCAGTCTATGAACTGATGATCCGCACCCATGTGGTCAGCCATGGCAGTATGCAGGTCAACAAGATGCACAAAAAAAGCGCCAGTCTGGTAAAAGCCCAGACCCAGGCGGAGCTGATCAAGATCCTGGAGCCGGAGCTGACGCCGTTAGAGCACGCCGCTTATAAAAGAGGAAGAAATGCCAAATCTGTGACCATGGCCAAGCATGCGACTATGATCGATTACCGTATGGCCACCGGATTTGAGGCGCTGATGGGCTATCTGTATCTGACAGAGCAGTTTGACCGGCTGGTAGAGCTGGCAGGCTATGGATTAGAGAAAATAGGAGAGTTTGAGACAGAATGAAAGAAGAAATGACACAGGACGCTGTGCAGGAGAACGGAACTCTGGTAGAGGGCAGAAATGCAGTCTTAGAGGCGTTCCGCTCTGGTAAGACGATTGATAAATTATATGTGCTGGACGGCTGCAAGGACGGACCGGTGCAGACGATTGTCCGCGAGGCGAGAAAACATGATACGATCATTAATTTTGTAGCGAAAGAACGTCTGGATCAGCTTTCTGCGACCGGACACCACCAGGGCGTGATCGCCCAGGCTTCCGCGTATGAGTACGCAACCGTGGAAGATATCCTGGAGAATGCCAGAAAGAAAGGGGAGCCGCCATTTATTTTCTTATTAGATGGCATTGAGGATCCTCATAATCTGGGTGCGATCATCCGTACTGCGAATCTGGCAGGCGCCCACGGCGTGATCATTCCGAAACGCCGGGCAGTAGGATTGACTGCAACAGTGGCAAGAACTTCCGCCGGTGCGTTGAATTATACGCCGGTTGCGAAAGTGACCAACTTAAATACCGTGATGGAGGAGCTGAAGAAGGAGGGGCTGTGGTTCGTCTGTGCCGATATGGGGGGCGAGACCATGTACCGCCTGAATCTGACTGGTCCGATCGGTCTGGTGATCGGCAATGAAGGGGATGGTGTCAGCAAGCTGGTAAAAGAGCATTGTGATATGGTCGCTTCCATTCCGATGAAGGGAGATATCGACTCCCTGAATGCATCGGTAGCAGCAGGTGTGCTGGCTTATGAGATCGTGAGACAGAGAATGAAATGATATATCAGGGACAACAAGGTATTATATAGATATGTAGGCGTTATAAAGCCGGAAATCTGTAGTTAGAAAGCAGATTTCCGGCTTTTTGTGTCATAGGAAATTACGTCCTATGACACAAAAACACTCCGCGAGGATCGCACTGCGGCGGAAAGGAATTATGTCGCTATTGCGACCCGCCGCAGGCGGAGAATCCTGCAAGCAGGATTCTTTTTTAATCCTCTAACGTGATGAGCCGCAGACCGCTGCTGCTCCAGGTATTTCCAATGATATAACTGGTGTATTTGTTACCTGCGGTGATATCCACCTGATAGGACAGGATTGGTTCATTGATAAAGCTTCCGGAGATTACTGTGCCAATGATCAGGGCTGGCAGCTCCTGCATCAGTGATCCGGTGGAGGAGTTAGTCAGGTAGAACTGGTAGGAGCCTGCAGCTGCCTGTTTATAAGAAGAGACACTCTGGTAGTTTAACCCGCGGAATACCACACTGTGGGTGTTATAGAGCATCACATCGTAGCTGGAGCCGCTGTAAGACATATTGGCAACCCGGTAGCAGCCAGTATTGTAATTGAAAGTGTTGCAGCCGGTAGCTGGAACCTGGATCATATCAAGACCGCCAGAAGCATTGTCTGTCAGCACCACAGTATAGCGCTGTTCGGCAGAAAATGGGAAGGAGCGCTGAAGAAGAATGTTGCTGATGCCCGATGCCCGGCGGACGGTGATGGTGTGGAAACCATCGGAGACCGGTTCGTAATTAGAAACAGTTCCAAAACGGGAGTTGATGGCAAAAGCGTTCTGATCCACCTCAATGTTGACTGCGAAGGTATTGGCAGACGCATTTAAGAAACGCACCAGTCCAAATTGGCTCATGCTGTTGGAACAGTTTGGACGGAACGGGCACGTTGGAAAGGATGGGATCGACGGTGTTGGCCTGGAAGAAGCCGGTGGCCAGAGCACGATGTTACTGCCTGAGATAGTATTGTCCGGATAAACCGGTCTGCCGCCTTCCAGATTTTCCGGGGTGCCGTTTTCCGGAGCAGCCGGTGTAGTAAGATCGAAGTCTGTGTCCGTCAGATGGGCATTGGAGTGGTCCTCGGATGGAATGGAGGTGGAAAGAGAAGGTGTATTATCATCAAAAGAATTGGTTGCCATGAGAAGAAAATACCTCGTGCTGTTTTAATTTACTTTATGTGCCCCTGAAATAGAGTGTGCAGGAAAAATGAAAATAAGGGGAAACAGATAGAAAGGATGAGCAGGCAGCAACAGCCTGAACGGAATAGCTCACCGTAATGAGCAAGAAAACCCTGAATAAATTAATTAAACAATTCAAAAATCCGGAACAGTTCATAAAAACATGGATTCAAGAACAAATTAAAAACCGGATGACAGAAACATTCTAAAACGAAAACGAGAAAACCCGCATAAATACTAGCTTTCTAGCATTTGTGCGGGTTTGTTGAAAAGCTGATGACGGGACTCGGACCCGTGACCTCCTCACTACCAATGAGGTGCGCTACCACCTGTGCCACATCAGCGTTTTTAGGTTGTTGTCTTTGCTGTATCCTTAAGACTCGTTTATGATATCATGAGTTTTCACATTTGTCAACACAAATTTGAAAATTTTTTAAAAAGAATTTTTCCCTTTTAATAATGAGGGGAATATGATATGATAATCCAAGACAAAACGTAACTGTGAAGGTACTGAACAGTTATCATGAAACACAATGGACGGAGGAATGTTATGGAAGAGAATAAAGAAGTTTTAGAAGTCTCTAAAAACTTTATTGAGCAGGAGATCGAGAAGGATCTGGCAGAGGGCGTGTACGATCATGTGCAGACACGTTTCCCACCGGAGCCTAATGGATATCTTCATATTGGACATGCAAAATCTATTTTACTGAATTATGGTCTTGCGAAAAAATATGGCGGTAAGTTCAACATGCGTTTTGATGATACCAACCCGACCAAAGAGAAGGAAGAGTTTGTTCATTCCATTTTAGAGGACGTGAAGTGGCTGGGGGCTGATTATGAAGACCGGTTATTCTTCGCTTCTAACTATTTCCAGAAGATGTATGAGTGTGCTGTTTTCTTAATTAAGAAGGGCAAGGCGTTTGTCTGTGATCTGAGTGCGGAGCAGATCCGTGAATACCGTGGCGATTTCACCACACCAGGTAAGGAGAGCCCATACCGCAACCGCAGCATCGAGGAGAATTTACAGTTATTCGAGGATATGAAGGCTGGTAAGTACCAGGATGGTGAGAAGGTACTGCGTGCGAAGATCGATATGGCTTCCCCGAATATCAACATGCGCGACCCGGTAATCTACCGTGTGGCTCATATGACTCATCACAATACCGGTGATACCTGGTGCATTTACCCGATGTATGACTTTGCCCATCCGATCGAGGATGCCATCGAGCATATCACCCATTCCATCTGTACCCTGGAATTTGAGGATCACAGACCGTTGTATGACTGGGTAGTAAGAGAATGTGAGTTTGAGAATCCGCCTCGTCAGATCGAGTTTGCCAAATTATACCTGACCAACGTGGTAACTGGTAAGCGTTATATCAAGAAGCTGGTTGAGGATGGTATCGTAGATGGCTGGGATGATCCGCGCCTGGTTTCTATTGCTGCTTTAAGAAGAAGAGGCTATACACCGGAGTCCATTAAGAAGTTTGTAGAGCTGGTTGGTGTTTCCAAGGCCAACAGTTCTGTTGACTATGCCATGTTAGAGTACTGCATCCGCGAGGACTTAAAGTTAAAACGTCCGCGTGTGATGGCGATTCTGGATCCAGTGAAGTTAGTGATCGACAACTATCCAGAAGGACAGATTGAGATGTTAAGCATTCCGAATAACCTGGAGAATGAAGAGCTGGGCGAGAGAGAAGTTCCATTTGCGAAAGAGCTTTACATCGAGAGAGAAGATTTCATGGAAGAGCCTCCGAAGAAATATTTCCGTCTGTTCCCAGGCAATGAGGTCCGTCTCATGGGTGCTTATTTCGTGACCTGTACCGGATACGAGAAGGATGAGAATGGCAATGTTACAGTGGTTCACGCAACCTACGATCCAGAGACCAAGAGCGGTTCCGGATTTAATGCAAGAAAAGTAAAAGGAACCATTCACTGGGTAGCAGTTCCGACTGCAGAGAAGGCAGAGTGCCGTCTGTATGAGAATATCGTGGATGAGGAAAAAGGCAAGTTAAATGCTGATGGAACCCTGAACTTAAATCCAAATTCCCTGACAGTTCTGCCAGATTGTTATGTAGAGCCTTCCTTAAAGACTGCGAAGGCATACGACAGCTTCCAGTTCATGAGAAATGGATATTTCTGCGTGGATTGCAAGGACAGCACCGAGGAGCATCCGGTATTTAACCGTATTGTTTCCCTGAAGAGTTCTTTCAAATTAAAATAATTACGGGCATTTGCGCGGAACGTGTATGATGGCTGCGCGGGCTTCGTGAACATGTAGGATGATCAATCATATGGAATTAATGATTCCTTTAAAAGCTCAGGCGGGGAAACCCATGTATGAGCAGATCTATGAATATATCAAAGAAGAGATACGCAAAGGGAGTCTGGCCGCTGGGACCAGACTCCCTTCTACTAGGATCATGGCGGAGCATTTAAAGATCAGCCGTTCCACCAGCCAGATGGCGTATGACCAGCTGGTTTCTGAGGGCTATATTGAGACCATTCCATGCAAGGGGTATTTTGTCTTAAAGATCGATGAACTGGTAGAGGTGGAGCCGGAGACAAAGATGGGGTTTCTGGTGGAACCGGAGCAGCAGGAGGCGGAGCTTGATGTGGACTTTTCCCCAAGGGGTATCGATCTGACCAGCTTTCCTTATAATGCCTGGAGAAAGGTCACAAGGGCCACGCTGATGGACGATGATAAAGAAATGTTCCTGACCGGGTCGCCCCAGGGGGAGCCGGGGCTGCGGGAGGCCATCCGTGGATATCTTCACTCTGCCAGAGGTGTCAACTGCACAGCGGATCAGATCATCATCGGTGCGGGAAGTGAGTATCTGATGATGCTGCTGACCCAGATTTTAGGCGCCGGCAGAACCATCGCCATGGAAAATCCTACCTACCGTCAGGCGTACCGGGTATTTGAGAGCCTGGGATGTCAGATGAAGCCGGTGGAGATGGATGCCCACGGCATGAATGTGCGGTTATTGGAAGAGAGCGGGGCGGATATCGCTTACGTGATGCCGTCTCACCAGTATCCCACGGGTGTTGTGATGCCCGTTAAACGCCGCCAGGAATTACTCTCCTGGGCTGGCAGAGGGGAGAAACGGTATCTGATCGAGGATGATTATGACAGTGAGTTCCGCTACCGTGGAAAGCCGGTTCCGGCTCTTCAGGGCATGGATATCCAGGGAAAAGTGATCTACATGGGAACCTTTTCCAAGTCGATTGCCCCTGCCATCCGTGTTGGCTACCTGGTGCTTCCGGCGCCGCTTTTAGCGGTTTATAAGAGAAAGTGTGGGTTCTATGCTTCTACGGTCTCCAGGATCGACCAGAAGATCATCTACCAGTTTCTCGCAGAAGGTCATTATGAGCGACATTTGAACCGCATGAGGGCCATTTACAAGGGGAAACATGATGTGCTCATGAGCGAGTTAAAGACCCTTGGAACGGAATTTATAGTCCAGGGCGAGTACGCAGGGCTTCATGTGCTGTTAAAATACCGGAAAGCGGACATGGAGACGTGGCTGGTGGAAGAGGCGGCCAAAGCCAGGGTCGGCGTTTATGGGATCTCTGGTTTCCTCATTGCGCCGTTGGAAGATCAGAAGGAAAAATGCTTTTCCACAGTGGTATTAGGCTACGCAAGACTGAACGAGGATCAGATCCGGGAAGGAATCCGGCGACTGGCGGCGGCATGGAAATGCAGCAGACCATGTCCATAAAAGAAAAAGTTGCTGTTTACGCGTTACGCAAACAGCAACAAGAAAAACACCTGCCTGTGGGCATCAGGAATGGATCAGGCTCCATGGATGCTCACCAGACAGGTGTTTTGGTTTTGACGTATTTGTTCTGTGTTCTGCAGATACATGTTGTGGTCAGTTCATTACAGATCTTCTTCGATCGTAGCAGAATCAGTAGAAGCAGTTTCTTCCGCAGCTTTTTTTGCCTCGTCAGTGGCATCCTGTGCAGCTTCTTTCACAGCATCAACTGCGTCAGCGGCGTCTTCAGCAACAACCTGTGCAGCCTCTTTAGCAGCTCCCGTGGCCTGTCCAGCGGCGTCTGCCGCCTGCCTGGATACTTCGTCTGCTGCGTCAGCAGCAACCTGTGCCACATCTTTTGCAGCTTCTTTTGTTTCTTCTTTCTTTTCTCCCAAAGTCACATAGGTGCGGGAAGCAGCTTCTGATTCATGAGGAAGAGAGCCATCAAAATCGTCATCGTCCTCATGTTCAAAATCGTGAAAGTCCTGGTCTAATTCCTTATGAAAAGATCTATACTTTAAAAAATAAGATACACCGGCAGCAACAGCGCCGGCGGCAGTAGCCAGGGCAAGAAACTTACCAAACTTCTTTTTCTCTGACATAGTGGGGATGCTCCTTTCATTTCAAACATATCGATTGATTCTATTGTAATACCTTTATTTCAAAAAAGAAAGGGATATAAACAGAAAAATTTTATAAAATACTTAGCACTCGACTATTGACAGTGCTAACAGAACGTGCTATAACATGTTTATGCAATGAGAAATAGTAAATGCAAAAGATGTTTCTAATCAAAAAGATTTGAGGAGGAATTTTTATATGAAGTTAGTACCATTATTTGACAGAGTTGTATTAAAACAGTTAGTGGCAGAGGAAACTACCAAGTCCGGTATCGTTCTTCCTGGTCAGGCAAAGGAGAAACCACAGCAGGCTGAGGTGATCGCAGTAGGTCCTGGCGGTGTGGTTGATGGAAAAGAGATCACCATGCAGGTAAAGGTTGGCGATAAGGTTATTTACTCCAAGTATTCTGGAACAGAGGTAGAGTTAGATAGCGAAAAATATGTAGTTGTAAAACAGAATGACATCTTAGCAGTTATCGAGTAGGAATAGCGATCAAAAATCCCATCAGCGAAGCTGATCTGGAATGGATTTTTGCTCGTAACTATGAAGGTACTGAATAGTTAAAATTGAGATAAGAATTGGAGGAATTTCATCATGGCAAAAGAAATTAAATATGGTGTAGAAGCAAGAAAAGCTCTGGAATCTGGTGTGAACCAGTTAGCTGATACCGTTCGTGTAACATTAGGACCGAAAGGAAGAAACGTGGTTCTGGATAAATCCTTCGGCGCTCCACTGATCACCAACGATGGTGTTACTATCGCAAAAGAGATTGAGTTAGCTGACCCATTTGAGAACATGGGTGCCCAGTTAGTGAAAGAGGTTGCTACCAAGACGAACGATGTAGCAGGTGATGGTACCACAACTGCAACTGTTCTGGCACAGGCTATGATCAACGAAGGTATGAAGAACCTGGCTGCTGGCGCAAACCCGATCGTTTTAAGAAAAGGTATGAAGAAAGCAACTGACGCTGCCGTAGAAGCTATCGCTAAGATGAGCCAGCCAATCAGTGGCAAAGCACAGATCGCAAGAGTTGCAGCGATTTCCGCAGCTGACGACGAGGTTGGCGAGCTGGTTGCAGACGCTATGGAGAAGGTTTCCAACGACGGTGTTATCACCATCGAAGAGTCCAAGACCATGAAGACTGAGTTAGACCTGGTAGAAGGTATGCAGTTTGACAGAGGTTATCTGTCTGCTTACATGTGCACCGATATGGATAAGATGGAAGCAGTTCTGGATAATCCATACATCCTGATCACAGATAAGAAGATTTCCAACATCCAGGAGATTTTACCGGTTCTGGAGCAGATCGTTCAGTCCGGTTCCAGATTGTTGATCATTGCTGAGGATGTTGAGGGTGAGGCTCTGACCACTCTGATCGTGAACAAATTAAGAGGTACCTTCAATGTTGTAGCTGTTAAGGCACCTGGCTATGGCGATAGAAGAAAAGAGATGTTACAGGATATTGCAACCTTGACTGGTGGTACAGTGATCTCCAGCGATTTAGGCTTAGAACTGAAAGATACTACCATGGATCAGTTAGGCCGTGCAAAATCTGTAAAAGTTCAGAAAGAAAACACCGTGATCGTTGATGGTGAAGGCGATAAAGCTGCGATCGCAGCAAGAGTTGCCCAGATCAGAGGACAGATCGAGGAGACTACTTCTGATTTTGACCGTGAGAAACTGCAGGAGAGACTGGCGAAACTGGCTGGCGGCGTAGCAGTGATCCGTGTCGGCGCAGCTACTGAGACTGAGATGAAGGAAGCAAAACTGCGTATGGAGGATGCTTTGGCAGCAACAAGAGCAGCTGTTGAGGAGGGTATCATCTCCGGTGGTGGTTCTGCATATATCCACGCAACCAAGGAAGTTTCCAAGATCCTGGATACTCTGGAAGGTGATGAGAAGACAGGCGCTAAGATTATTCTGAAGGCTCTGGAAGCTCCATTATACCACATTGCTGCAAACGCAGGTCTGGAAGGCTCTGTCATCATTAATAAAGTGAAAGAATCTGCAGTCGGAACTGGTTTCGATGCATACAAAGAAGAGTATGTCAACATGATCGAGGCTGGTATCCTGGATCCTGCAAAGGTTACCAGAAGTGCTCTGCAGAATGCGACCAGTGTAGCATCTACTCTGTTGACAACTGAGTCCGTTGTTGCTAATATTAAAGAAGAGACTCCAGCCGTACCAGCAGGTGCAGGCATGGGCGGAATGATGTAAGGAGTCAGCGCGCGGCGTGAAAAAGCATTTTGAGAGGGAGACACTCATGCCTGGCATGAGTGTCTCCCGTTTTTATATGATAGGAATTGCGCCCTATCATATAAAAACGCTCCGCGAGGATGCACACTCGGCACATCGGAAATACCGGTTATAGAAGTTTCACACACATATTTTACAGCAGGAGGGGTTACAAATGAATGATTCTTATGCAGAGTGGCTGGTAAAACGAAAGAATCCGGCCTACAACATTGTACTGAAAGCGGCACTGGTGCTTTTATGTGCCATCAGCCTGGTCCTAGCACTGGTGACACCATTTGGCATCATTATTCTGACTGTCGTGGGAATTGCTTCCTATTTCGCTTTCCAGAGCCTGAGCCAGGAATTTGAGTATCTGGTAGTCAATGATCAGATCACCATTGACCGTGTACTTGGTAAGGCAAGAAGAAAGAAAGGCTGGGAAGGCTCTCTGGCAGATGTCCAGATCATCGGACCGGTGGATGCCTATCAGGTAAAAGATCAGGACAAGCAGGGCATTAAGGTATTGGATTTCTCATCTCATCAGCCGGGAGCCAAGGTTTACGCCATTATTTATCAGAAAGGCGGTAACTGGGAGAAGATCCTGTTTGAGCCGAATCATAAGATATTAGACTGTCTTCGTCAGAGAAGTCCGAGAAAGGTCATTTTATAAGTGAAATGTGTCAATTTTTATAAGCAATTTGTATTTGACAATAGGGTGAAAACCTGTTAAAGTTATGAACTAATAATCAATACAGAAAGCGAGGAAATTTGAAATGGGTACAATTATCGGTGAAGGCATTACCTTTGACGATGTGCTTCTGGTTCCATCTTACTCAGAAGTAATTCCAAATCAGGTTGATCTTACCACTTATTTAACGAAAAAGATCAAACTGAACATTCCGCTGATGAGTGCCGGCATGGATACGGTTACAGAACACCGTATGGCCATTGCCATGGCAAGACAGGGCGGTATCGGTATCATTCACAAGAATATGTCGATTCAGGCGCAGGCTGAAGAGGTAGATAAGGTTAAGCGTTCTGAAAATGGTGTAATCACAGATCCATTTTATCTTTCCCCGGAACATACATTAAAAGATGCAGATGAATTAATGGGTAAGTTCCGTATTTCCGGCGTTCCGATCACAGAAGGACGCAAGTTAGTTGGTATCATCACCAACCGTGACCTGAAATTTGAGGAGGATTTCTCCAAGAAGATCAAAGAGTGTATGACTTCTGAGCACCTGGTAACTGCGAAAGAGGGAATCACCTTAGTAGAAGCCAAGAAGATCCTGGCAAAGGCAAGAGTCGAGAAGCTGCCGATCGTGGATGATGACTTTAATTTAAAGGGACTGATCACCATCAAGGACATCGAGAAGCAGATCAAGTATCCATTTTCCGCAAAAGACGAGCAGGGAAGACTTCTCTGCGGCGCTGCCGTTGGCATCACTGCTAATGTATTAGAGCGTGTAGAAGCTTTGGTAAAGGCTCATGTGGATGTGGTAGTTCTGGACTCCGCCCATGGTCATTCTGCTAACGTTCTCCGTTGTGTGAGAATGATCAAAGAAGCATATCCGGATCTGCAGGTCATCGCAGGTAACGTAGCAACCGGAGAGGCAGCGAAGGCTTTGATCGAGGCTGGTGTTGATGCTGTTAAGGTTGGTATCGGACCTGGCTCTATCTGTACGACCCGTGTGGTTGCAGGTATCGGTGTACCTCAGATCACGGCGGTTATGGACTGCTACGCAGTGGCAAAAGAGTACGGGATTCCGATCATCGCAGATGGCGGTATCAAGTATTCCGGAGATATTACGAAGGCGATCGCGGCTGGTGGTAATGTCTGCATGATGGGAAGCCTGTTTGCCGGATGTGACGAGAGCCCGGGAACCTTCGAGTTATATCAGGGTAGAAAATACAAGGTATACCGTGGTATGGGTTCCATCGCAGCTATGGAGAACGGAAGTAAGGATCGTTACTTCCAGTCTGATGCCAAGAAACTGGTTCCAGAAGGCGTTGAAGGCCGCGTAGCATATAAGGGTCTGGTGGAAGACACCGTGTTCCAGATGCTTGGTGGTTTAAGATCCGGTATGGGATACTGTGGAGCAAAAGATATCAAGACTCTTCAGGAGACCGGTAGATTTGTGAAGATCTCCGCTGCATCTTTAAAAGAGAGCCATCCACATGATATTCATATTACAAAAGAGGCTCCGAACTATTCCGTAGATGAATAATTAAGAGTGAAATAGAATGTGATCGAGAGAAGGTGCTGCCTGCGGGTGGCGCCTTTTCGCTTAAGAAACTTAGTGGAAATTATGTTCCCTATTTGCGTATTCTTTTAAAATCATATATAATGGTGGTAAGAATGAGCAGAAATGGAGGAGTATTCGTGGAAAAATTGCCTAGACTTCCGGTTGGGGTCGAAAATTTTGAGGATATCCGAAGAGAACATTTCTATTATGTAGATAAAACAGGCTTTATTGAACAATTATTGAAGGAATATGGAAAGGTCAGTTTGTTTACCCGCCCACGCCGTTTTGGAAAGACCCTGAATATGAGTATGCTGAAGGCATTTTTTGAGGTTGGGACAGATCCGGCATTGTTTAAGGACCTTAAAATTTTAAAAAATGAAGAGCTGTGTGAGCAGTATATGGGCAGATTTCCAGTCGTGATGGTCAGTTTGAAAAATATCGATGCAGTCTCTTATGGAGAAGCCCAGGCTCTGACTGCGAAAATGATCAACCGGGAGGCCAGAAGGTTTCAGTTTCTAACTGAAAGTACGAAGCTGACAGAGGTGGACCGGGAATTATATGGCAGACTTCTGGATCCAGATATGGACCGCAGGGAAATTGTCAATGGATTGCAGGAACTGACGGAACTTTTAGAAAAGCATTATGGCAGAAAGGTGATCGTTCTGATTGATGAGTACGATGTGCCGCTGGATAAGGCATTTCAGCATGGATACTATGATGAGATGGTATCTCTGATTCGTGGAATGCTGGGAAGCGTGCTGAAAACCAATGACAGTCTGCAGATGGGAGTGTTGACTGGCTGTTTGAGGATCACCAAGGAAAGTATTTTCACGGGGCTGAATAATTTTAAAGTGTATTCGGTTGCGGAATCTGCGTTTGATGAGTATTTTGGTTTTACGGACCAGGAAGTAGGCGATATGCTGCGAGAGTATGGACTGGAGGATGACAGCCAGACCGTAAAAGAGTGGTATGATGGGTATACGTTTGGCGATGAAAATGTATACTGCCCGTGGGATGTGATCAATTACTGTGCGGATCACCGGAATGACCAGAAGATGCCGCCGCAGAACTATTGGCTGAATACCAGTGGAAATGCCATTGTACGGCGGTTTGTGGATATGGCCAATATTCAGACCCGCAATGAGATCGAACGGTTGATCGATGGAAAGACGATTATCAAGGAGATTTATCAGGAACTGACGTATAATGAACTTGATTCGTCTATTGATCATTTATGGAGTGTTTTGTTTACCACCGGTTATCTGACCAGAAAAAGGCAGATTGAGAAGAATAAGTACGAACTTTGTATTCCGAACAAAGAAATCCAGGAATTGTTCATCCGTCAGATCCAGGAGTGGTTTCAGATTTCTTCAAGAGCAGATCAGGGCACATTAAATGCTTTTTGCCAGGCATTTTCTGATGGAAATGTGGAAAAAATCCAGGAACTGTTTGGAAATTATCTCTGGAATATGATCAGTGTCCGGGACAGCGCTTCTAAGGAGAAAAAGGAGAATTTCTATCATGGAATGCTGCTGGGGCTTCTGAGATTTCGTGAGGACTGGTATATCAAATCCAATGCAGAGTCAGGAGCCGGTTACAGCGATATTCTTATTGAGATTCCGCAAAAGAGGGTAGGAATTGTGATTGAAATGAAATATGCGGAGCAGGGGAGATTTGATCAGGCCTGTGAAGTGGCTTTGCAGCAGATCAGGGAAAAGCGATATGAGGAAAAACTCATAGAAGATGGAATGAAAAGGGTTCTGGCATATGGGATTGCCTGCTATCGGAAGGAATGTGAAGTGAAAATGGAAAAATAAAATTAGAAACATGGCATCCTATGATGTTTCGTTATAGGCTCCAGAAGAGAAAATGCTTCTGGAGCTTATTGTATATACTGATCATTAAAAATGATAATGATTATTATTATTGACAAAGTATTGATTATCCTATATACTAGAGATAAATAAAAACGTCGAAAACACGAATAAAAGAAATGGAGGACAAGTTATGACATACGATTTTAACATTACGTTTGATGATAATTTACTGACTGGTAATAGAACGATTGATGCCCAGCATAAGGAATTGATAGATCGTATCCGGAACTTTGTTGTTGCCTGTCAGAATGGAGACAGCAAAGTGAAAGCGATTAAAATGTTAGATTATCTGGATGAGTATACGGATTTTCATTTCAAAGAAGAGGAAGCATTACAGGAGAAGGCTGGTTATCCGGAGCGTGACAGACATCATGAAAAGCATGAGGAGTTTAAAAAAACGATTCAGGAGTTACATGAATATCTTCGTGATTCTGAAGGACCAACGGAGCAGTTCAGTGAGCTTGTACAGAAGAATGTAGTTGACTGGTTGTTTGGACATATTAAAACCTTTGACCGGTCGGTGGCAGAATTCATTTTCATAAGAGAAAACCCAGACCGTATCTAAAGAGAAAACGCTTGAAAAATTGTAAATTAATGGAAGAGCGGAAATAATAAGAAGAGGAAGTCTGCAGTTCGTGCTGCAATACTTCCTCTTTTGGTTTGTCTATGCATTTTCATGAAAAACACTGGCCGCCGTGTGTTCCCGGGATATTCAGTGTGAGACCGGACACCGGCGATACAGGCACATATGCGCCCGCACTCCTCCCGGAACCAATGTTTTCGTCTGTATTATAGAACGGAATGGGGAGGTATGCAAGGGGAAAGTGTGGTATAATAAGGGATAAGAACTGTTGTTGTTTGCGCAATGCGTGAACAGTAACCTGTTGTTTGCTTAAAGCGTGGAGAAGTAAGAAAGGATTTCGCATGCAACATGATAAGCCCTTAAATGAAAAGTCAGTGTTATCGGATCAAAGCGAATTTTGTGTTCCTGGATATTCCCGAACTTATATCGCCATTGATCTAAAGTCCTTCTATGCCTCCGTGGAATGCAGGGAGCGTGGCCTTGATCCTTTAAATACGAATTTGGTGGTGGCGGATGTGAGCAGGACGGAGAAAACCATCTGTCTGGCGGTCTCGCCGTCTTTAAAAGCCTATGGAATTCCGGGAAGAGCCAGGCTTTTTGAGGTGATCCAGAAAGTGCGGGAGGTCAATGCCAGACGAAAGAGCCTGGCACCGGGACAGAGGCTGGAAGGTTCCTCCTGGGATGCGTGTGTGCTCAAACAGTATCCGAATCTGGAGGTGGATTATCTGGCAGTGCCGCCACGGATGTCCCTCTATGTGACTTACAGCACGAGGATCTATGAGGTTTACTTAAAATACATTGCCCCGGAGGACATCCACGTGTATTCCATCGATGAGGTGATGATGGATGTGACCGACTATCTGGCTACTTACCGCATGACTGCAGAAGAACTGGCCCGGAAAATGATCCTGGACGTGCAGGAGACTGTAGGAATCACGGCGACGGCTGGAATCGGAACCAATCTGTATCTGTGCAAGGTGGCTATGGACATTGTATCCAAACACATTCCTCCGGATGAAAATGGAGTGCGGATCGCCACGCTGGATGAGAGGAGCTACCGCAGGCTTCTGTGGGATCACCGGCCTCTGCGGGATTTCTGGCGTGTAGGAAAGGGATATGAGACGAAGCTGGAGGCTCATGGGCTGTATACCATGGGCGATATTGCCCGGTGTTCCATCGGAAAGCCGGAGGAGTATTATAATGAGGAACTGCTGTACCGGCTGTTTGGCGTCAATGCCGAGCTTCTCATCGACCACGCCTGGGGCTGGGAGCCATGTACCATTGCGGATATCCAGGTCTATGAGCCGGAGAACAAAAGCACGGTGTCGGGGCAGGTGTTAGTCTGTGCTTATGAATGGGAGAAAGCCCGTCTGGTGCTAAAGGAGATGGCGGACCAGCTGGGACTGGATCTGGTGGCAAAGGGACTGGTGACCGATCAGCTGGTCCTGCATGTGGGATATGACATTGATAACCTGAAAAATGAAGAGCCAGGCGTTGGATATCAGGGCGAGACCAAGATCGACCGTTACGGCCGGAAGCTTCCTAAACCGGCCCACGGAACGGAAAATCTGGGAGAACCTACGGCTTCCTCCAGACTTCTGCGGGAACACGCCATGGCGCTGTATGATCGGATCGTCGATAAAAAACTGCTGATCCGCCGCCTGAGTCTGGAAGCCGGGCATCTGATTTCCAAAGAAAAAGCAGAAAAACCGGAAGAATTTCACCAGATGGATCTATTTGCCGACTATCATATCGAAGAGGCAGGGAAAGAACAGACAGGAGCAGAAGGTGCGAAAATGCCGGAAAATCAGCAAAAGAAAGAGCTGGAGAAGAAACAATCTGAAAAAGAACGGAAACTACAGGAAGCGATGCTGGATATCCGGAAACGATTTGGAAAGAATGCAGTGCTAAAAGGCATGAACCTGGAAGAAGGCGCCACCGCTAGAGAACGGAACACGCAGATCGGAGGCCATAAGGCGTAATGGAGCAGGAAATGAGCCAGAATAAGAACACAAATAAGAACACAAATAAGAACACAAATAAGAACATAAATAAGAATATGGAAATGGGAGCCGAGACAGAGTTTCTGACGCCTACCCACCGATACGATGATATCATCAACCTTCCGCACCCCATTTCCCGCATCCACCAGCCTATGCCCATAGAGGCCAGAGCCGCCCAGTTCATGCCATTTGCAGCCCTGACCGGGCATGCGGAGGCGATCAGGGAAACGGCGAGAAGGCATATGGAAAAGTGGGAAGAGTAAAAAACGTCGCAGCCCAGGATATAATGAAATTAGGAAGACAACAATGCTTACTTACTTTTATTCGGAGGTAATTGTGGAGAAGGTGAGTACTTATCGGAAAAACAATAAAAAAAGAAATCGCATAGATACAGGAGGTGTGCTATACTGTATCTATGCGATCTTATAATAGTCTTAGGACAATGTATTGGAGGTAAGGCAATGGAATTTGAACTGCTTGCAGATAGTATAAAGCAAATAAATGATAAAGCAAGTTCAGCAGCAAAGAGTGCTGTAAATCAGTTCATGACATTGCGCAATTGGGCAATTGGTTATTATATAGTAGAGTATGAACAAGATGGCAGTGACAGAGCAGAATATGGTTCTCATCTTTTGAAAAATTTGGAAAAACAGATTGATCAAAAAGGAATGAATTATACGCTTTTTAAGGCTTGCAGACAGTTTTATAAAGTATATCCTCAAATTGGTTCGACAGTATCGAGCAAATTTAAATTACCAGATTTTGAAAAAGGTTCGACAGTGTCGAACGAATTTGTCACAGATCCAGATGTTTTAGTTAATAACTTGTCT
>ENA-UESP01000335-UESP01000335.1-human-gut-metagenome-genome-assembly--contig:-NODE-335-length-42780-cov-7.839332_pt1 | contig 42780 bp, 33 predicted proteins | sample MGYA00243003_ERZ508004 | MGnify/ENA primary metagenome ERZ508004 (study PRJEB26167, sample SAMN06115443) | human gut metagenome | host: Homo sapiens | place: China:Henan | collected 2015-07-29 | study...
AAAAACGCCTGATCTAGGCCGTTTTACAAGACGGGAATTTCGTGTTTTACTTGAAGATATACATTATCTGGAGGCCAAAATGCCAATAAAAGCTGCCGTTATGGGTTTGGGCAATATCGGACGTTACGCCATCGAAGCGCTGGAAATCCAGCCCGATTTCACCTGCGTGGGCGTCATTCGCCGGAAAGAATCCCTTGGAAAGGATGCGCACGATCTGCGCGGCGTTCCGGAATACGCCAGCCTTGCGGATCTGGAAGCCGTGTCCGGCAAGCCGGATGTCGTGCTGCTGTGCGCCCCTTCCCGCAAGATCCCCGAAGTCGCGGGCGATCTGCTCGGCAAGGGCTATAACACCGTGGACAGCTTCGACATCCACGACCGGATTGTCGAAACCATCGGCCTGCTTGAAGCGCAGGCCGTGAAGGGCAAGGCCGTGGCCATCACCGCCGCCGGATGGGACCCCGGCACGGACTCCGTGATGCGCGCCCTGTTTGAGGCGATGGCCCCTGTGGGCGTTACCTTCACCAACTTCGGGCGCGGCCGTTCCATGGGCCACTCCGTAGCCGCCCGCGCCATTGCCGGCGTGGCCGACGCCACCTCGATCACCATTCCTCTGGGCGGCGGGCGCCATTCCCGCCTCGTCTATGTGGTGCTTGAGGAAGGCGCGACGTTTGAGGCCGTGAAGGCCGCGATTCAGGCCGACCCCTATTTCAGCCATGATCCGCTGGATGTGCGGCAGGTGACCAAGGACGAGCTGCCCCGCGTGGCGGATGCCTCCCACGGGGTGCTGATGGAGCGCGTCGGCGCTTCCGGGCTCACCGCCAACCAGCATTTCACGTTCGACATGCGCATCGACAACCCGGCTTTGACCGCTCAGGTCCTCGTGTCCAGCGCCCGCGCCGCCGTGCGCCTTGCCCAGTCCGGGCGTTCCGGTGCGTATACGCTGATCGATGTGCCGCCCGTCCTGCTCCTGCCCGGCGAACGCATCGACAACATCGGCCGTCTCGTCTAGCGGGCTGCCGGACGGTGACGTTTCCAAGGGCCTTCCTCCGGGGAGGCCCTTTTTATTTGCCATATTACGGTGAATAAACGCTTTTCCCCATTTTTGCCAGCCGCTAACGATTACCGGACCTCCCTTCCCCGATTCTTTGCGCACCATATGAAAAAGGCCCGGAAAGTCGCCTTTCCGAGCCTTCTTCATGAACGTAATAAAATGTTCGTCTATGAAATGGCGCTGCAACAGGATTGTTGCAGGCCGTACACGGGAATGTTGTGCATCTATTTCATAACGCTTCCCTTGAGGAAGCGGAGCCAAAGAAAAACCCTCGCTCCAGCCTTAAGGCGAGCAAGGGCGAAAATATATGGAGCGGGAGACGGGATTTGAACCCGCGACTTCAACCTTGGCAAGGTTGCACTCTACCACTGAGTTACTCCCGCTCAACGAAAGAGGGTTCTACGCTAGAGACCCCCTTTCTGTCAAGCAGCTTTTTTCATTTTGTCGAAAAATAAAAAATTTATTTCCCAACATGCTGCTTTTATTATCTTTATTCTGTGGGCCGCTTGTCGATGATACGCTTGGCCTTGCCCTCGGAGCGCTGGATGGAATGCGGTTCCATGAGGCGCACCTTGGTGGTGACGCCCAGGAATTCCTTGATGCTCTTCTGGATGGAGCTTTCCAGGCTCTGCAGCTTGCGGATCTCGTCGGCAAAGAGGGTCTCGTTCATCTCCACCTGGACTTCCAGGGTATCCAGGTTGTTCACGCGGTCCACGATGATCTGATAGTTGGGGCTCAGGTTCTGGTTTTCCATGAGCAGGGCTTCGATCTGCTGCGGGAACACGTTGACGCCGCGGATGATCAGCATGTCGTCGCTGCGGCCCCGGATGCGGGTCAGGCGCACATGGGTACGTCCGCAGCGGCAGGGGGTGTAATCCAGGCTGGTCAGGTCGCGGGTGCGGTAGCGGATCAGCGGGATGCCTTCCTTGGTGAGCGTGGTGATGACCAGTTCGCCCACTTCGCCCTCGGGAAGCTGTTCGCCGGTGACGGGATCGATGATCTCGGGCAGGAAGTGGTCTTCCCACAGGTGCATGCCGCACTTGGATTCCAGGCATTCCATGGCCACGCCGGGGCCCATGACTTCGGAAAGGCCGTAGATGTTCAGGGCGTTGATGCCCATTTTCCGCTCGATGTCCTGGCGCATCTCTTCGGTCCAGGGCTCGGCACCGAACACGCCGGTACGCAGGGGCAGGTCACGGAAGTCGATGCCCACTTCCTGGCCGGCTTCCCACAGGTGCAGGGCGTAGGAGGGCGTACAGCACAGGGCCGTGGCGCCGAAGTCGCGCAGCAGGTAGGCCTGGCGACGCGTGGCGCCGCCCGAGGCCGGGACCACCGTGGCACCGATGCGCTCGGCACCGCCGTGGGCGCCCAGACCGCCGGTGAACAGGCCGTAGCCGTAGGCCACATGCACGATGTCCGTCTGGTTGACGCCGGCGGCGGACAGGCTGCGGCCGGCCAGTTCGGCCCAGTTGTGCAGGTCGCGGGCGGTATAGCCCACCACCACGGCCTTGCCGGTGGTGCCGCTGGAGGCGTGCAGGCGGACGATGTTGTCACGCGGCACGGCGAAAAGACCGAAGGGATAGTAATTGCGCAGGTCCTGCTTTTCGGTGAAGGGCAGGTTCTTCAGATCGGCCAGGCTCTTGATGTCGCCGGGCTTGATACCGCTCTCGTCGAAGCGTTTGCGGTAGAAAGGCACATTGGCATAGACACGGGAGCAAAGGTCCTGCAGACGGCGCAATTGCAGGGCTTCGATATCTTCGCGGGGCAGCGTTTCCTTGTCGATATTGAAAATCACGGCGTTTCTCCTTGAAATCCTGAGTAGTCTATGGATGACGCAAAAGTCCCCCAAGGTCAAGATATCTGCTTGAAAAACATGGATAACATATTGCAATGCAATGTCTTTTTTTATGCTAGGAACAATGCGCCGGGCCATCCCCGGGCCGGGCGGGATTGTTGCCCTCGGGTACGCTTTGAGGTATGGGAGGGACATGCAAAACCTTATCTCTACCCCCAAGAAATATTCGGAACTGCCTACGGCGGAAAAAATGGCCGTCATCAAGGCGTGGCTTGAGGAACACAAGGCTGTCGACGTGGCCGAGATCGACCTGGCCGGCCAGGGTGCCTTCACGGACGCCCTGCTGGTGGTCAGCGCCACCTCCGTGCGTCATGCCCAGAGCCTGGCGGACGGCGTCTCCGCCCTGTGCCATGAACAGAACTACGAATACCTGCGCATGGAAGGCTACAACACCGGCCAGTGGATCCTGGTGGACTGCAACGACATCGTGGTCAACATCTTCCAGCAGTCCGTGCGTGACCTTTATCAGCTGGAGAACCTGTGGGGCGCGGCTGCCGCTGCCCTCAACAAGGAGCCCCGTGCATGACCCCCACCCTGTTGCTCATCCTTGACGGCTGGGGCCTGACGGAAAAAGGGGAAGGCAATGCCCCCTGGGTGGCAGCCACGCCCCATCTGGATGACCTGATGGCGCGCTGCCCCCACAGCCGCCTTGCCGCCTCCGGGCGCGAAGTGGGCCTGCCTGCCGGCTATATGGGCAACTCCGAGGTGGGACACCTCAATATCGGTGCGGGACGCATCGTCTATCAGGACATGACGCGCATCGACGTGGCCCTTGAGGACGGCTCCCTGTTCCACAACCCCGTGCTGCAGGACGTGCTGGAAAAAACACGCCGCAGCGGCGGCCGTCTGCATCTGGCGGGCCTGCTCTCCGACGGCGGTGTGCACAGCCACATCAACCATCTGGTGGCCCTGTGCGCCATGGCTTTCGCCGCCGGTGTGCCGGTGCGCATCCACTGCTTCATGGACGGGCGCGATACCCCGCCCCAGAGCGGCGCCTCCTATGTGCGCAGCCTGCTGGAACAGATCGTCTCCATGAAGGACGTGCGTGTGGCCAGCCTGGCGGGGCGCTTTTATGCCATGGACCGCGACAAGCGCTGGGAGCGCGTGTCCGAGGTCTGGGATCTCATGGTCCACGGCAAGGGCCGCAAAGCCACGGATGCCGTGCAGGCTGTGGAAGATTCCTATGCCGAGGGCGTCAGCGACGAATTCATCAAGCCCGTGCTGCTGGAAGGCGAGGATGCCTCCACCCTGCAGGACGGCGACGGCCTGTTCTTCTACAATTTCCGCGCCGACCGCATGCGCGAGCTTTCCCAGGCCTTCGTAGACGCGGACTTCACCGCTTTCGAGCGGGGCAGGGTGCCGCAGCTGGCTGCCGTGGCTTCCATGACGGCCTACGACGCCCACTTCCCCCTGCCGGTGGCCTTCCCCAAGGAATCCGTGACCATGGGCCTTGGCGAAGTCGTTTCGCAGCAGGGCATGCACCAGCTGCGTCTGGCCGAAACGGAAAAATACGCGCACGTCACCTATTTCTTCAACGGCGGTGTGGAAGAACCCCTGCCGCTGGAAGACCGCATCCTCGTGCCTTCGCCGCGCGAGGTGCAGACTTATGACCAGAAACCGGCCATGAGCGCCCGCGAGGTCACGGACAAGTTCGTGGAAGCTTGGCAGAGCGGCCAGTACGACCTGGTGGTCTGCAACCTGGCCAACGGCGATATGGTGGGCCATACGGGCGTGCTCTCCGCCGCCGTGGAAGCCTGCACGGTGGTGGATGAATGCGTGGGCCGCATGGTGGCTGCCGTGGAGGCCCGCAAGGGCCGTATGCTGCTCATCGCCGACCACGGCAACTGCGAAGTCATGAAGGACGGAGAGGGCAAGCCCCAGACCGCCCATACCACCAATCCCGTGCCCTGCATCCTGCTGGATGCCTCCGGCAAGGAATGGCGCCTGCACGACGGCAAGCTGGCCGATGTGGCCCCGACCCTGCTGCGCATGTGGGGCATCGCCCAGCCCGAGGCCATGACCGGGACGCCGCTGGTGGAGGAAGCCCATGTCCGGTAGCCAGAAACCTTTGGAGCCTGTGGCTCCTGACGGCATGGAGCTGCTGTTCTTCTACCGCTGCCCCCACTGCCTGCGCCATGTACCGCTGGTCAACCCGGTGGAGCCGCGCAATGTGCGCTGCGACGGCTGCGGCAAGCAGTTCCCCATCATCCCGGTGGACGAGCACGGCCTGCATTATGTGCGCATCATGCTGGCCAACGGCAAGGCCGCTGCCAATCCCGACTATCTGTAAGCGTCGCCATACGGCCGGAGGAAAGTCCTCCGGCCGTTTTCTCTGCCGCGATGCTTTTTTCTCCACGCTACCAAATATACCGAGCAAACGACATGAAGATCTGTCCCGTCATCTTGTGCGGGGGCGCCGGTACACGCCTGTGGCCCCTGTCCCGTCGCAAGTATCCCAAGCAATTCATGGACCTGGGCGGCCATACGCTGTTCGAGGACACGCTGCAGCGTCTTGCGGCCGTGCCCGGACTGGCCGCGCCCGTGGTCATCTGCAATGAAGAGCAGCGCTTTCTTGCCGCCGCAGCCCTGCAGCGTCAGGGACTGAATGGCCGGATCCTGCTGGAACCGGAACCGCGCAATACGGCACCGGCCATCGCCGCTGCCGCGCTGGCCGTGACGGCCGCCTGTGACGTGGAAGACGGTGATCCTGTCCTGCTGGTCCTGCCTTCGGACCATGTGCTGGAGGATCTGCCGGCTTTTGCCGCTGCCGTCACACAGGCTGCGGAGTGTGCCCGCGAAGGGGCCCTGGTCACCTTCGGGGTCACGCCGGACCGTCCCGAGACCGGTTACGGCTATATCGAAAAGGGCGATGCCCTGGCTTCCGGTTTCGCGGTCCGCCGTTTCGTGGAAAAGCCCGCGCAGGAGGCTGCCGAGGCCATGCTGGCGCAGGGCGGCTATTTCTGGAACAGCGGCATGTTCGTGTTTCGCGCCTCCCAGTATCTGGCCGAGCTGGAAGCGCAGGCTCCGGCCATCATGGCCGCGGTGCGCAAGGCCTGGGCCCTGCGCCGGGCCGATTATGACTTCATCCGCCTGCATCGGGAATCTTTTGCCCACTGCCCCTCTGATTCGGTGGACTATGCCCTGATGGAGAAAAGCGCGCATGTGGCCATGGTGCCGCTGCCGTGCCGCTGGAGCGACCTGGGATCCTGGGAAGCCATCTATGAAAACAGCACGCAGGATGCGGAAGGCAATGCCTGCGTGGGCGATGTGATGGCCCAGGACAGCCGGGGATGCTACATCCATGCCGGAAGCCGCCTGGTGACGACGCTGGGCGTGAAGGATCTTGTGGTGGTGGAGACCGGCGACGCCGTCCTGGTGGCCGACAGGGCCCGCAGCCAGGAGGTCAAGACCCTGGTGGCCCGTCTTGCCGCCCAGGACCGGCACGAGCAGGAGATGCATCTGCGTGTGTACCGCCCCTGGGGCTGGTATGAGACCCTGGCCTTGGGCGAGCGCTTCCAGGTCAAGCGGATCCAGGTCAATCCCGGAGCCGCGCTTTCCCTGCAGCGTCACCGGCACCGGGCCGAGCACTGGGTCGTCATCGCCGGGGAAGGTCTGGTGCGCGTGGGGGACGAAGAGATGCACCTGCATGTGGACCAGTCGGTCTACATCCCCCAGAAGACCATGCATCGGCTGAGCAACGCTTCGGCACAGCCGCTGGAGATCGTGGAAGTCCAGACCGGTGATTACCTGGGCGAAGACGATATCGAGCGTTTTGACGACCGTTACGGGCGTGAATGAGCCTGAGATGGCCTGAGGCCATCACCAGATACCAAGGCTGCGGGAGATTTCCCGCGGCCTTTTTTTATTTCTGGCGTTAGCCTGGTGAGCGTCACGACGCGAAACGAAATGGCGGACGATTTGGGGGATGGCCCAGGGACAGGCATCAGGCAAACGTCCCCGATAACGTCTCGCAGTCCTTCAGAGCCCGTCTGATATACGACGCAGCCAGATGGATGAAACAAATCTTGCTTTACAATCATCCTGACGTTTTTTCTGGTGCCACAGGGCGATCGTCGGATACAGGGCAGGCCCGGGAAAAACTTTTTTGGCGAGGAGGGGGCGCGAGGGGGCACTGCTTTTGTTCGCAAAAGGGGGGCCTCCTCGTTTGCAGGGAAAAATGGGCGCAGACGGATGCGCCGCAGCTCTCCTGTCTTCTACAGGCATAAAAAAGGGGGGAGCATCGCTGCTCCCCCCAAAGATGACACATGGTCGAAGATTACTCTTCGTCGCCTTCCCACTTGATGAAGCCGGGATTGACGTTGACCATGGCGTTGACGATCAGTTCCACCAGGCCGCCGTAGGCGAAGCTGTTCTTGGTGTACAGATCGCTGTGTTCCAGCATTTCGCGGATCTGGCCCTTGCAGTTGGAGCAGGGAGCGCAGATGTACTTCTTGGTCTCGGGGCCAAGGCAGTCCTTGAAGGCCTGGGCGATCTGCCACATCTTTTTGCGGCCGGAGATGTTGCCGCGCCATTCGTCGATGTTCTGACGGGTCATGATGGCGAAGCCGGAACCGCCGCCGCAGCAGTAGTTTTCCACGCCGTGGCAGGGCATTTCGCGGAACTGGGGGGCGATCTTGTGCAGGATGTCGCGCTGGGGCTGCACGATACCCATCAGACGCACGGCATTGCAGGGGTCATGCAGGGTCACGGGGAAGTTGTTGCGCGAGGGATCCAGCTTCAGGCGGCCGGACATGACGATGTCACGCAGGGTCACATAGCAGGATTCACGGGGCACCTGGTATTCGTAGGGGATGACGCGGTCGGCGATGACGGTCATGGCCTTGTGGGCGTGGCCGCATTCACCGATGACGATCTTCTTGGCGCCCAGTTCCTTGGCGGCCTGCATGTGCTGCAGGGCGATACGGGCGGTCTGGGCGTCGTCGTAGAACACGCCGTAGTTCACGCCGTCATAGGCCACAGCCTTGCTGGACAGGGTCCAGGACAGGCCGGCTTCCTGGAAGATCAGGGAGAAGCTGGCGATGTTTTCGGGCCAGGCCATGACTTCGCCGGCGTTGTGGATCAGCAGGATGTCGGCGCCCTTCACGTCGAAGGGGGTGTGGATGCCCACGCCGGTGATCTCGGTGTAGTCCTCGTCGATGAACTCCACGTTTTCTTTCACCACGTCGGGGGTCATGCCGGTGGAGGAGCCCACCTTCATCTGGTTGATGGTGCCCTTTTCGTGCAGTTCGCGGGGCGAGAAGCCCAGTTCCTGGCTGAACAGTTTGCGGATCTCACGGGCGATGAGGCCGTTGTCCACACCGATGGGGCAGGTCTGGGCGCAGCGACGGCAAAGGTTGCAGCGGTAGGCCAGTTCGCCCAGACGGGCAACGGTCTTCCAGTTCAGGCCCATGTCACCGTAACGCCATTTGGCCAGAGGCTCTTTCTTCACATACTGCTTGTAGATGCGGCGGAAGATTTCAGAGCGGTAGTTGGGACGGTACATCTCGTTGTGGCCGGACATCTCGTACAGATGGCAGGCGTCGGAACAGGAGTTGCACTGGGCGCAGTAGTCCATGCTGGTTTCCAGCATGGGCAGGAAGGTCCAGTTGTTCTCCTTGCTGAACAGCTTGCGCATGCCGTCCAGGAAACGGTTGACCAGCTCTTCTTCTTCCTGGGGGGTCTGGGGCTTGGGGATGTTCAGCACACAGACTTCGTCCAGGATGCAGGCCACTTTGGCCTTCTGGTCGTCGGAAACGGGCTTCCAGGGCATCTTGACGAGGTCAAGGCCTTCCACATCGGGGATGTCCTTGAGGTCGATGCTGACCATCTGGCCTTCGGCCGTGGAAATATCAGTCAAACGCAGCGTATCTTTCATGATGTACTCCCTAGTCCTTCTTGGGGGATTCGGTAGCGATGTCGAGCCAGGTCTTGGTGCCCTGACCGTTGATGTGGTCGGCAGCCCAGCTCACCTTGAACTGCAGGGCCTGCTTCATCTTCTCGTTGTTCTTCTGGCTGAAATCGGTGGGGGTGTCGCCCCAGCGGATGTCATGGTAGGTGAAGTACTTGAAGATCAGGTGGCCCATATGGGTCATGGGGATCCAGATCAGCACGAAGAAGCCGCACAGCATATGCAGCATGAAGGTGCTGCTGTTGATCTCGGCGAAGTTGAAGGTGAGCAGGTTGTAGATGAAGTCACCGGACAGGCGGGCAAAGGAGGGGTTGAAGGCCCAGGCCACCAGGCCCACCAGAGCGAAAACGATGAACACGCCCAGGTTGAAGAAGTGTTCGGGGGTGGAGTACTTGCGCAGGCCTTCGTCGTGCAGACGACGGCAGATCAGGCCGATGCCGCCGCCGATGATGCCGAACATGCCCAGCAGGCTGATGGCGTTGATGACGTTGTGCACGAAGGTCAGGAAGCCGCCGTCGGGGTTCATGCCGAACAGGCGCAGAAAGGCGGCCACGACCAGGATGATGGTGCCGCCCATCAGCATATACAGACCCAGGTGGAAGGGATAGGTGCGGAACCACAGCTTGAGGTTGTGGGTAAAGGTGGCGTGCAGGAAGAGCACTTCTTCCAGCAGGGCCTTGATATCGCCCAGGTGGTCGACGTGGCGGGGCTTGGTCCACCAGTCGGTCTCTTCCATGAAGCTGCCGCCGTAGGAGCCTTTGGGGCCTTCATGCGGCACGGGGTAGAGCTCCCAGCGGGCGTGCAGGGGGCTGGCAGCCAGATAGCCTTTCACCTTGATGGCGGCAGTCGCCACAAAGCCGATTACTGCAAGGTAGGCCAGGATGTAGAACAGAGTTGTCATGCGTTTTCTCCCATGAGTCGAGATGCCTGCGGCATCGTGGTTTCTGCGCAAGACCGAGCCAGATCCGGTCATGAGCAAGAGGTGCAGCGCACCAGGAACCAACCTCTCCAGAACGATGCGCCGGGATCCGGCGGGGCGGATCATGCCGGGGCATGACCTGTCGCCGCCTGGTCTCAGGCGCGGAACAATTCCTGCCTTCTACCGTAAAATGCAAGAAATGCAAAGGTGGCACGCATATTCCCAAAATACTCCGTCTTGGCTATGTTTTTTCATTTATGTAATTATTTTAATATGTTATATTAACGAAGCCATGCTTTGCACGTATGAAAAATTTTTTGACCTCCTTTTCACAACGTGGCGGCTCCGGCGGAGGGGGATGCGTCTTTGCACGCAGGTCCTCCCGGTCATTGCCGGGAAGTTTTCTCTCTTATCAGGAATTAATCACAAAAAGAAAGATGGGAAGGGCTGCCATACATTTTGTTGCCTCCGGGGAGGCCCGCAGGCCCAAAAAGGCTGGGACAAGGGGCGGAGGCTCCAGGATGGCAGCACGTGCAGGCGGCACGGCGATGCCGTCATTGCATGGCTGCGGGAGACTATCGGCCATAAAAAAGGGCGACCGCCACATGACGGTCGCCCTGATGTTCAGCGGAGAGGGAAGGCCTACTGGCCCAGATCCACCAGCACGGGGTTCTCTTCCAGATCTTCCAGGAACTTGTCCGGACGTTCCTTCTGGTCGGGCACGGTGATGTCGCCGTGGACATACTCGCGATAGCCCGTACCGGCCGGGATGAGACGGCCCACGATGACGTTTTCCTTGAGGCCGCGCAGGTAGTCCATCTTGCCCTTGAGGGAAGCCTCGGTGAGCACCTTGGTGGTTTCCTGGAAGGAAGCCGCCGAGATGAAGGACGAGGTGGTCAGCGAAGCCTGGGTGATGCCCAGCACCAGCGGTTCGGCGGTGGCGGGCTGGCGGCCTTCGGCCATGGCTTTGTGGTTCTCGGCCTTGAACTCGGCCTTGTCCACCTGTTCGCCCACCAGGAAGCTGGTGCCGCCGGAATCCAGCACGGTGACCTTCTTGAGCATCTGGCGCACGATGACTTCGATGTGCTTGTCGTCGATGCCCACGCCCTGGAAGCGGTACACTTCCTGGATCTCGTCCACGAGGTAGCGGGCCAGGTACTTTTCGCCGCGGGTGCGCAGGATGTCGTGCAGTTCGGGCGAACCTTCGGTCAGCGGATCGCCGGCTTCCACGAAGTCGCCGTCGGCCACGGTGATGTGCTTGCCCTTGGGCACCAGGTATTCCTTGGAATCACCGATTTCGGGGGTCACCACCAGCTTGCGCTTGCCCTTGGATTCGCCGGCGTAGGACACGGTACCGGAGATCTCGGAGACCACGGCCATGTCCTTGGGCTTGCGGACTTCGAAGAGCTCGGCCACGCGGGGAAGACCACCCACGATGTCCTTGGTCTTGGAAGTTTCGCGGGGCTTACGGGCGATGATGTCACCGGCCTGGATGGCTTCGCCGTCCTTGACCATGATGATGGAGCCCACGGGCAGGCTGTACACGGCGGACGCCACGCTGTGCGGACGCTGCTTGACGTTGCCGTTCTCATCGCAGACCGAGATGGACGGACGGTAGTTGGTGGTACGGTATTCCATGATGGTCAGGGAGGCCTGACGCGTCACGTCGTCCACCTTTTCCTGCACGGTCTTGCCGTCCACGATGTCGGTGAAGCGGATGATGCCCTCTTCTTCGGACACGAAGGGTTCGTTGAAGGGGTCCCACTCGGCCAGCACGGTGCCCTTGGTCACTTCCTGACCGTCGGTCACATGCAGGCGGGCGCCGTTGGGCAGGATGTACTTTTCACGTTCGCGGCCCTGCGGATCCACGATGGTCAGCTGGCCGCTCTTGCCCAGCACCAGCTGGATGCCGTCACGGTTGGTAACGGCGCGCACGCGGTTGAGGATGACGCGACCGGTGTTCTGGGCTTCGAACTTGTTCTTTTCAATGGTGCTGGATGCGGTACCACCGATGTGGAAGGTACGCATGGTCAGCTGGGTGCCGGGTTCACCGATGGACTGGGCGGCGATGATGCCCACGGTCTCGCCGGTGTTGACCAGGTGCCCGCGGGCCAGGTCGCGGCCGTAGCACAGGGCGCAGATGCCGCGCTCGGCCTGGCAGGTGAGGGGCGAACGCACCGTGATGGAGCTCACGCCGTGTTCACGCAGCACAGCGGCCTCGGCTTCGTCGATGAGGGTGTTCTCGGGCAGCAGCACCTTTTCCGCGTCTTCGGGATCGTAGACGGGGTAGAGCAGCACACGGCCCATGGCACGTTCCCACACCGGGGTCTTGATGTCGCCGCCTTCGCGCAGGTGGGTCAGCTCGATGCCGTCCACCGTACCGCAGTCGTGTTCGGAAACGATCACGTCCTGCACCACGTCCACCAGACGACGGGTCAGGTAACCGGAGTTGGCCGTCTTCAGGGCGGTGTCGGCCAGACCCTTACGGGCACCGTGGGTGGAGGTGAAGTACTGCAGCACCGACAGACCTTCGCGGAAGGACGAGGTGATGGGCGTTTCGATGATTTCACCGGAAGGCTTGGCCATCAGACCGCGCATACCGGCCAGCTGACGCATCTGGTCCTGGTTGCCTCGGGCACCGGAGGTGGACATCATGAAGATGGAGTTGAAGCTCTGGTTCTTCTCTTCACGGCCGGTCTTGGGATCCTTCAGGATATCGTAAGAGATCTCCTTGATCATTTCCGTGGAGACGTCCTGGGTGGCCTTGGTCCACACATCGACGACCTTGTTGTACTTTTCGGTACGGGTGATGATACCGTCGCGGTACTGGCGTTCGATGTCGTCCACCTCGGCCTGGGAAGCGGCCAGGATGTCCTTCTTGCGGGCCGGGATGATGAGGTCCTTCACACCGATACTGACACCGGCGCGGGTAGCGAACTCATAACCCATGTTCTTCAGATTGTCGCAGAGGATGACCGTGGCCTTGATGCCGCACTGGCGGTAGCAGTTTTCCACCAGCTTGGCGATCATCTTCTTGGTCAGCACCAGGTTGACGTTCTCGAAGGACATTTCCTTGGGCAGGATGTTGCTCACCAGCACGCGGCCGGGCGTGGTGCGGTGGGTCTTGCCGTCGGGCATGCGCACGTTGATGCGGGCGTGCAGGGACACGGCATCGGCATCATAGGCGGCTTCCACTTCCCAGGGACCGCAGAAGGTCATGCCTTCGCCCTTCTCGAAGCTGCGCTCGGAGGTCATGTAGTACAGACCCAGAACGATGTCCTGGGAAGGCACGATGACGGGACCGCCGTTGGCGGGCGAGAGGATGTTGTTGGTGCTCATCATGAGCACGCGGCATTCGATCTGCGCTTCCACGGAAAGCGGGATGTGCACGGCCATCTGGTCACCGTCGAAGTCGGCGTTGTAGGCCGAGCAGACCAGGGGATGCAGACGGATGGCCTTGCCTTCCACCAGCAGGGGCTCAAAGGCCTGGATACCCAGACGGTGCAGGGTAGGGGCACGGTTGAGCATGATGGGGTATTCGCGCACCACTTCCGAGAGGATGTCCCAGACCACCAGCTCTTCACGCTCCACCATCTTCTTGGCGCTCTTGATGGTGGAGGCATAACCGCGCTTTTCCAGCTCCGAGTAGATGAAGGGCTTGAACAGCTCCAGGGCCATCTTCTTGGGCAGGCCGCACTGGTGCAGCTTGAGGTAAGGACCCACAGTAATAACGGAACGACCGGAGTAGTCCACGCGCTTGCCCAGCAGGTTCTGACGGAAGCGGCCCTGCTTGCCCTTGATCATGTCGGACAGGGACTTGAGCGGACGACCGTTGGTACCGGCGATGGCGCGACCGCGGCGGCCGTTGTCGAACAGGGCGTCCACGGCTTCCTGCAGCATGCGCTTTTCGTTGCGGATGATGATGTCGGGAGCGCCCAGTTCGATGAGGCGCTTCAGACGGTTGTTGCGGTTGATGACGCGGCGGTACAGGTCGTTGAGGTCGGAGGTGGCGAAACGGCCGCCGTCCAGGGGCACCAGGGGACGCAGCTCCGGCGGGATGACGGGAATGACTTCCATGATCATCCATTCGGGCTTGTTGTTGGACTCCAGGAAGGCCTCGACGATCTTCAGGCGCTTGGTGAGCTTCTTCTTTTTGGTCTGGCTCTTGGTGGTCTCGCTTTCTTCGCGCAGTTCGGTGCGCAGCTTTTCAAGATCCAGCTCTTCCAGAAGGGAGCGCACGGCTTCGGCGCCCATGCCCACGGTCAGGGCGTCTTCGGTGCCGTAGTGGTCCAGGATCTGCAGGTACTGGTCTTCAGAGATGACCTGGCGGCGCTGCAGATTGGTCTGGCCGGGATCGAGCACGATGTAGGAATCGAAGTACAGGACCTTTTCCAGATCGGCCATGGTCATGTCGAGCAGGGTGCCGATCTTGGAGGGCAGGGTCTTGAGGAACCAGATGTGGGCCACGGGCGCGGCCAGTTCGATGTGGCCCATGCGCTCGCGACGCACCTTGGAGGCAATGACTTCAACGCCGCACTTTTCGCAGACGATGCCGCGGTGCTTCATGCGCTTGTACTTGCCGCAGTTGCACTCGTAGTCCTTCACGGGGCCGAAGATCTTGGCGCAGAACAGGCCGTCGCGCTCCGGCTTGAAGGTACGGTAGTTGATGGTTTCCGGTTTCTTGACCTCACCGTAGGACCATTCGCGGATGGCTTCGGGCGAGGCGATGGAAATCTGGATGGCTTTCAGGTTGCGGATGTTGGTCACATTGGCCGACGTGCCGCGTGCAGTGAAGAGATCGTCCAGGCTCATATATCTACCTTGCTTGTCAAAAGCTCGTTACAGTCGTTGTGGCGTATGGTTGACGCTCCGTCCCGGGGAATGGCGCTGCCGGGCACCGCGCGGTGGCGTGATGCCCGGCGCATCCATGAATTATTCCTCGGGGTCCTGGTCGCGCATGAAGCCGATACGCTTGGGCTTTTTCTTGCCGTCTTCCTGATGCAGGGTCACGTCGAGGCCCAGGCTCATGAGTTCCTTGACCAGAACGTTGAAGGATTCGGGCAGACCGGCTTCCAGGAAGTTGTCGCCCTTGACGATCTTCTCGTACATCTTCACGCGTCCGGTCACGTCGTCGGACTTGACGGTGAGGAATTCCTGCAGGAGATAGGCGGCGCCGTAGGCTTCCAGAGCCCAGACTTCCATTTCACCCAGACGCTGGCCACCGAACTGCGCCTTACCGCCCAGCGGCTGCTGGGTGACCAGGCTGTAGGGGCCGGTGGAGCGGGCGTGGATCTTTTCGTCGACCAGGTGGTGCAGCTTCAGGATGTACATGACACCGGTGGTCACGCGGTTCTTGAAGGGCACGCCGGTACGGCCGTCGTACAAGATGGTCTTGCCGTCGCTGTCCTTGCCGGCCTTTTCCATCCAGCCCCAGATCTCTTCTTCGGTGGCGCCGTCGAAGACCGGGGTCTTGGTCACGATGCCGTTGCGCAGCTTCTTGACCGAGGCGATGAACTCTTCGTCATCCATCTTGTCCACCAGCTCGCTGATGGCCGGGGAATCGAAGACGTCCTTGACCTCGTCACGCACCACCTGCAGGGCCGCGCCGGAATCCAGCAGTTCGGCCAGCTGGCGGCCAAGTTCCTTGGCGCCCCAGCCCAGGTGGGTTTCCATGATCTGGCCGATGTTCATTCGCGAAGGCACGCCCAGGGGGTTGAGCACGATATCCACGGGGCGACCGTCGGCGAAGAAGGGCATGTCTTCTTCGGGCAGGATGCAGGAGACCACACCCTTGTTACCGTGACGGCCGGCCATCTTGTCGCCCACCGAGAGCTTACGCTTGATGGCGATGTGGACCTTGACCATCTTGATGACGCCGGGAGGCAGATCGTCCCCTTCGGTGACCTTCTCGCGCTTGGAGTCATAGATGGCGTGCAGGTAATCCACCTGATGGTCGTAGTCCTTGAGCTGGTCGGCCACGATGTCGTTGACTTCCTTGCTCTCGAACAGGCCCTGCAGCTTCTTCACCGGGATGGCGTCCAGCTGCTCGCGGGTCAGGGCGACACCGGCTTCCACCAGCACTTCGCCCTTCTTGTTGCCGGGGACGCTGACGGCGGTCAGCTTGCCCAGCACATGGGGGGCCAGCACTTCGCGGGTGCGGTTGCCCAGAGCGCGCATGTGATCGGATTCCTTCTGATCCAGCACGGCGGTGTCGTGGGCCTCGATGGCCAGGGTGCGGTCGTCCTTTTCACCGGAACGACGGTTGAACACCTTGACGTCGATGACCGTACCTTCCACTCCCGGGGGCACCTTGAGGGAGGTGTTCTTCACGTCGCGGGCCTTCTCGCCGAAGATGGCGCGCAACAGCTTTTCTTCCGGGGTCAGCTGGGTCTCGCCCTTGGGGGTGATCTTGCCGACCAGGATGTCGTCAGGCTTCACGGCCGCGCCGATGCGGATGATGCCGCTGTCGTCCAGGTTGCGCAGCATGTCTTCGCTGACGTTGGGGATGTCGCGGGTGATCTCTTCGGGTCCGAGCTTGGTGTCGCGGGCCACCACTTCGAATTCTTCGATGTGGATGGAGGTGAAGATGTCCTCTTTCACGGTACGTTCGGAAATGAGGATGGAGTCTTCGTAGTTGTAACCGCACCAGGGCATGAAGGCCACCACCAGGTTCTTGCCCAGAGCCAGCTGGCCTTCGTCGATGCCGGGACCGTCAGCGAGGATCTCGCCCTTCTTGAACACCTGACCGGGGTAGCAGGTGGGCTTCTGACCAAAGCAGGAGTTCTGGTTGGACTTGTGGAACTTCAGCAGGTCATAGGCGCGCACGCCGCCCTGTTTCTTGTACAGGTCGCCTTCGTAGGAGACCACGATGCGGTCGGCGTCGGCGTATTCCACCTTGCCGTCGGCCTGGGCCACGATGCAGGCGCCGGAGTCGCGGGCCACGTCGATTTCCATGCCGGTGCCCACCAGGGGCTTTTCGCTGCGCAGCAGCGGCACGGCCTGGCGCTGCATGTTGGAACCCATGAGGGCGCGGTTGGCGTCGTCGTGTTCCAGGAAGGGGATGAGCGCGGCCGAGATGGAGACCATCTGGCTGGGCGAGATGTCCATGAGGGTCACCTCGTCACGGGAGCGCATTTCCACTTCGCCCTTGACGCGCACGGTCACGAACTCGTCCAGGAAGTTGCCGTCGGCGTCCACGCGGGCGTTGGCCTGGGCCACCACCTGGTCGCCTTCGCGGGAAGCGTCCAGATGCACGATCTCGTCAGTCATGCGGCCATTGCGCACCACGCGGTACGGGGTCTCGATGAAACCGAAGTCGTTGACCTTGGCGAAGGTGGTCAGCGACACGATCAGACCGATGTTGGGACCTTCGGGCGTTTCGATGGGGCAGATGCGGCCATAGTGGGAGGTGTGCACGTCGCGCACTTCGAAGCCGGCACGCTCACGGGTCAGACCGCCGGGGCCCAGGGCCGACAGACGGCGCTTGTGGGTCACTTCGGACAGGGAGTTGGTCTGGTCCATGAACTGCGACAGCTGGGAAGTACCGAAGAACTCCTTGAGCACCGCGGCCACAGGCTTGGGATTGATCAGGTCGTGGGGCATGAGCGTGGAGATTTCCTGGATGCTCATGCGTTCCTTGATGGCGCGCTCCATGCGCACCAGACCGATGCGGTACTGGTTCTCCACCAGTTCGCCCACCAGGCGCACGCGGCGATTGCCCAGATGGTCGATATCGTCGGCCGGACCGTGGCTGTCCTTCAACTGCACCAGCACCTTGATGGCGGTGAGGATGTCGTTGTCGGTCAGGGTACGGGAATCTTCGGTGTCGGGCAGGCCCAGGCGCTGGTTGAGCTTGTAACGGCCCACCGGCGACAGGTCATAGTAATCCGGGCTGCGGAACAGGTTGTCGAAGAAGCTGGCGGCGATCTCGGCGGTCGGCGGGCTGGAAGGACGCAGACGACGGTAGATCTCTTCCTGAGCCTTTTCCTGATCGGGGATGCGGTCCTGCATCAGGGTGTCGCGGATGGAGGAAGAGGTGTCGGTGCCCTTGGTGTGCAGCACGGCGATACGCTCGATGCCGGCTTCGCGCATGCGCTCCAGCAGGCCGGGAGTGATCTCGTCGGCGGCTTCGGCCAGCACTTCGCCACTGCCGGGAGCGATGACGTCTTCGGCCAGGAACATGCCGTCCAGGGTGTCGGGACGCACTTCGATGGCCTTGATGCCCGCTTCACAGACCTGACGCCAGCCACGCTTGGTGATGGGCTTGCCGGCCTTGATGAGCACGGTGCCGTCCTCGGTGGCGATGTCGGAGTAGGCGTTGTCCTTGCGGTACAGGGACTTTTCCACTTCCCACATCAGGGTGTTGTGCGGCTTCAGCAGGTAGTGCTCGCGGGTGTAGAAGTACTCCAGGATGTCCATCTTGCTCATGCCCATGGCCTTGAACAGGATGGTGGCGGGCATCTTGCGGCGACGGTCGATGCGGACATACAGGATGTCCTTGTGGTCGAAGTCGAAGTCCAGCCAGGAGCCACGCATGGGGATGACTCGGCAGGAGTAGAGCACCTTGCGGCTGGTGTGGGTCTTGCCGCCGTCGTGTTCAAAGATGATGCCGGGAGAACGCTGCAGCTGGTTGACGATGACGCGCTCGGTGCCGTTGATGATGAACGTGCCCTTTTCCGTCATCAGGGGCAGGGTGCCAAAGTAGATGCCCTGTTCCTTGATGTCGCGGATGGTGCGGTTGCCCGTGGCTTCATCGGTGTCATAGACCACCAGGCGCACCTTGATGTGCACCGGGGCTTCGTAGGTCAGGCCCTTGGAGATGCACTCGGCCTGGTCGTACTTGGGCTCGCGGATTTCGTAGCTGACGAATTCCAGGCTGGCGGTCTTGTTGAAATCTTCGATGGGGAAGACGGTGTGGAACACGCCTTCCAGACCTTCCTCCTTATTTCGATCGGCTTCGGCAACGCCTTCCTGCAGGAACTTGCTGTAGGAGTCGATCTGAAGATTGAGGAGGTGCGGAATGGGGAGAGTAACGTTGATTTTGCCGAACTGTTTGGTAAGCTGGCCCATGCGATACCTCAAGGTAGGTAGCGGTTGCGCTTCGGCTGCCGGCGTTGCACCGGAACGTCCGGTCGGCATTCTGCCCGTGCAGACCGCTGTGGACAGACTGCCAAAACGCCAGTCATGCCGCGATCCGAAGCGTACAATCTATATCTCTCAGTGGGATCCGGTTTTCACAACGCGCAAAAAGGACAAACGACACTTCCCCGCGTTGCCGGCAGGGGTGAGGCCGCTTGTCTTGAAAGAAAAGGCTATGCGCGTCGGGCGTTATCTACCAGAAAAACCAGATACTTCTCCCACAACAGTTTTGGAACGAAGAGACATACCGCAAAAGCATGGTTTTTGCAAGCACTTTTTCCGCAGCCCGGAAGCTCCCCTGGAAGGGAGAGAGGCGAGGCGGGGCGGCTGCCGCAAACAGCCTGGGCAGTATCTACCATGCCTGTGCCGCCGGGGCAACGCCGAAAAAAGAAACTCCGTCTTTTTTGTATGGAAAAAGACGGAGCGTCAATGGAAAAAAGCAGGCTGGATCGAGAAGACACAAAAGGGAAGCCGCAGGATGTCGGCCACCTGTGCGCAGGTAATAAAAAAGGCGGGGTTTGCACCCCGCCTTCAAAAAGATCGGAAAAACCGAACTTACTTCACTTCGACAACAGCACCGGCTTCGGTCAGCTGCTTCTTGGCTTCTTCGGCTTCTTCCTTGCTCACGCCTTCCTTCAGGGTGGAGGGGCAGCCGTCGACCTTTTCCTTGGCTTCCTTCAGGCCCAGGCTGGTCAGAGCGCGCACAACCTTGATGACGCCGATCTTGTTGGCGCCGGCTTCCTTCAGGATAACGTCGAATTCGGTCTTTTCTTCGGCAGCGGCAGCGGCGCCACCGTCAGCGGGGGCAGCCATCACCATGGCAGCGGCGGGAGCGGCAGCGGACACGCCGAACTTTTCTTCCAGTTCCTTGATGAATTCGGACAGTTCCAGGACGGTCATGTTGGAGATGAACTCAACAACCTGTTCTTTGGTCACGGACATGGTAAACTCCTAGCTCTTTGGCTAAAATTTGGTTGATTGCTTTTCTTGCTGCGAAAGCCTTAGGCGGCTTCGCCCTTCTTTTCTTCGATGGCCTTAAGCGCATAGAGCAGGCCGCGGAGAACGTTGGCGAACAGCGAAACAAAATTGGTGGGCACGGCGTTCATGGTGCCGAGCAGCTGACCAAGGAGCTGTTCCTTGGACGGCAGCTTGGCCAGGGCTTCGACCTGTTCGGCAGACATTTCTTTGCCTTCCAGGCTGCCGCAGCGCAGCTGGAACAGCTTGCTCTGCTTAGCAAAATCACTCAACGCCTTGGCCACCGCCACGGGGTCATCGAAACCAAGGGCAATGGCGCTGTTGTCGTGGAACTTGTCCTTGACAACGTCATGCGTGCCACCGGTAAAAGCGATACGGGCCAACGTGTTCTTGACGACGTAGAATTCGCCGCCAGCCTTGCGCAGGTTCACACGGAGGTTCGTCAGCTCTTCCACCGTCATGCCCTTGAACTCGGTCAGCACCGCAAAAGAAGCACGATCGGCATTCGCTTTGATCGCTTCAATGACGGCTGCTTTTTCAGACCTGGTCACGTGATACCTCTCACGTTCGGGGTTGCCGGGTGGAATGCCGAGCCAAAGATAAGTCTGGACAGGTGGATTAAAGGCCTTGCGGCCTGCCTGCCGTCTTCGACTCGAATTCCCTTGCCTTAGCCAGTAAATTCAAATGCGGGGATTGCTATTACTGCAATCCCCGCACGATGTCAACTAAAAAATGGGCTTAGCCTTCCAGGAATTTTTTCACCTGGGACATATCGATCTTGAAGCCGGGGCCCATGGTGGTGGACACAGCCATGGAGAGCATGTAGGTGCCCTTGGCGCCGGAGGGCTTCAGACGATTCACGGTTTCCAGCAGGGCCTTGAGGTTGCCCAGGATCTTTTCGGGACCGAAGGAAACCTTGCCCAGAGGAGCGTGCAGAACACCGGCCTTGTCGACCTTGAAGTCCACGCGACCGGCCTTCAGTTCGTTGACGGCCTTGGTCACGTCGAAGGTAACGGAACCGGTCTTGGCGTTGGGCATCAGGCCACGGGGGCCAAGCAGACGGCCGATCTGGCCCACCAGGGCCATGACGTCAGGGGTGGCGACGGCGGCGTCGAAGTCCAGCCAGCCTTCCTTGACCTTGGCCACCAGGTCTTCAGCACCCACGAAGTCGGCGCCGGCGGCGGTGGCTTCGGCCTGCTTTTCACCCTTACAGAAAACGGCCACGCGAACGGTCTTGCCCAGGCCGTGAGGCAGGGTCACAGCGCCGCGCACCATCTGGTCAGAGTACTTGGGGTCAACACCCAGGCGGATGGCCACGTCGACGGTTTCGTCGAACTTGGCGAAGGAAGCGCCCAGGGATTTGCTCACAGCGTCTTCAACGCTCAGGCGTTCCTGCAGGTTCACGCCTTCGAGAGCTTTGCGAAAATTTTTGCCATGCTTGGGCATGTCTTTATCCTTTCGTTTTATCTCCTGCCACACATGGACTGCTCCAGGTCTGGCAGTACAATTGATCAACGAGGGGCAGCCAGGCTGCCGTCATCCGGTAAACCGGTCCCTACTTGATTTCGATGCCCATGCTGCGGGCGGTGCCGGCGATGGACTTCACAGCGGACTCAAGGGTGGCGGCGTTGAGATCGGGCAGCTTCAGCTTGGCGATTTCTTCCACCTGGGCCATGGTCAGGCTGCCAACCTTGTTACGGTTGGGTTCACCGGAGCCCTTTTCGATCTTGGCGGCCTTCATGATCAGCACCGCGGCCGGGGGGGTCTTGGTGATGAAGGTGAAGGAGCGGTCAGCGTAGACCGTGATGACCACAGGGATGATCATGCCCTTCTGGTCCTGGGTGCGGGCATTGAATTCCTTGCAGAAGCCCATGATGTTCAGGCCATGCTGACCCAGGGCGGGACCCACCGGCGGGGAGGGGTTGGCGGCGCCGGCCGGAATCTGCAGTTTGATTTTGGCAACTTCTTTTTTGGCCATGATGTTCTATCCTTATGACTGGAACAGCGCCCTGCGGCGCTGCTCCGATGCTAGCCCTTGGAAACCTGCACGAAATCCAGTTCCACCGGGGTTTGTCTTCCGAAGATGGAAACGGACACGCGCAGCTTGCCCTTTTCGTAGTTGACATCGTCCACGACGCCATTGAAGCCCTCGAAGGGGCCCTCGATAACCCGAACGTCGTCGCCGCGTTCGAAGTTGAACTTGGGCCGGGGGGTCTCCTGGCGACTTTCCATCAGCGAGAGGATGCGCGCGGCGTCACTTTCGCTCATGGGAGTGGGGCGGTTTTTACCCCCCACAAAACCGGTGACCTTGGGGATGGACTGCACCAGATGGCAGGAAAGATCCGTCATAATCATGCGGATCATCACATAGCCGGGGTAGAATTTGCGGGTACTGGTGCGAGGCTGCGAGCCGTTCTTGGAAGGTTCGATGACCTTTTCGGTAGGCACGACCACTTCCTGGATGAGGCCATTGTCCTCGCCGGAATCCATCATCGCCTTAATGGTCTTCTGCACGCGCTGCTCGAAACCGGAGTAGGTGTGCACAATGTACCAGCGAGACTTCTTCCCCAGTTCGGAGTTCTCGTCGATAACGGGAGTGTTCATATGTGCCTTCAGGAGAGGATGCTCTTGATGATGGCCGAAAGCCCCAGATCCACGAGGCCAAGCACGATCGCCATGACGGCAACAAAGCCCAGAACCGCAAACGTCGCTTTGCGCGTTTCCTTGAGCGTAGGCCACGTAACCTTACGCAGTTCGCCGCGAGAATCTTCGATATATTGCGCCAGGCGGGAGATGGGGTTGGGGGTCTGTTCGGTCTTGGAGTCGGCTTGCGCGGATTTCTTTACCATGGTGCTTCCCACAAGATAAAAAATGGCAGGGCAGGAGGGATTCGAACCCCCAACTTGCGGTTTTGGAGACCGCCGCTCTAGCCGTTAGAGCTACTGCCCTGCGTACCGTCAGGGGGGAGGGGTGCTCCCCCCTGCGGAAGTATTGTTACCTGGTTTCTCTGTGAAGCGTGTGCTTCTTGTCCCAGGGACAATATTTTTTCATTTCCAGACGCCCGGTGGTGTTCTTCTTGTTCTTCCGGGTGCTGTAGTTGCGACGCTTGCACTCAGTGCAGGCAAGGATGATATTCACTCTCATGGTACTACTCGATGATTTCGGTCACCACGCCGGAGCCCACGGTACGGCCACCTTCACGGATGGCGAAGCGCAGACCGGCTTCCATGGCGATGGGGGCGATCAGTTCCACCAGGAACTGGCTGTTATCGCCAGGCATGACCATTTCCACACCTTCGGGCAGGTTGATCACACCGGTGATGTCGGTGGTACGGAAGTAGAACTGAGGACGATAGCCGGAGAAGAACGGGGTGTGGCGGCCACCTTCTTCCTTGGACAGGACGTACACTTCAGCCTTGAACTTCTTGTGGGGCGTGATGGACTTGGGAGCAGCGAGCACCTGGCCGCGTTCCACTTCGTCACGCTTGGTGCCGCGCAGCAGCACACCGATGTTGTCACCAGCTTCGCCCTGGTCCAGCAGCTTGCGGAACATTTCCACGCCGGTGCAGGTGGTCTGGGCGGTGGGCTTGATACCCACGATTTCCACCACGTCGCCGACCTTGATGATGCCGCGTTCCACACGACCGGTCACCACGGTACCGCGGCCGGAGATGGAGAACACGTCTTCGATGGGCATCAGGAAGGGCTTGTCGATGTCGCGCTCGGGATCGGGGATGAAGTCGTCGCAAGCCTGCAGCAGTTCGATGATGCACTTGGCTTCAGGAGCGTCGGGATCGTCGCATTCCAGAGCCTTCAGAGCGGAACCACGGATAACGGGCACGTCGTCGCCGGGGAAGTCGTAGGAAGACAGCAGTTCGCGCACTTCCAGTTCCACCAGTTCCAGCAGTTCTTCGTCGTCCACCAGGTCGCACTTGTTCAGGAACACGACCAGCTGGGGCACGCCGACCTGACGGGCGAGCAGGATGTGCTCACGGGTCTGAGGCATGGGACCGTCGGTAGCGGCCACCACCAGGATACCGCCGTCCATCTGGGCGGCGCCGGTGATCATGTTCTTGATGTAGTCAGCGTGGCCGGGGCAGTCCACGTGAGCGTAGTGACGCTTTTCGGTTTCGTATTCCACGTGGGCGGTGGCGATGGTGATACCACGTTCCTTTTCTTCGGGAGCCTTGTCGATTTCGTCGTAGGAAATGAAGCTACCGGAGCCCTTCAGACCGGCGATCTTGGTGATGGCGGCGGTCAGAGTGGTCTTACCATGGTCGATGTGGCCGATGGTACCAATGTTAACGTGGGGCTTTTTGCGTTCGTATTTTTCCTTGCCCATTGTACGTCTCCCTGAGGATAAAATTTGTTGCGGTTACTGTACTTTCAACCTTGAGCATGGTTTCGAACGCCTGCTCCCGGTTTCTTGCCACTGCCCGCATAAGTCCCTGTGTTGTTGCCCAGGGAACGTGCTTTGACAGGAAAAAGGATGACTGGAAGGGAAAAATGCAGGAATGGAGCGGGAAACGGGATTCGAACCCGCAACCCTCAGCTTGGAAGGCTGATGCTCTAGCCGTTGAGCTATTCCCGCATCCTCGATGCGCGTTGTTTTGCAGGTCAGCGAACTGACCCCCGGGTTTCGGCATGGCCCGGTACTGCACCGTAGTTCCCGACAGTCTACCTGTCTCCTACAGCCAAGGCAGTTGTTAGCATGTGCCACACTTCTTATTCAGAAGTGGTGGAGGGGGGTGGATTTGAACCACCGAAGTCTTACGACGACAGATTTACAGTCTGTTCCCTTTGGCCACTCGGGAACCCCTCCACTCTGAGTTGCAAGCGATGTTGGCTTGCAAGATTTTCAGTCTGGCGTGGGCTTGTCCGGCTTTGCTTCCGGTGCCCTGCTGCCCCGTTCGGCTTTCGCTTTCGTGAGGCATTCGTCAGCAGCAAGGATGTGTTTACGGAAAACCGGCCCCTTTGGCAAGCACTTTTTTGCATTTTTTCGATTTTTTTTCGTTAAAAAATAAAAAATAAATAAAAACAATATGTTATTGATATACCTAAAAATCCCGTTTTCCTTGCTTCAGGGGCTTTTATGGGCTTTTTCGATCAAGCGGGCTTCAAAAAGGGCCTGAAAAAGTTGTTTCAGCTCGTGCCGGATGCGTGTTTGGGGGACGTCAGGGAAGGTCTCGGCCAGCAGGGAAAGAGCCTCGTCACGTGAAAGGGGAGCGGAAAGCAGCTGCCAGACCACGGCTCCGGTGCCATCGAGACGAAAGATGTGGTTACCGTGGCTGTCCGTGAGGAAGATGCTTTGTCCTGCCTGACGGCAACTCAGGCCCGGGCGCTGCTGCCACAGTGTCCTGCTGTCCCCCGCGTCGCCGGCGGTCTCGGCTGCGGGAGGCCGACCGGCTGAGGGACGAGCACAAGAGGCAGAAGAATCCGGCACGGGAGGAAAATCCGCGGGCAGGGGCGCAGCCGGGGGCAGCAGGGGCGCCTGCCGTGCGAGGAGTTCTACGGCTTCATCCAGGTCATCATAGCGGAGGATGCGGCAGGGCAGGGCATCCAGCAGTTGCGAGCCCAGCCTGAGGACCTCCGGTGCACCGCCATCGGGGATCAGGAAACGGGCCAGCACGTTGTCCATGCCGGTGGCGGCAGGGGCGGGCAGAAGAACGGCCCGGCTGCCGGGCGTGCGTTCCAGCAGGATCACGGCATCCGGGGCGTGGCGTTCGCCCCAGGGCGCCAGATCGTCCGGGGAGGGAGCCAGATAGCCATAATGGCGATCACGTATGCCCGGGCGCTCGTTCATGAAGCGTTTCAGGGCAGGGGAAGAGGGCGGGGGCAGGCGCAGGCGGGGAGCTACGCCGAAGGAAAAGATTTTTCCCCGGTGGAGGCCCAGCAGGTCGTCACCGAGCCCCCGGGCTGCATCGGCCATGAGACGGGTGACCAGCGTGCTCTTCCCGGCGCGGTTGTCGCCGCAGAAAAGCAGGGTGCGCCCATGCAGGCACACGGCCGCGGCATGGAGAGAGATCAGGTGGGGGCAGGCATGACAGCAGGCGGCCACCAGCTCGATGGCCAGGCTGCACAGCAGGCAGGCCCGGGAGGGTTCGTAGCGGGGAGCGGGCAGCCAGGGAGAGCGCAGGCGATAGCCGCGCCCCTGTGGAGTGATGACCAGCAGGGGCGCAGTTTCGTGCAGGCCGGATGGCAGTATCCCGGAGATGGACGGGAGCCCTGCTGGTTGCGGGGCGTGCGGCCAGAGCCGGAAAAAAGTATCCAGCGCGGGCAGCAGGCCTTGGCAGTCATGCAGTCGCACGGCTCCCGGCACACCGGCAAAAAAGACGTCCTGGTGCGCCATGCCTAGTAGCGATCCGGCCGGAAGCCCCCCAGGGCGTCATTGAACGTGTCACGCAGGCGATCCCCGGCCTCACGATGCCAGCCTTCATTATAGTGGCCGTCGTAACGGTCGTCATAACGGTCACGGTAATCATAGTTGCGGGAGGGGCGGGAATGGCGACGCGAGGGACGGCTGCGGCGGCTGCGTCTGGAGTAGCGGCTGCGCCGGGAATAATGGCTGCCGTGGGAAGAACGTCTGCGCCGCCGGTGCGAGGGCCGGGAGTGGGCCTCGGCTTCATTGACGCAGAGCAGGACCGGCGTGGCATAGAGCAGGCCCGTGGCGACCAGACCGGCCAGGAAGGAACGGCGCTTGTTGCGGAGGCTGTCTTCGGAAGGGGCGGACGATTCTGTCTTCATAATGCCCTCCTGCCCGGGAGCGGGTCAGGTAAAAGTATCCTGAATAGCAGACGAAAAACGGTCTGTCGGAGATTGTGCCAGCAAAGCGGGGCCTTGCCAAGGGGGCTCCGCAAGTCTGACGGAGCCAGTCTGCTGCGTCAGGCATGAGCAAAGCGTCAGGGCGTGGCATGGCCGTACGCCCTATGTCGGCGTTTTTTTCGGCAGGGCATCGTCCGCCAAAGGATGCGGCTTTGCAGGGCATCCTTCCGGTCTGCTTCCATGTGCCGCTGCCGGCGGGTTGCCGGACATGTCGCGGTGGCCCCGCTGCGGACTGCGTCCCCGGCAGGCGCGTCACGGCACGGGGCAGCATGTTGTCAGCAGGCCTGTTGCCGGGTCCGGGCCAGAAAGGCGTCGGCCTTGTGGTATTCCGGCTCATCCAGCAGGCTGGTCACGGTAAAGACCAGCAGGGAGAGGCAGACGCCCAGGATCACCTGCAGGGCCGACTGCTGCTCCCAGAAGGCGGGCAAGGGCATCCCCAGGAAGATGGCCAGATTGTACAGGCAGTAGGCCAGGCCGCAGAGCATGGAGCACAGGGCGCCCCTGCTGGTGCCGCGCCGCCAGAAAAAGGCCAGGACAAGCGGTACGAACACGCCGGTGGTGATGATGTCCGAGGCTATCCAGGTGATCTCGAAGATGGAACGGATGCGCAGGGAGATGAGGATGCCCACGGCCACGATGACCAGCGTGGCCAGCCGGGACAGGCGCAAGCGGGTCTTTTCGTCGTAGCTGCCGGGGAGCAGGTCCATGACCAGGGTCATGGCGCCGGTGTTGATGAGGGAGTCCATGGTGGACATGATGGCCGCCGAGATGCCCACGAAGACCACCGCCGCCAGCAGGGGCGACATGGAGCTTTCCACCAGGGCGGTGACCACGCCGCCCTTGGGCAGGGTATCGAACAGGACGATGCCCGCCATGCCGGTAAGGACCACGATCAGGTACAGCGGGATGTAGACGAAGAAGCTCATGACCGTCATGCGCCGGGCGTCCCGCGTGTCGCGTGTGGCCGAGATGCGTTGCCAGACATTGGCCTGGATCATCCACGAGCAGCCGAAGGTGATGACGTACATCAGGTACTTGGGGGCGCCTGCGGTCAGGCTCATGAATTCCGGCCTGCCGCTGCGGGCCGCCGCCTCGGCGATGGGGCCCAGGCCGCCGCATTCCTGCATGGCCACCACGAAGACGGCCAGGGCGGACAGGAGCAGCAGCACGAACTGGATGATGTCCGTGAGCACCACGCCGCGAAAGCCCCCGAACATGGAATAGACCAGCACGATGAGCGTCCCGGCCAGCACGCCGCCCTCATAGCCCATGCCGAGGAAGGTCCCGAAAAAGTCCCCCACGGCCACCATCTGCGAGGCAGCGGAGAACAGCATGAAAAACAGGATCATCAGCGCCAGCAGCTGCGCCACGGGGCGGGAATAGCGGGTCTCCATCATGGCCCCCTGGGTCAGATAGCCCACGCTGCGGATGGCCCGTGCCCCCAGGCCCATGAGCAGGGTGACCACCAGCACGGGCACGCCGTAGTACCAGAAGGCCCCCATGCCGTCGGCAAAGGCCAGATCCGCCGTGGACAGGGCCGAGCCCCCGCCCCACCATGAGGCGATGAAGGTGATGGACAGGGCCCAGAACGGCAGGCTGCGCCCGGCAAAGAAATAGTCTTCCACGTCGCTGTTCTTTTTTTCCTTGAGGACGACCAGCAACAGGATGGCGAAATAGAGGACGAGCCCGATAAGGGAAGCGGTCTTGAGCATGGGGATTCCGCGAATGGCTGAAAGTGGCGGGGCGTTGGGACAGATGATCAGCGGGCCAGATTGCGCAGGAGGCTGTCCAGCACAGCCATGCAGGTAGCCTGATCCGCGGGCGGGATGTCCTGCCAGAGCTTGCTGTGCAGTGCCGTGGAGATGTCCGTCTGGACATGGCGCAGGGCCTCGCCCCTGTCGCTCAGGGACACGAGCTGCACCCGTGCGTCCTGCGGCGAGGGACGGCGCCGGCAGTAGCCGCGCTCCTGCAGGGTATCCACCAGGCCCGTGACCGTGTTTTTTTTGCGGCCTATGCGCCGGGCCAGCGTGCTCATGGGCTGGGGGGATTCCTCGAACAGGGAATGGAGCACGGCCCCGTGGGCGGGCAGCAGATCGGTGATGCCGCGCCGGGCAAGTTCGTCGCAGATATGCTGGTTGGCCCGTTCCCGGATACGGGAAAGCAGGTCGATGATGTCATCAGGTGAGGTGGCAGGCATGGGGCCTCCGTGCAGGAATTCGGGCGTTTTTAGTTCGTGGGCGAACTAATGTCAACGGAAGAAGGGCAGCCGTCAGAGCTGCCCGATGGAATGCATCCCTTTCTTTTCCATTTTATGGAGCGGACAAGCGTGATAACAGGCAAAAAAGGAGGTCCTCATGGATAGGAACAGGCCTGTGTTTCCCTGTCCGCATTGCGGTTCCCGCCACACGACGCTGAGCCGGGCAAGCCTGTCTTTTTTGCCGGAGTGGCTGCGCTGTCTGTTGCCCGTATCCGGGACCTGTCCTGCGCAGGGCAGGATCATCCTCGCTTGCAAGGATTGCGGGAAAAGGTTCGTCATGTATATCATGTAGGGGGAGGGCCCCCGCCATGGCGACCATGTTTCCTGCTGATGTGACGTCGTTCCTGACGACCGGCGAAGAGGCAACGTACAGTTTTCTGCAACGCACGGCCCGGCCGGACGGCAAATTCCTGTGCTGGTACGCGCCGGACATCGAAGAGCGCGAGCCGGACTTCATCCTGCTGTCGCCCGATTGCGGCCTGGTGGTGCTGGAGGTCAAGGACTGGCTCATCGACCAGCTGCTGGAAGTGGACGGCAAAAGCGTGCTCCTGTCGGTCAACGGCCGGGAGGAGCGGCGCAAGCAGCCTTTGGCCCAAGCGCGGGAATATGTGGGCAGCCTGCTCACCCTGTTGAACAAGCACGCGCCCCGCATGGCGGACGGCAAGCCTTTGCTGCCCTGTCCCGTCACCGGCGGGGCCGTGTTGCCGCATATCAGCCGTGAGGAATTCCGGGCGGCCGGTCTGGGCGAGGTCATGGAGGAGGGGCGGATCATCTTCTGGGATGAGCTGCACGAGGAGTCCCCGCTGCGGCGGGATGCCTCGGGCCGCAGTTTCGCGTGCTGGCTCGCGGAGCATTTCCCGCCCCTGTTCCCCTTCCAGCTCTCGGGTTCCCAGATCGACTGGCTGCGGGCCCGGATCTTCCCCGTGGTGCGGCTGGAACTGCCCGTACGCGGCGGGACGCATGCCTCGGCCCAGGACGAGACCATCCGAGCTCTGGACCGCGACCAGGAAAATCTGGCACGCGGCATGGGCGCCGGGAAACAGCTCATCATCGGGCCGTCCGGCAGCGGCAAGACGCTCATCCTGGCGCATCAGGCCTGGAACCTGCCGCGGGTGGACAAAAAGATCCGCCGTGTGCTGGTGACCTGCTTCAATCTTTCGCTGGTGGGCTACATCCGCCGCTTGCTGGCCCGCAAGGGCGCCAGCCTTGGCCCGGACGGGGTGGAGGTGGTGCCGTTCTACACTATTTGTGAGCGTATCCTGGGCGAACCGCTGACCCATGCCGAGGAGAGCGAGTATTACAACATCATCGTGCAGGAGGCACAGGAGCGCCTGCAAGGGGAGCATCCGCTCAAAGGGCACTGGGATGCCATCCTGGTCGATGAGGGGCAGGATTTTTCCCCGGAGATGGCGCACGTCCTGCTGGCCCTGCTGCCGCCGCATGGGGTGCTGACCGTGGCCCAGGACGAACAGCAATGCCTGTACCAGCCGGAAGACAGCGGCTGGGAGAAAATGGGCATCGCCGGTCTGCGGTTGCGCCGTCTGCAACGCCAGTACCGCAACACACGGGCCATCGCCCGGATGGCCTTGTGCCTGCTGCCGGAAGGTGAGCCCGTGCCGGATCTGGCAGGCGCGGAAGGGGAAGCGCCCTGCTGGCTGCAAAGCGCCGATGCGCCTGCGCTGGTGCGCGATGTGGCGGATGCCGTGGCCACTCTGGTACGGGAGGGTGTGCCCATGAGCGAGATAGCGATCCTCTACGCCCATTCCCGCATGGAAGGGCTGGCGTCCAGCCTGCCGGAAAGCCTGCTGGAAGCGGTGGAGGCCCGGGGCGTCATGGCTCGCTGGGTGGCCCGGGATACGACCAGCAAGCGCTATTTCGACATCACCACGGACAGCGTCTGCATCTCCACCATCCACAGCGCCAAAGGTCTGGATTTTTCCCATGTCTTCCTGCTGGGCATGGATCGCCTCCAGCCGGAGAAGCCCCGCCAGCGGCGTCTGGCCTATGTGGGGATGACGCGCGCCCGAGAGCATCTGACGCTGGCTGTCTGCGGCCGGGAGGGGCTCGTCCCCGTGCTGGCAGCGGCAGGGCAGTAGCCGTTTGAGAACCGGCTGTGCCCCTTGCATGCGCTGGAGCAGGCTGCGCCAGCCGGTGAAAAGCCCCCTGTGTGAAAGCCCTTGCCAAGCGCCCAGGATTCATCTAAAAGAGGAGAGATGCTGGTGTGGCTCAATCGGTAGAGCAGCTGATTTGTAATCTGCAGGTTATGGGTTCAAGTCCCTTCACCAGCTCCAGGAAAAAGCAAAAAGCCCTTACGGAAATCTCCGTGAGGGCTTTTTTGTTTTAGGCCAGCTTTCGGATACTCTTTTGCAGGGAGCTTCAAGTCATGTATCCGCAACGGAGCGTCATGACATGCGGGCTTGCAACTGCGCTCGAGCCTCCCCATTTCAATCCACGCACCCGCGTGGGGTGCGACTGCTGTGCCAAGTTGTGGGGTTTGACCGTGTACTTGTTTCAATCCACGCACCCGCGTGGGGTGCGACATGGCGAAGGTCAGCACGATACCGTCTTCTTCAAAGTTTCAATCCACGCACCCGCGTGGGGTGCGACTTCCTACCTCTAAGGTCTTCCAGACATACGTGGATGTTTCAATCCACGCACCCGCGTGGGGTGCGCCCTTCGCTTGGGCAGTCTTCGGTTCGACCGTCCAATCGTTTCAATCCACGCACCCGCGTGGGGTGCGACTAGTCAGGTGCGCGTGGACAAGAAAACGGAGGTTGTTTCAATCCACGCACCCGCGTGGGGTGCGACACGGTCAAAAACCGTCAGCTCACGAGAGACAAAAGGTTTCAATCCACGCACCCGCGTGGGGTGCGACGAACGCAAACGAGAGTCCTCTCCGGCTGATGAAATGTTTCAATCCACGCACCCGCGTGGGGTGCGACTCCGTGTAGTCTTCCATTGTGAGGATTCTTTCGGTGTTTCAATCCACGCACCCGCGTGGGGTGCGACAAGAGAACGCGGCGGCGAGACCGGCGACGAATGCGTTTCAATCCACGCACCCGCGTGGGGTGCGACATGGACGCATCCATGCCATCGGGGCCGCCAGTGATGTTTCAATCCACGCACCCGCGTGGGGTGCGACAAGCGAAGCGGGCGTCGATACGTCCAATCAAGCTGTTTCAATCCACGCACCCGCGTGGGGTGCGACGACGGCTCGACGAGCCTCTTGATACTAGATTGCAGTTTCAATCCACGCACCCGCGTGGGGTGCGACAAGTAGCGGGGAAAGACTTTTCCTAAGTCTCTTAATGTTTCAATCCACGCACCCGCGTGGGGTGCGACATCATGATAGTGATGACATAGCCGTGTTCCTCGAAGTTTCAATCCACGCACCCGCGTGGGGTGCGACTGTTTCCATGTTTTATCCAGTAGATTCCCGTGATTAGCAAATCCTTTTCGAGGATGAAAAAAGATTCAGGGCAAAGGCAGGACGTTTTTTCAAACTGGAAATATATTTTTTAATGATATCAATATATAACAGGTATCGATATCCTGCCGGGAAAAGACGCCCCATAGAGGTCCTCGATCAGAATATCAGCGGACCTTCCGGATCGTAGGCTGCCTTGACGCCGATATGCTCTATCTTGCTTCGCCAGTGGTTCCCCAAAAAATAGAAGCGCAAGCTGTCCCGTTCCGGGTCCATCTCGTCCAGGAGCTGCGCACGCAAGACCTGCCATTGGGCATTATCGAGCAGGCACTCAAAAACAGAAAACTGGACCCGCTGCCCCCAGCTGGTGCAAAGCCTGGCTATGCGGCGCAGCCTGCGCTTGCCTGCGGCATCCTGTGTATTCACGTCATAGCTGACAAGGACGACCATGATCACCTCACGACAAAGGGGGGATAGGCTTCCAGATCATCACGAAGGGTCCTGGCCAGCAGGCGGGCCTGGATGAAAAAAACAAGGCCGACAGCCATGCGTTCATGGAGGAAGGGATGCTCCACGTCGTCCTTTTTTCTTTCCTGCCAGGCAACGATGACCTTTTTTCGGCTTTTTTCCTTCATGGTGACGGCTCCCGACGGTGCGCGGATGAAGTCCTTTGCCGTCAGCTGCTGGCGGTTGATGAGCGACAGGGCCAGCCTGTCCGCAAGATACGGACGAAATTCTTCCATGATGTCCAGCGCCAGGCTTGCCCGGCCGGGGCGTTCCCGATGGAGAAAGCCGACGGCCGGATCCAGGCCGACGCTTTCGCACGCGCTGCGGATATCATGGGCAAGCAGGGTATAGAGAAAGGAAAGGAGACAGTTCACCTCGTTCATGGGAGGGCGCCTGCTCCTTTGTTCAAAGACCATGCCCCCGGCACGGCATTGGGGACGGATGAGCAGATCGAAGGCTCCGAAGTATGTCCGGGCGGCATCGCCTTCCAGCCCTCGCAGGGTCTCCAGGTCGTCTTCCCGGCGGAGCTGCCTGAGGGTATGGCCCAGGGATTCGATGGCGGTGGACAGGGCCGGAAGAGGGGCGTTGCGCGCCTGTCGCATGAGTATGGTCCTGCAGTTGGCCACCTTGCCTATCAGGAAGGAGCGCGCAAGGTCGGCCGTCTGCCGGGGGCTGTCGGTCGCGCGGTACTGGGCCCGGCGCAAGAGCACGTTCCCCCTGGTCGGGCCCTGGACAGACGCCATGAAACGGCCGCTCTCGGAAAACCAGGAGACCGTGACGCCCAGTGCCGCACAATGTTCCAGAAGATACGGGCTGCAACTTACCCGGCCAAAGCAGGCGATGGACTGGAGTGTATGCAGTGGGATGGTCCCAAGGCGCTGTCCGTCATGGTGCAGCTCCACACATTCCCCCTGTTTGGAGAGCCAGGTATCCTGCGTGGTGACGAACAAGGTATTCAGATAGCGTTTCATCCCTCTTCCTCACACAGTTTGTCCAGATAGACGGAAACAGCAGGCGGCGAACCGGGCATGCAGCAGGCCGCAAGCGAGCAGGAAGAACAGACGGCGCTTTTTTGTGCGGAGGGCAGCCGGGCGCTTGCCAGCATCTCCCGCACGGCCGCGACGGTCCGCTCCGTTTTTTCCCGAAGCTCCGGGCTGAACCGCACCACCGTACGCCGGTGAGGCGTGCCGTAAAACAGGGCCCCTTCGGGGATGGACGTGGCAAACATCTCTTCCAGACACAGGGCTTGCCCGCAGAGCTGGATGCTGTCCGCCAGGCAGTCTCCATGGGGAGAGCCTTTTTTATATTCCACCGGGTAGGGCCGCCATCCTCGGCCGTCGCGGTGGAGCTCCACGGCATCAGATTTGCCGCGGAGCCCCAGCCGCGCGGAATGGAGCTCAAGGTCTGTGACGATCCTGACGCCGTCCCGCAGCCGGGTCTCCCCGCTGTGGACGGACTCGTGCAGCAGGCGTCCCGCGGCGGTGTGCTCGTTTTCCGTCCATATCTGTTCCATATGGATGAGCGCGCACTGCCGGGGACAGACCACATAATGCTGCAGGGCGGACAACAGGATGTCGTGCATGGCTACAGGCGTTCTTCCACACTGATGCCTTCAGGGCAGGTGCCTTCCAGCGTGACGGCATAATCCGCAAAGCCGCGGGCCGGGCCTTCAGTGGTGCGGCGGCAGTGCACCATGTCGAAAAGCTTTTGTGCGGGCGCGTTGCCCATGCGTTTTTCATGCTTGAAGATGAACAGCTTGCGGGCGCCCATCTTGCCGCGTGCCGCTGAGCGGTCATGCTCGAACATGTTGCTGAGCGCCTCCCACAGCAGGTCCAGGTCGTCATCGGCAAAGCCGCTTTTTTCCGCCAGCGGGACGGAAACAAAGCCCTCCATACGATACAGGCCGTAAGGCACGATGAACTTGCGGCCCATGGTGCGCTCTTTTTCCAGGTCTTTTTCATTGGTCACGGCCATACGCGTGATGCTCACCTCGGCAGGGACGACGGGCTCCACGCTGCGGGCAAAGGTCAGCTGCACCGGGCCGCGTACCTGACCGCAGTTCACTTCCGTGCTCATGACAGCGCCGAAGGTACGGATGTCGAAAAAGTTCTCGCACATCCAGGCCGTGACGGCGCGGGCATCGTCAGGCTTTTTGGGCAGCTTTTTGGATTCCGCCTTCAGCGACAGGGCCGTGTAGGCCTCCTGGTTCTTCTGGTTGAGCACGGCTTTTTCCTGCACATAGATCCGGTAGCCGGTGGCTCCTTCCTTGGCCAGCTCCACATAATTGCGCACCTTGCGCTTGAGGCAGACGTCCGTCACCAGCCCCAGGCCGGTCTCGGGGTCGATGCGGGGCATGTTGCCGGCGTCGGGATCGCCGTTGGGGTTGCCGTTCTCCACGTCGAAGAAAAGCACGAAGTCATAACGGTTCGTGATGGCAGGCATGGCAGTTCTCCTTAGTTTTCGGCGTCGTCAGCCGTCTTTTTCTGATAGAGTGCGTTGTTCTGATGATAGTAGCCCAGCATGAAGCGGCCCTGATCCTCCAGCGAGAGCACAGGCGGAAAGACCGTCATGCCGTCCATGATCTCGCTTACCAGACGGGAAAAGCGGATGTCGTAGCCGGGATGCTGCTTGGCACTTTTGGAGATGTGGAACTGGGCCGTCTTCAGCAGCTGCGGGAACACCAGGCAGGGCCGCGTCGAGGCCGCGCCGATGTAGCGTTCCCGGAGCGACGCGTTCACGCTGCCCAGCGCGTCGGTCTGGGCTTTTTCCAGGACCGCGAACAGGCGGCCCAGCCGGTAACCCTTGTTCTGTTTTTCCTTGTCCAGTGACATGGTGGCTCCTTTTGCTGTCGTATCGCAAAGATGGGCCTTGATGAGCGCGGCCCGGTAATAGGTGACGTTCTTGTCCGCGTGGATGCGCTGCAGGGCGGCAGTGTACATGCTTTGCGGCCAGGCACGCCCCAGCAGGATGCTGCGCAGCAGCTGCCCGCCGAGCAGGGGCGGGATGTTTTCGGATTTTTGCAAGGGGGCAAGGTCCCGCAGCAGCTGCCACAGGGCGGGGTGCTCCTCTTCGCCGGGGTAGCGGCGTTCGATGGCCAGGTCGCGATACCAGCGGCCGAAGCGTTGCAGCAGATTGCCGAAGGTGTCCGTCACCCAGAGACGGACGCCCAGCCGGGCGGCATTGGGGGAAAGTCCGAGTACGAAAAAGCGCACGCTGGTGTCGATACCGTCATCTTCGCTGACGGGGCGGCCGCAGGCCATGGCCGTCAGCAGGGAGCGAACCTTGTGCAGCAGGGCGCTGTCCTGCGTCTGCTCGGTGGCGTCGAGACCGTCGAACAGGGCCCCGAGCAGGGATTCCTCCGCGCAGGCCCTGTCCGTCCAGAAGACGATGCTGTCTTCCCCCAGGCGTACGACCTGTTTGTGCTCCTTTTGGAGCAGGTAGTTCAGGGCCGTGGTATAGCCGCGGGCCGCGCGCGGGCTGACAGGGGCATTTTCGCTTTGTTCCTTGCCGAAGGACTGGAACGAGTTGCAGGTGAACGAGATGAGACGGGCCCCCGAGGTCTGGGCGCCTATGACGCCTTTGATGACGGGATGCACTTTCAGGATGGGGCCTTCCCTGCCCGTGACGAGGCACTGGCCCTGCGGGCATTCCTGTCCGTCGAGATTGTCCAGCCAGATCCGCCGCAGGGCGGGGTGTTCGTGCAGGAAGCCCTCTTCGCCCTGGAGCCGGAAGACCAGGTTGCTGTCCAGAAGGGCCTGACGTTCCGGCAGGCTTTGGAGCATCTCCGGCTGCCAGCGGTCCAGAAAGGCCAGCAGGGCGCGGGCGTGTCTGTCGTCCGCATCCTGCAGCAGTTTCCTGTGGAGCGCGTGGAAGGCTGCCGCGGTCTCCGGGCTGGGGCGTGTATCGTCCTTTCCGTCAACGCCCAGCACATACGCCGCGTCATCCCAGAGCATGTTCGGGAGCAGTTCCTTTTTCCGCCGCCGTGCCGCCGGGACGGACATCTTGCGCGGCTTGCCTTTACTGTCGCGCAGGTCGCGGACAGATCTCAGGCTGCCGTCTTCAGCGATGACCAGGGCAAAGGAGATCTCCGCGCTGCCCGTTGCCGGGCCTGCGTCCATGGCCGGTTCTTCGTGGAGGAAGCGGTCTTCGCCTTCAAGCTGGAAGACCAGGCGGCTGCCCAGCAGGGCCTGACGTTCGGGCAGGCTGTGGAGCATCTCCGGCCGCCAGTGATCCAGAAAGGCCAGCAGCGCTTTGGCGTGTCTGTCCGGGCAGGCATCGAAACGCTCATGATGCAACGCCAGGAAGGCCTGTCGTTTTTCCGGGGAGGGGCAGGAATCGTCACGTCCGTCGATGCCGAGGACGTAGGAGGTCTTGTCCCACAGGAAGTTGGCGGCGACATTGCTCGATCGGCTGACCGCCGCCGGTACGAAACGGCGCAGCGGCTTGCCTTTGCTGTCGCGCAGGTCATGCACGCCTTTCAGGCTGCCGTCTTCGCCGATGACCAGGGCAAAGTGGATGGCTTCGGCGCTCATGCCTTCGGGCGGCATGCCGGACTGGGGATCCTGCGTCATGCGTTCGTAAAAACGGTACAGTTCTGTCAGATACATAGGGTTTCCCTTTTCCAGCGGGCCACGTCGATGATCCCCTGTTCCAGGCGCGGACGATAGAACAGGGGCTTCATGCCGTGGGCATAGTCGATGTCGTACAGCATATAGCCGAGATCGCGCGGCGCATCGTGGACCAGGCTGGAGGCGGGCATCGCATCCTCTTCTTCCAGAAGGGAAAAATAGGCGGGGAACTCACGGCAACCCAGACAAGGCTGCTGGAAGCACTCGCCATTCCGTGCGCGGCGCCGAAAGATGTCGATGTGCTTGCCTTCGTTGTCCGACGGGCCGGCTTTGTCCGTCAGCTCGAAATGGGCCTCGATGACGTAATCCACATGCCGCAGCAGCAGGGTGGCCCGTTGCTGGCGGCATTCGTCGGCGAACAGGTACAGGGGCGTGCCGTTCTTTGCCGCATTTTTGACGCTTTTCAGGCTGGGGCCCTTTTCCGAGACCTCGTTGCGCCGGATGCTGTCGAACACGATGGGGTTCAGGACGTGGATCCTGTCCACGAGCCAGCGTATGGCCGGTTTCCAGTGGATGGCTTCAAGGATGCCGCGCATCGCCGATGGCGTGGGGACATCATAGCTGCAGCGTTCCCCCTTGTTTTCCGGGCGGGTGAACAGGGCATAGTCGCCCCGGACCCGTAATCTGACTCCGATCATGGGAGCCTCCTTTCAGTTGCTGTCCTTGCCGGGATCTTCCCGGCCTGTCTGGCGGATCAGAAAACCAGATCTGCCGAGGAGATGCCGTCCGCCATCCGCACATCCAGTCCGGTGTCCTCCGCATAGCCCAGACCGCCGCTGAGCAGGTACACGCAGTCATGGAGGCACTCCAGCCGGCCGGCCTGTTCCATGGCTTCCCGTTCCCAGCGATAGACCTGGACGCTGTAGGATTGCAGCCTGCGGAACACCCGGGAGGGGAGGGCCTGCTCGTTGCGCAGGCAGGTGCGCAACTCTTCCGGGAGCTGGGATTCGATGACCACGCTATCCGTTTGAGATTCGATAAACTGGAATGTTCTGTCGATCTCCGCAAAATCCGCATCCAGCTTGGGGATGCGGTAAAAGCGCGGGTCCAGTGCGGCATTGGAGGAGGTGACGAGCTTCATCTTCCGGAGGATGGCGTGCTCATCGAGCAGTTCCGGGTGGCTGTACAGGGCCTGGAAATAACGCCGGATGGTCGCGGGCCCGAACAGGTCGTCCGCATCCTGGACAAGGGCACAGGCCTCGCGTCTGCGGTTCAGGTCGGCGGCCCGGAGGGGAACGGGCTGTTCGCCGTCAAAGACGCAGACCTGCCCAAGCTCCCGTTCTCCATGCCTGTTGCAGCGCCCGGCTGCCTGGGCAATGACATCGAGGCCGTTGCGTTCGCGATAGACCACGGGAAAGCTGATATCCACGCCGCACTCGATGAGCGAGGTGCTGATGACACGGCAGGGAAGGCCGCTGGCCAGCCTTTCCCGTATGGTCTGCAAGGTGCGGCTGCGGTGGCAGGGCGTCATGTACGCGCTGAGATGGAAAAGATCCTCGTTTTTGCCGCATCGCTCGAACAGCGCGCGGGCATGGCGCCGTGAATTCAGGATGCAGAGCACCTGGCGCTCCGCCAGCAGGCGTGCGCCCAGTTCCGCGTCGGTGAGCATGGGCTCAAAGGTCGTCCGCACGCGTTCAAAGATCCTGAACAGGGCCGGGAGGGTCGCTTCGGGCACCAGGCTGCGGACTTCGTCCGCTTCGAACCCGCAAGGCAGGGCCGTGGAGCGCAGCAGGGCCGGCTGGGTGGCCGTGCAGAGGACGATGCTTGTCCCGTAGTGCCCGGCAAGGCTGCGCAGGGCCTCCACGCAGGGGGCGACAAAGGGCACGGGGATCATCTGGGCTTCGTCGAGGATGACCACACTGCGGGCGATATTGTGCAGTTTGCGGCAGCGGGAAGGCTTGCAGGAAAACAGGGATTCGAAAAACTGGACGGACGTGGTGACGATGACGGCTGCTTCCCAGTTCTCCGTACTCAGCCGGTATTGCAGGCTGGCCGTACTTTCGTCATCGCCTTCGTCGGGATGGACGAAATTGCTGTGGTGTTCCAGCACCACCTCATCGCCGAGCGCCTCGCGGAATATTTGGGCGTTCTGCTCGATGATGCTGGTGTAGGGCACCACAAAGATGATGCGGCGCAGATCGTGCCGGATGGCGTGCCGTATGGCGAAAGACAGCGAGGAGAGCGTCTTGCCCCCTCCGGTCGGGACTGTGAGCGAGAACAGGCCGGGAGCGGCGGCCGCAGCCTGTTCGCACTGTTCGCGGATGAAGGAGCGGGCCAGGGCGATGGCCTTTTGGCGTTCACTGCTGCCGCAGGGCGCGGCCGCACCTGCCTCGAGTTCTTCCGGGGCCACACGGCTTGCGTGCAGGAATCCTTTGCGATGCAGATAGTCTTCCAGACGGGCGGCCAGCGGCGACAGGGCGGGGACCGCTGGCCGGAGCCGGTAGATGTCGGGGGTGCAGAAACGTTCCGTATCAAGATAGTCGGCATCCACAAGGCAGGAAAACAGCATGCGCAGGGCAAAGCAGATGCGGAAGGGATCAGGATGGCGTCCTTGCTTGCAGATGAGCGGGAGAAGCTCCTGGTAGACGTCCATGGGAGAGGCCGGAAGCGGGATGGCCGCGGGGTCCCAGGAGGGGAGCTTTTGGATATTGCCGGGAGCAAGGCGGTGGTCGAGACCGGTACCGTATTCGGATCCGGCGTCGGGCAGGCCGCCGTGATGTCCGAGGATGGGATAGGCCAGAAAACGGGACAGCATGGTGCCCAGGGCGGCGGTCTGCCGGGATGGAGACGCTTCCCAGCGTTGCCCGAGCAGTACGGCCCCTGCTGTGGAATGATCGACACGTGGGCCGCCTTCCAGCCTGCGCTGGAATCCTTCTGTGGCTTTTCCGGCATCGTGGTGGGTACCCAGCGTCGCCCCTGTCCTGGCGGCTCCGAACAAGGAGGCAAAGTCCGCTGCCAGCCTGCCGACGTTTTCCAGATGCTCCTGCAAGGTCTGCCAGTCTTCTTTCGGATGGCCGGCGAGCGTATGCGCGTACAGCATGCGTCCCTCCCGAGAGTATGGAGAAATATATGTGTCTTTATTTTATTGTATCAGTTTATTTGTAATGGCTGCAATACGAACGCTGGAGAAAATCATGCCGGCTTTGTGATGTCTTGTTTTTCTTCTGTGATTCCAGATTATTGAAGGCTGTTGCGTTGTGAGTGAGGGGCTTGGAAGGGCGTCGTGCGTCACTGCTGCGCCGACAGGCTGGAAAGATCGCTGGATCGTCTGTCCTGCGCATGACGGAGAGGGAAAAAGTCCCGTCCCGCAGCTGCATCCGGCATAAAAAAAGCCCGGCATGGAGCATTCCATACCGGGCGTGCCTTGCAGGCGGATGCCGTCAGCCCGTCAGGCCGCGGCGGGGAGGTCCTTGCCGATTAGGCAAAGAACATCTTGGACAGGGTCATGGGATCGATGTACTTGCCGTCCTTGTAGACGCGCATGTTGCCGGAGGCGATCTCGTCGATGAGGATGACCTTGCCGTCGGCGTCATAGCCGTATTCGAACTTGATGTCGTACAGGACCAGGCCCTTTTCCTTCAGGTCGTCGGCCACGATCTGGGTGATCTTCTGGGTCATGTCCTTGATGTCGTCGTACTGCTTGTCGGTCATCACGCCCAGGGCCACCAGGGCGTCCTTGGTGACCAGGGGGTCGCCCAGGGCGTCGTTCTTGAAGGTGGTTTCCACATAGGCGGGCAGGTCGGCACCTTCTTCGATGTAATCACCGTAACGGCGGATGAAGCTGCCCACGGCCTTGTGGCGGCAGATCACTTCCAGGCCCTTGCCGAAGGGCTTGGCAGGCAGGACTTCCATGGTGGTGTCGGCCAGGTTGGCGCTCACATAGTGGGTCTTGATGCCGGCGGCATTGATCTTTTCGAAGAAGTAGATGGACATGCGCAGGTTCACGTCGCCCACGCCGTCGATGGTCAGGCCCACGGAGTTCTCGCCGGGATCGAAAACGCCGTCCTTGCCGGTGCAGTCATCCTTGAACTTCAGCAGCACATTGCCGTTTTCCAGTTTGTAAACGTCCTTTGTCTTGCCCTGATAAATCTTTTCCATTATTGTTTCCGTCCTTTCTAACTTTTAACAACACAATTCTAAAGAGATTTATTTCTCCTGACAAATTTACTGTACTGCAAATTTTCGCCATATTCAAGCATTTTTTTTCGCTTCTAAAAATCTTGTCAAATCCATCACCTGAACGCTTTTCTGAGAAAAATTTTTGATACATCCGTTTCATAAAAACAGCAGTTTTAACCAAAAAAGCCCCCATGCGGAGGCTTTTCTCTGTAAAAATCAGACTATTTAAAAATTCTATTTTCGTTATAAGTGATGCTTATTACAAGGAATCAGAGTGCCTTTGCGTCTCCCCATACATGGTCAAGCCCGTAAAACTCTCTTTCCTCTCTGTTAAACAGATGCACCAGAAGATTGCCAAAATCCAGCAGAATCCATGTACCGCCGCTGTAGCCCTCACTATGGTGCAGCTTTACGCCCTGCTGAAACAGCTTCTGCTCCACTTCATTCGCCATCGCATGCAGCTGGTTCGCGTTTTTGCCGCTTGCGATTACAAAGCAGTCCGCAATATTGGAAAGCCCTCTCAGGTCAAGCACCTTGATGTCCTCTCCAAGCTTATCCTCCAGTGCTGCTTCGGCAACCTTTGCCGCTTCTAATGCGTTCATTCCGTTTCCTCCTTTTCCACACAATGCTTATAGTATTCCAATGCCTCCAGAGACAAGGGGTGCAGCAGCCTGCCGCGCTCCTTCACGAAAGCAATGGTACTTTCCAGAATATATTTCATCGCCATGTCTAAATCCAGATATGCCAAGCGTCTGGCTTCCTCCAAACCATCAAATTTTTCTCTGTTCGGCTCGATATAATCCGCAATGAAAATGATTTTTTCCAGCAGAGACATGCCTGCGCGCCCTGTTGTATGGTAACGGATGGCATTGAGAATATCCTCATCCGTCACCTGATATTCTCTCCTTGCGACCTCCGCGCCTAAAAACGGATGAATCAAATCAGTCTGTTTTTCCATAATTTCATCCATTTTTACCTTATATTCCTTGCAGAACCGCAGCCGCATAGCTTCGGGGTAATCCTTCGCACAATCATGCAGAAGCCCTGCCACGCGCGCCTTCTGCTGGTCCTGCGGCGTGCCGTAAATTTCCGCCAGCTTGACCGCTTCTTCCGCCACGCCCATCGTATGAATATAACGCTTGACCGAAAGCGCAGACTGCAATTTTTCCTGCAT
>ENA-UESP01000372-UESP01000372.1-human-gut-metagenome-genome-assembly--contig:-NODE-372-length-40478-cov-5.086879_pt1 | contig 40478 bp, 22 predicted proteins | sample MGYA00243003_ERZ508004 | MGnify/ENA primary metagenome ERZ508004 (study PRJEB26167, sample SAMN06115443) | human gut metagenome | host: Homo sapiens | place: China:Henan | collected 2015-07-29 | study...
TTGTTTTCCTGTGTTTCGTCCACTGCTGCACGGCTACTTCACACTTCTCTTGCTCACGAAAAGCTTAATTTCCTGCGTTTCGTCCGCTGCTGCACGGCTACTTCACACTTCTCTTGCTCATGAAAAGCTTAATTTCCTGCGTTTCGTCCGCTGCTGCACGGCTACTTCACACTTCTCTTGCTCACGAAAAGCTTGATTTCCTGTGTTTCGTCCACTGCTGCACGGCTGCTTCCCACTTCTCTTGCTCACGAAAAGCTTGATTTCCTGTGTTTCGTCCGCTGCCGCACGGCTACTTCTTACTTTTCTTGCTCACAAAAAGCTTGATTTCCTGCGTTTCGTCCGCTAATCGGCGCGGCAAGAGCCCGCCGGTCACTATTTGATGACCGGGCGGGCTCTGTGTTAGCAACTGTCAATTATTCCATTTTGCTCATGCGGCGTTTCTTCTCATATAGGATAACAAGAAGTACCGCCATGCAGGCCGCTGCCGCTCCGACAAGAATAAGTCCTGTCTTGTTGAGCTCTGCTGTTACCTTCATGTCCTCAAGGTTGATCGAATTCTGGCGAATTCCGTTTTCTTCCATGAGTTCAACCTTCTTGTTCTCGCTCATCAGGCTTTCACCGCCCTTAGTAAGAAGATCCTTTGCACGATAAACCTCATATCCGCCGGAATCTGCGGTCAGCATCGTCACATAAGCAAGATCTGACTTGAGGGAATGTTCTGACTTCGCCTCGGCAGATTGTCTGTCGGAGGTCTCTCCGGCTGCACCCTCGGACGGTTTTCCGTTTCCGGCTCCCGTTCCGTAGGCTGCCTGACTTCCGGATCCGTGTCCGGTTCCGTTTCCGGCTCCGGCTGCGTTTACATTTCCGCTTCCCAGCTCTCCGCTTTCCAGATTGCTGATAAGTGAGTCGGACTTGATTGACGTGGATCCGCTCTGAGCCTTGTCTGCCTTTCCGGCTGTCTCTGCGCCCTCAAGGGAGGAGTCTGAAGCCGCTCCGGACTGGTTTCCGTCAGACTGGCCGCTTCCTGACTGGTTACCGCCAGACTGGTTGTTTCCGCTCTGGCTATCGCCGCTCTGAGCCTTATCTGCCTTTCCGGCTGTCTCCGCACCCTCAAGGGAGGAGTTTGAAGCCGCTCCGGACTGGTTACCATCGGACTGGTTATTTCCTGACTGGTTACCGCCAGACTGGCTGTTTTCAGTCTGGTTGTTTCCACTCTGGCTATCGCCGGACTGGGCCTTATCTGTCTTATCTGCCTTTCCGGCTGTCTCCGCACCCTCAAGGGAGGAGTCTGAAGCCGCTCCGGACTGGTTTCCGTCAGACTGGCTTCCGGACTGGTTATTTCCAGACTGGCTGTTTCCGCTCTGGCTATCGTCGAACTGGTTGCTTCCACTCTGGCTGCCATCAGATTTCTGGCTGTCATCGGACTTGTTGCCGCTGTCAGAGGTATTGCCGTCGTCGGATTTATCGCTGCGGTCAGACTTCTCATTGTCTGGCTGGCTGCTGCCGCCGATCTGGCCGTCGTCGGATGCGCTGCTGCCGCCGGTCTGGCCGTCGCCGGATGCGCTGCCGCCGGTCTGGTCAGCTGCTGCATTTCCGTTTCCGGCGCCGGTATCCCCGGCTGTTGCTGCTCCTGTTTCCGTGGATGTGCTGCCGCCGGTCTTGTCGGCTCCGGCACCTCCGGCAGTATTCGTTCCGCCAACAGCGTTGCCGCCTTCCGTCTTATTGGTTCCGTCAATGGCAAGGTCTGTCTTGCTGCCCTCCGGAGTTCCATTTCCACCGGCAGCGTCGTTCTTCTTGATAAAGCCGATCACGATGGAGTCATCGATCGGATCCTTTACAAGACTTCCGACAAGATCTGCCGCACTGCTGTAAGCCTTTGCTGTCTTTAAGGCATTCTTCTTTCCGCTTGCCCACAGACCTGCAAATTTGGTAAATTCAAGACTCTCCTTCTCGGAATCATCCTTAAAGTAGAGTGTTCCTGTCAGATAGTTGAAGGCTGCTGTCGTATTATCGCAATAGCGGATCACGGCCAGAGGCTCCTTGGCATAAAGGCTGTCTCCGATCTCCATAATCTGGAAGTTGCTGAGGATCGCCTTATTGTTCTGATCCACCGGCCAGCGGATCGCCGTCTTGCTATCCTCAAGAACATTGTTTTCTGATACGATGCTCAAATACTCAGCGCTTCCCTGAGATGTACTGTAGTAGTCTGCGATGAAGTTCTGGAAGCCCTGACCATATACCTGATCCAGCTCCGGATCGACGCCAAACAGCTTTTCGTTCTTTGCAAACAGGCGGTAATCTGATCTTGTCAGCTCATTCTCTCCCTCATCCGACATACTGTATGTACGGAAGGCAAATATCTTCGTTCCGCTGTACTCTGTCTCGTAAGCAGGAGTTATCTCCTCGCTTACCTTAAAGAGTGCGTCCTTATCCAGCTCACCCACAGGGCTGCCGTCCTCGATACGAACCACGTTGCCGTCCTCATCAAGTACCTTACCCTGATACAGGTTTACATAATCTCCATCCAGCACCTTGCGTACATTGGCAAGACTGCCTTCTCCGGAATAAGCACCGTTATCGCTGTAGACACCATCCTTCTTCAGATAATAACAATGGCTTCCCCAAGTCATAACGGTACGCTTCACCCCGTCACCCGTTACGGCAAAGCTTCTGTTCTCATCTGCGACTGTTACCTTAATGGTCAGTGTCGTGCTGAAATCGTAAGGGATCGTGTAGGTCTGTCTGTCAATCTCCTTAGAGTCAAGCAGCGTTCCGTCCGGCCCCATGATCTGGAACTGTACCGGCGGTACGATGATGCCCTCAAATTCTTCAGCGCCCTGAGCAATAAGCTCCTGTGCCTCCAGCGCCTGACTTCCCAGCTCTGCGATCCGATCCGGGAATTCCAGATTGATCGTTCCTGCGCCGGATGCGTAGATTGCGATCTGATCCAAAACATCTCCGGAATCGTCGAGGTCAAAGAGTGAGGTTCCTGCTGCTCCGTCCGGGATCGGGATACCATCCTGAACCTGATCCTCTTTCAGCCAATCGTCCACCAGTGTCGCACTGTTGTAAACTGTCATGCACGGGAAATTTCCCTTAACTTTTACAAAATCATCGTCATACTTAAAGTTCCAATAATAAGACGGATTTGCATATCCGCCCGTATTATTCAGATACGTCGTCGAGATATTCCGGATATACAATCCACCCTTATTTAGATTTCCATAGTAGAAGTTGATATCCTTCATATTCTCCGTTGTCACGAAGAATGCGTACTTATACTCAACTTCCGAAATCGCAGAATTTCCGTAAGACCATTCTTTTGATGACATGGAACCAACTACTTTTTGGCTAATCGGGCTTTCAAAATACTGCATTCCTTTGTAGATACGCAGGTAATCAATTCCCTGTTCATCTGCTGTCTGTATGACGTTCTGAGCGATCAGGCCCATCTGGCTGGCATTTCCCGCCTTTATCAGACTCTGTGCCATCAGGATCTGGCTGAAATTACTCTTATTGAGCGTCTCGGAATAGCCGCTTACGGAGTCCTCGATCGGAACACCGGTCTGAGGATCCTTCGGACGGTTTCCGGCCTCAAAATATCCTGCCAGACCGCCGACTCCGGCGCTTCCTTCTACGGTTCCGGTAAAGATGGAACGATATATCTTAGTAACCGGGGTCATTAAAACGTTAGGACCGGATGGAGACTCTGCATAACCGGTCAGCCTTCCGGCATAACCGCCTGCATAGTTGCCCTCAGCCTTTATCTTTGCGCCGATTTCCAGATTATAGCTTTGTGCTCCGCCGCCGATTCCGATAACACCACCGGCATACTCATTGGCCAAGATCTCAACGGAGTCATCTACAAGGTTATTATAGAGAATTGCTCCATAAGATGCTCCGCAGAGTCCGCCTACCATCTTACTTCCGCTTCCACTTTCTTCTATCCATTCGACCTTGTAGCCGCCACTTTCATCTTCTGATGCCTTCGGATATTTGTATGCTGAACTACCGATCTTACAGTTTTTTATCACGTTCTGATAGATATTTTGTGAATAGTTTTGAGCATCAGAATATCCGAGCAGACCTCCGGCATACTGATCTGCATAGATGGCACTGTCTCGCACTACAATGTTGCGGCGACTATTGATATTGCTCAGTCCAACCGCGCCTCCGGCGTAGCTCTTTGCTCTGACATTACAACCGTTTACAACGGAATAGTAAAAGTCGTAACCATATCCGCTTGTATTTGCTGCGAGAGCACCGGCATAATCTCCGTCACTGACGATATCGCATCCGGTTGCGGTAAAATAACTTCCGCCTCCCAATGCTGCAACGCCTCCGGCACCATACCTTGTTGCATGAACTTTATTCTTTTCCGAATTTACATAATGCACATAATTGGAATTAGCTATAACTCCGGAAACATAGAGATTGCCCTCTACCTTGCTGTTCTTAGCTGATAAGAGATAAATCTTCTCCCCACTGGCTGGCTGCAGAGCATTATACCATGTCTCCGGCTGGCTGCTCCATCTGGGATAGTTGTTAATATACCCCGTAACACCTCCAACATAGCGGTTTCCATTTACCTCGATTCCATCACCGTAAATAAAATCCATTCCCGGTTTTTGTGCGAAGCCTACGATGCCTCCCGTATATTCTCCATTATTCAGAGCGTCATTCGCACTTCCATTGATCGAACAGCTATAGTTTCCATCTGCATCGATCGTTCCCTTTACGCCAATATGCTGGAGCATGGCTTGGGAGTAGGAAACCACACCGCCTACATAACGAACTGTGATCCTCGCTCTGTTCGGAGTGCCAGACATAACTACAATATCACGGCCCCGGACATAATCCATCGTATTATTTGTATTCGTGATAAAACCGATATAGGAAGTTGCTTTTCCGTAATCAATATTTATCTTATCCAGATCGATATAGGATACGGTTCCGGTCTGAAGCCTTAAGATACCCACATAGCTTCCGGAAGGCGTGTTCTTCCAGTTAATATTGTAGAATTTCAGGTACTTCATCTCACTCCGGAGCTCGTAGATCCAGTTGACACCGGAGGTACTCTCTTGGGTGAAGGTCAGGTTTGCAATTGCCACATAAGGCTTCTGATTCAAATTTCCCATGAGGTAATCTCTCCGGTCTGCCTCGGTCAGTGAGGCCAGATCCAGATTGATCCTGTTTTCACTTCCCTCCAGACGGTTGATCTTAAGACCGGTGCGAAGGTAATCCGATTTGACAGAGCTAAAATCCAGATCTCGCATTACCATGAAGTTCTCGTAGGTATCTCCGGCAACTGCCATTGCCCCCTGCCAGCTGTTCATGTCGTATCCAAAATCTTCAGATATCAATGCAGTGATTTCCGCAGCACGATAAATATGCCGGTACAGAGGAGTTTCCTCCGTCTGAAGGGTTCCGTCTGTTCCCAGCTCATGGAAGGCCAGTCTTGCTCCCGCCTTTCCGTTTTCCGTCTTCAGCACCATGCGATAGCTATCTACATATTTTAGTGGCTTTACATTCTTAAAGGTGAGGATACAGATCGGAAGATTCTCCGCATTTTTCCCGAAGGAAACCTCCGGTGCCTTGACCTTGCCATCTGGGTCCTTCTCAAGCTCCATATCTGCGATGGAGAAATTACTGTAATCGCCATATTCCGCGCCAAAGTATCTTCTGAAATTCGCCTCAAAGGAAGCAAGGTTCTTCAGATCCTCATTCTGGAACGTAGCGGTTACCGTAAGTTCATAGTTTGAAGCGATATTTGCATCCGTTCCGGTCGTTACCGTTTTCGCAGTTCCCGCTGCCTCAAATTCCGTAACAGAGCTGACTACGGAAATACCGTCCTTGTCATAATCCTGCTCCGGAAGCAGCTCGGTTCCCTTTTTATTATAAAGGAACGGGAGATATCCTGCTTCAACATGGCTGTAGTCAAAGGCCTCTCCGAGATTCGCCGTATTCCAGTAATACCGCTCCATCGTAAGCTGCGTATCCGTCAGAAGTCCGTTGGCATCCAGTGGGTCATTCTCCAGCTTCTGCGAGTTGATCTTCTGGGAGGCTGCCGCATAACAGCGCGTGAATTCTCTCGGTGTGCCGAGGTACCCGCCGTTGATCCTTCCGTAATTATCGGAGGCAGTCGTAAATACCTCGCCCAGAACCAGTATCTGGCTCATCGACGCGGAGGTATCGATAATTCCCGTAGAACCTCCCACATAAGGAGCCGTCGTATTTAACGCGACTCTCGACCAGCCGGAAATCAACATTCCGTTCAGGTAGCCGACAAGTCCGCCTGTTCTTGAGAAACCGGAATCGATGCTTCCCTGGGCATAGCAGTTTCTTATCGTCGTTCCGTTATCGACATAGCCGACCATGCCTCCGATGCCTTCTACGGTCTGTCCCTTAAGCGCATCTGTTTCCAGCTTTCTCACAAAGCAGTTTGTGATCTGGGAAGCGTTCGCTCTGCCCACAAGACCTCCTGCCCGGATATTCTGGCCCGGTGTATCTGTTTCCAATCTGATACCGGAAACGACACAGTCCTCGATTGTCGCTCTCTCCGCATAGCCGACAAGGGCTCCTGCATTCTGATAGATCCCCTTGATCTCGGAATCCCGGATCACGATCTGCTTTAATCTTGTACCGGAAACGATATTTCCGATCAGGCCGCTGTAGGTCGCTCTCCTTCCCGTACCATCGATCTTCATTCCCTCGACAACAAGATCTTCTATGCTTCCTCCTGTCATCTTTGTGATCAGGTACGGATACGTGTTAAATTCAAAGTTTTTCAGGGCATAGCCCTTTCCATCAAGACTGCCGGTAAAGCTGGAATGCTTTGAGAGAGCTGTCGCCGCAGTCTTTTTCTCTGCCTCGCTGAACTCTGCAAAGTCGATATCCTCTCCAAGACGGTAATATCCGGCTGAGTTATCAAACGCCGTACACCAGTTATTTTGAAGCACCTCTTTTGAGAAGGTGACCATGATCTGCATGCCCTCTACCGTGCTCTTTAACGTATCGTTATAGGTAAACTCCGAAACGTTATAGAGGTTGCTGTAAACGTTGTTCGGGCGCAGCTTTACCTTAACTCTGTAGAAGGCGTCATCGGAAAACTGCTCATACTCCGTTCCCTGCTGGGGTTCCACATAAAGACCCTCGACCTTGATGTCGTTTATCTTTCTTTCCAGACGGTTTGTGAAGGTCAGCGTTGCCAGTGCATAGTCCTCTGTCACCACCGTTCCGTCCTCCAGTATATCACCTCTCTCATACTGGGCGTCCACCTTTGCGGACATAAACCGGATCGTATTGTCTATACCGGTAGAATACAGAGGTACACGGTTCTGCTTTTTCATCATCGATTCCGGCATCTGCACTCTCGGGTAGAAGCCGTCCGACAGATCATCCATATTGAAGGCATCGTCACGGTTCACTGTCTTTTGATAGAAGGTCGGATCCTTTAACAGAGCAAAGTCTGCCGCCTTCTCCTGACGTCCCTTGATGTTACGCGTAAACGACAGCGGAGATTCCGAGAAATACCAGTTATTCTCAATATTGGTCGAATTTCCGGAGATCCCGCCCGGGACAGCCGGACCGTAGGCATTGTAGTTCTGGGCCTCTCTTGTCCCCTTGTCTGTCCATACGGTACGGAGCATCTCGCCGACGGTAAAGCAGTTCCGGATGCTTCCGGCAGAACCGGTAAGGATGGCATCGTATGCAAGAGAGCCGCTCTCATTAAACTGCTCCACGGCGATACTTCCCACAACGTAGACATTCTCAAGCGTACCTGATGTTTGTGCGCTGACCAGTCCGACATAGTTATTGTCGATCTTGGAGTTGGTGAGGCCGCCGTATACACCGGTCGTTACGTTTAGCGGGCTCGGGCTGTATACATAGCCGTTTCGGATCACTCCGTCATTGTGTCGGACAAGACCGCCGAAGTTTCGTCCTACATAGTTGGTCGAGCTGGCGGAATAATTCAGGTTGAAGTTCTCCACCGTTCCGGAATTGTAGTAATACAGACCGCTGGTCACGTTCTTTCGATACATGCCCTGCCCCAGATTCAGGTTCACCACCACATTTCTTGTCGTTCCGCTGTTATAAACTCCGAATCCATAGCAGTCCGAAAGGGCAGTTTTATTGACCTCTGCAGCGTAAGTGATGTCTAAAACCATGTTTTCAATAAGGGTATTTCCGCCGATCCTGTAAATACCATATCCACGGCTTGTCTTATACATTTTCAGTGTATACCCTTGGAAATCAATATTTCCCTCAAATGGAACCGTATCGGAGAAATAGAAGCTTTCATCTGTCCTCAGGACGATGTCATCCACTACAAGGAAATCCCCATAAGGATAACGCGACAGCTTTGCCAGCTCCGTTCTGTCGTGGATAACCTCCATAACCCGGTTCGTCTTAAAGGTAATCTCATCCAGTGTGATCTCCTCGCCGCGGTACTTTACATAGAGGCGGAGATCGAAGGTCTTATTGGCTGCTCCGATAAAGGAGGCCAGAAGATTCAGATCGCCGGTTACCCAGGTGCCATCCTCCGTCTTCCTCTTTTCAAGGAACATCTTATCGCGGGTCTCCTGAGGGATCGGATTGTCCGATCCGGTCAGAAGCTTTCCGTTCTGGGATACATCCAGATAAACCTTATTGTCATCGTCAAAGATCAGGTTATTTAATTTATCGTTTACCCTCAATGTCACCGAGTTTGCAAAGCGGGAGAGATCCTGAGACTCCAGCCACTCAAGTCTGGAGATATCGAGCTTTGCCAGTACGCACTGATTTAGCTTGGATCCGCTTGAGCTCTTAAAGGACATTGTTTTTGCGCCTTCCGGAACGTCAAAGGCCTTTCCGGTCTTATAGCTTATATTCCGGGTGGAAAGTTCAGAACCATCTGCCCTCTTAAATACGACGTTAAGATTGGCATAGCCCTGAACGACCGCATATTTTTCTCCGGCCTCTACGTTGTATTCCTTATCCAGCGTATTCAGAGTGCCGTTTTCTGCATTCCAGTCTGTGGCCGCCCCTGCCTTTGTAAGGTAAAAGCAGCTTGCCGTTGCATAGCTGGGAATGCTGTTTTGATGTCCATACATCGTAAAGCGCATCTTGGAAACGCCCTTCGGGATCTTGACCGCCGAATTATTCTGGACGGTAAATCTGTTGTACTTTGTTCCCGTACTGCTCGGAAGGCTGTCGCCGCTGGCTGTCCATGTCGGATAATCGACGCTGGCCACCTTTCCGTCCTCGTAATAGAAGCTGATGGTGGCATCGTATGTGTCAGACTCTCGAAGTCCGGTCAGGTAATAGATGTCCCCTGCCTTTACATCGATATAGGGGCTTGTTACCCATGTCCAGCACGAGTTCACCCCCGTATCCGGGACGGTTCCGTCACTCTGAATATTTCCGATCGCATAGCCACTGGCATTGTAGAGGCTGTATTCACTCTTTAAGGAAACCCCTTTTTCATCGCCGTCCTCGCTGACAAGGGGATAGTTGATGCTCTCAAAGATCAGCTTTCCGGTCAGACCGTCTCCTGCCGTAAAGCCATAGCTGAACAGGCTCTCTGACCGTAAGGCCGCATTTCCTGCATTATCTCTCTGGATCAGATAAGGAGCGATCGAGATCTGATAGCCGCGCCCCATCGTCAGATCGCCGAAGCGGAACTCATCGACATAGCCATCCTTTCCGGACCCATAGTCGAGGGAAAGCTCCTGACTGTCGATCGCCACAAGGGCCGCCGCCGCCCGGTCATCCACGATCGCGTGATCCACATCGTGGAAATCGATCCCGTAAAACTTGATATAATCCGAAACAAGAATGATATCGTCACAGGTCACATACGGCATCTTCTTTAAGGTCGTAAACTGGGTACGGCGATATGCCAGACTTCGTCCGCTTACCTCGTGGAGCTCGCCGCCCTGGAGGGCATACGTGGATGTATAGAACTGGTATCCGGTAATGGAATCCAGCGAATCCTCCTCCCAGTAGAAGATGAGCTTTGCGCTGTTGGAGGGCTTTGTAAATACGTCCCACATCGTCTGCTCGCCGGTAAAGTCAGGCGCCTGCACGATGACCTTCGGAAGATAACCGCCTTTAAGCCCGGATTTCGCTCCGGCCAACAGGATTTCGGGATCCACCTCAAATTCAACGATACCGCCGGTTCCTCCTCCGGTGATCTTAAGCTCCTCCGACTCCATCACAGACCGCTTCAAGGTCGTCTTAAGGATCGTCTTTTTCGTCTGCGGCTCCGTTACATCCACATCGATATGATCCAGGTAGAGATCAACAAGATCCGCATTCGTCTGCACATAGTTGATCGCCATCGTCACCTTCTGCGCCGTCGCACTCTCATAGGGTGATGGTGTTTCTCTCGTTGTGCCGTCCGGCCAGATGCCTGTCTTTACATGGCTGCTGTACATGTCGTAGGAGACACGGCCGTAGCTTCCCATGCTGACTGTGGAGAATCTCTGACTTCCGATCAGCTGATTTTGGCAGACCGGCTGGTTATTATTAAGGTCATAATCTCCGTAGACATTCACTCGATAGATATGGCCGGCGGTAAGGCCCCATATCTCATACCGTTTCGCCTCACCGTTAAAATTATCTTCCGAAACCGGAAGCCTTGTAACCTTCTCTCCATGCTCCGTCGCGGAGAAGCTGACCGGGATCTTTTCTTCACCGTCTTCCTGAATAACTTCTATATAATAGGAGCCCTCATGGCCGGCGATCGCATGATCCTGATCCGTGAAGGTAAATTCATAGGCAACACGGTCGATGCTCTTTCTTCCGTCGGTAAAGCCCTTCTGTGTCATGCTGATCCGGGGAACAACTCTCGCTGTCCGAGTGCTTCCGGTGGGTGTATAGTAGTCCTCCAGCTTTTCACAGCAGTTTAAGCTCTTGTTTGTCTTCTGATCTACCGTATTTTCCTTATATCCGTTTACCACCCGGGTAAAGACGTTCCCAAAGGGGTCTAAAAGGTCAATGGTATAGGCAAAGCCGGTATCCGATGGCAGGTAAAGCTGCTTGGTATCGGAGATCCATACCGGACGTTCTGCTTCTTCCTCCACGTAGTAATGGCTCTTTCTCGCATCTGCCATTCCCATCTGGAGTGTATAGGTATTTCCCTTCTTGTTTCCATCTGTTGCCGTCAGGTTAAAGCGGATCCGGCTGATCTTGTCCACCACGTTCGCATTCGGGCCGCTCACGGCAAAGGAGTATACCTGCATCTGGCTCGGAAGGTACGTCATATCCGCCTTTGACGGTTCAAATTCCAGATATACGTCATCCACATGATCCAGACTTAAGGTGCGGAATCTGTCTGCAAAGCCCTCATAGAAGGTAAGATGCTCTGTCTTTCCGTCCTTTGTATAGTAAAGGAGTCCCTTTGCATACATGACCGTATCCGGCGGCAGGTTATCGATACGGATCTCTCCGTCACCGCGGAAGGTTTTACGATACATCAGCTGGTAATCCTTTTCTTTATCCGAATCCGGCTTCGGTGTGCCATCCTCATTTTCCGGCTGCCAGTAAAGCTCGATCACCGCACGGCGGACAACACCGGAGATATCCCTGATCTTTAAGGAACTTCTGACACTGTATACATCCGTGGTAAACGGCTCCAGTGTCGCAGAGGGGTAACGGAACGGGATCACAACATTTCCACCGGTTCCTGTTCCTGAGCCGGTGGCACCGGTCACATCTCCCGTCGGATCCACAAACTCTCCGCCGGTGTTGCCTTCACTGGCCGCGGTGCTCTCATTTGCACCGCTGCTCTCAGGAGAGCTGCTGCTTTCATCTGCGCCGCTGCTTCCGCTTTCCTCTGTGCTTGCGCTGCCGCCTGTCTCAACAGAGCCGCCGCCTGTCTCATCCGAGCTTCCGCTGCTCTCATTGGAGCTTCCGCCGCCGCTGCTTCCGCCTGAGCTTCCACTGCCTCCGGAGTTTCCACCGCCTGAGCTTCCACCGCCTCCGGAGCTTCCACCGCCACCAAAGCTTCCGCCTCCGCCGAAGCTTCCGCCGCTGCTGCTGCCTCCGCCAAAGCTGCCTCCGTTTGAGGAGCCTCCGGAAAAGCCGAAGGCACGGTCATTGCTTAAACCGCCGTTTTCTCCCTCTCCGACTGCACCGGATGCGCCGAAGCCCTCAGAGCCCTCCAAAGCTCCCAAGCTCTCCGATCCATTTATGGCACTTGCCGTATTCTGCTTCTGACCCCTTCCGCCGTTTCCGCTTCCGTCTGCGGAAGATGTTTCTTCCGCTTCTGAAACACTTACGGAGCCGTCTGCATTACCGCCGGCCTCCTCAAGATTCTCACCGGACAGCTCGATCTCGGTTGCCTTCTCCGGGAAGGTTTCTTCCTCTGTTTCTTCTTTTGTCCTCTCCGGCTGACGTCCTGCTTTCTTCGTCACGCCGAGGCTCTCTAAGAGCTGCTCATAGCTGTAGGTTTTATCGCCGATGGTAACGGTCATCAGCTTCGTAGTCGGAAGCGCCGAATACTGGAGCTCATGATCCTTCTGGAGCGAATAATAGCGCACCCCATCCGTTCCCAGATAGAAGATACTGTTCATACGAACCTTACTGCTTCCGCCCGGGTAGTCAAATTCAACTCCCTGAGCATTCATAAAAAGGCCGTTATCCAGCTTCAGGAAATAAAAGCTGTCATCATCGGCCTGAGTTTTGTCATAGTTAAAGGCAAGCCCGTCACTGACATACATTCCCTGAAACGTCTTCGACTGTCCAAATTCAGAGTCGATCAGTACCGGGGAATCCGCCATGATCATGACCGCATTGCCGTCATTGGCGTAGAACGGAAATTCCTTGTTGATCTTTTCCTTTCCCTGTCCTACATAGAGGTCGAAGCCGCGCTTATAGACCGCCTCGTCCGCCTCTACCCGTTTTAACTTATAAGACCGGGATTCCGGCTCCGTCGCTTTGGACAGATTTTTTGCGACCTCCGAAGTTTCCACAACATAGACCGGCTCCTGCAGATGAGCCATACACTTAAGCTGATACCACTGAACCACAAACAGGGAGCACAGCACAACTGCCGCAAACCCTGCGACCTTTATGATACTCGATAATTTCTTCATTCTGCTCCCTCCTACTCTGCCGCCTGCAATACATCCAGCGGCAAAAACAGTAATCTCCAGGATCCGTTTACCGCATAATAACGGTCTGTTGCCAGATTTACCCGTTTCTCATTTTCAAACACAGCCGTAACCGCATCGGAGTCAAGATCTTCTGTCTCATTCTCCAGACCGGGGCCGTAGATCTGTATATAATCCCGGTAGACGACCTGCACGACGGTCATCGGCTCGATCTTAACGGTCTTATCATTGTAGCTTAAGGTGGCGGGCTCTAAAAATACATAGGTATCGGAATTGTCATATAAGAAGCCGGAAAGGTCACGGCTCTTTTTTCCTCTGCGCCCGATATACATGCCCTCCTCGTCCTTTCCGACCTCGGAAAAGTAATCGACACGGAAGATCATGTCATCCGCCGCTCTTGTCCATGAGCAGCTTTTCTGTAAAAGCACCGACCCGCTGTCGGTAAGGATAAGAGGATAATCCTCCATCTCATATTTTTCTCCGAATGCATTTAACGTTGTTCTGTCATCCTTGTGGTAGAGTCTTACGTCTCCCTTAAGGTCAAACCGGCTTCCGTTGACACACATATAGGCCGGCTCCTTTAATTCATAGGTGTCACGGCCCCACAGGGCCACGACTGCACTAACGATAACGATCGCAGCAGCACCCACTGCAGCCAGAGAAATGATCCTCGATCTTCTTTTTTTCAGTCCGAAGCTATTCTTCCTGCTTCTTCCTCTTTCTAAGTTTTCTCCGTTTTGCTCTTTCATGCTGCTGTAACATCCTTTCCAAACCTTTTATAAAAAAATAGAACGAATACTGGATCACAAACAGGGATAACAGGGCCCATATCAGGAGGATGTAGATATCCATTCCCGTATCCTTCATATAGTCGATCAGAAGATTTCCCGCCATAAGGGCCGTCCCGGTCAGCCCGCCGAACACCGCTTCCCCCATGATACTTCCGGGGGAAAGGGTAAGGAGCCCCTTCGCCCCGCAAAGGAGGATAAGCGCCGCGATCTGCACGGTTCCCATGGGGACAAAGAAGAATACCATGGACAGGACAAAGGCGATCTGGGATATCCCTAAGGACATCCACACGAGCTCTATTTTTGTCCTTCCAAGGAGCAGGGCCTGCCAGCCGAAGGCCTTCATCCCTCTTTTTCTTCTCCCCATCGTATAAAGGGCAGACAGGGTAAGAAGGAACAGGATGACCACCGTAATGATTATATATCCCTTCATTTCCAGAATCGGATATAAGACATAGTTACTCATTTTTTTCCTCCGTCGTTTCCTTCGGAGCATCTACGCTTTTCAGCATCAGGGAAAATTCATTGTTTTTATGCATGAAGTATCCCTTTATATGCTCTTTCCGGTATTCCTGATCGGCCGTCCGGAAGAATACAGAGCCCTCGATCTCTCCGATGATCGGCAGATAGTCGGCCATGATCAGCAGGTTGTATCTTTTACTGATAACGCGCACAAAGTTTACCTTCTCGTAGACCTCAAGTCCCTTTTCCCGTCCGCAAATCCGCACACAGATCTTTCCTTCTTTTGAAACTGCTTCCGGCATTCCGGACTCCTCACGCTTCTTTTCGCCTCTCTTTGTGTCTGCCATTCTCTCACCTCCGTCCGGATAACGGCCTCTCCCCTGTTATCCTGTCATCTTTTTTAAAAATTGATTTTTCCGATATATGCAAACTCAGTCTCATCCACATCATCATACGTACCGTTCAGAATATTCTCAACGTCCTTGAGCACATCGTCGATCTCTACGAACTGACCCGGAATGCCGGTAAACTGCTCCGCTACGAACATAGGCTGCGTAAAGTAGTTTCTGAGCTTTCTGGTGCGGTAGAACACCCTTCTGTCTTCTTCTGAAAGCTCCTCGATACCTAAGACGGCGATGATCTCCTCCAGATCACGATATCTGGAATAATATTTTAAGGTCGTTTCAACAAGACGGTAATGCTTTTCTCCGATCTTCTCGATATCAACAAGCTTACTTGAGGTATTGAATACATCGACTGCCGGATAGAGTCCCTTCTCGGCAACCTTACGGTCAAGAACGATCTGGCCGTCCAGATGGGACTGGATCGTCTGTACCGCAGCGTCCGTGATATCGTCCGCCGGGATATAGATCGCCTGGAAGGAGGTGATGGAGCCTTCTGCCGTAGAGTTGATACGCTCCTCCACCTGGCTGATGGCTGAGCCGATGTTTGCCGGGTATCCGTTCTCGATCGGCACACGGGACAGCTCGGCATTAATCTCGGAGATCGCCTGAACATAACGGTAGATGTTATCTACGAATAAAAGTACGTCCTGTCCCTTCTGGTCACGAAGATATTCTGCTGCTGTCAGTCCGCTGAAGATCGCCTTGGAACGAGCTGAGGAGTTCTCTCCCATCTGTCCGAATACGATGCCGATCTTATCCAGAAGTCCGGCCTCCATCATCTCATCATAAAGCTCACGGCCCTCACGGGAACGCTCTCCGACTCCGACGAATACGGAGTTGGACTTTAATTTTTTATATACGTTGTTGATAAGCTCCTTGATCAAAACGGTCTTACCTACGCCGGCGCCGCCTAAAAGGCCCATTTTGTAGCCCTTCTGCATCGGCGCAAAGAAATCCAGAACCTTGATGCCGGTCCAGAGGTTTCCTCCGTTTACGTTGATCTCCTCCATGGAGACACTTCTGTCATAGACGCCCTTTCTTTCGTGCTTTTCGATGGTGTTTCCGTCCATCAGCTCACCGTAAGCATCGAATACCTTTCCGAGCAGCTCATCGTTATACTGCATGGACAGACTGTCCTCCAGAAGGTAAACAGGGGTACCCTTTTTTAATCCGATTACACTCTGAAGCGGAATTGCGGATACTACATTGCCATCCTCCTCCGCAACCTCAAAGCTGATCCTTTTTCCGCGCACTTCTGCATACAGGATGTTTCTGATCCGGATGTTTCCCTCCTCGACCAGGATCCGCACATTCAATTCCGACACGGAAATGACCTTTCCTACAAGCTCTGCCATCGCTTCACGCCTCCTAATAAGCTTTTAATTTCGTAAAGTTATCCAGGACTTTAGCGAATTCCTTATCCTTCAGCTCTCTCCTGGCCCTCTGAAGTTCTTCTTCCTCCCGCTCCTCGATCTTTTTGATCGATTCGGTGGTGATATTATTTCTGGTGATATTTTCTGCCGCATAGCTCACCTGAGCCGCGATCTCCACCTCGTACTGCAGATAGAGGTCGACCAGATCCATAAGCAGATCCTGCAGCTCTCCCTCGCAGACAAAGTCCTCGGTGTATTCCTCGCTGCCCAGTGTGCCCTTCGGGATCGGGAAGATCACCTTGCTGACAAATTCGACCTCTGAGGAGTTATGATAATGGTTATAGATCAGTCGGATCTCAGAAAACTGCTTCTTCCTTACGCCGTCAGACAACAGCTTCCAGAACTCCTCCAGATTCCTGTCAAAGTCCTCCCGTGTCTGATAATACAGGGTGTCCTTATCCTGAAGTCCGCTGAGCTTTCGTCCGATGATCACGGTACGGCGGTTTTCCGTAAGCTCCAGGGCCAGATGCCGCACAAGGTTATTTAAATTTCCGCAGAAGCCAAGATCACTTCCGAGAAGGATCTGCAGCTCAGGCATTTTCGGATCCATCTGGAGCGCCTTCACATCCAGAAGGACATTTCGGTTATTCAGAATATTGTCCAGCATTTCCAGAACCATCTGCTCCATCTGGGAGAACTTCTTTGCCGTTTTTCTCGAGCGGTCAACCCTGAGCAGGGAGTGGAAATTCATGACCTTTACCACATTTTTCAGACTCATACGCTCACACCTATTACCTTGGAAAACATATCAATGATTTCTTCTCTCGATCTCGGAGAATATTTATACTGCATCAGTCGATCCTCAAGCTGTTTGCCGGCCGCAAATCTGGCTCTCATCTCCGCGCTCATTTCTTCCATATTGGCGAGCTGGTAAACCTCCTTGCTCTCCAGATAGCTTAAAAATTCACGGCGGACTTTTGCGCCCAGCTTCTTCATCTGGGGATCCTGTACGGCACCGCCAAGACGGGATACCGAGAGACCGTAGTTAATAGCCGGCTTCTGTCCTGCCTCAAAATTCTTTTTGGAAAGAACCAGCTGTCCGTCGGTGATGGAGATGATATTGGTGGAAATGTAATCGGTGATATTTCCGCCCTTCGTTTCTACGATAGGAAGGATCGTGATGGAACCGCCGTCCTTATGCTGACAGCCCTTCTCCAGCAAACGGGAGTGGGTGTAGAAAATATCCGGCGGATATGCATCACGGCCCGGTACCTTTCCGGCTAAAAGGCTGATCTCACGGTGACAGTCCGCATGTGTCTTAAGATCATCTAAGATCACAAGAACATCTTTTCCCTGTCTCATGTAAAGCTCTGCGATGGAAAGCGCTGCATAGGGGGTAAAGAAGGATACCGGCGGTGCATCGTCATGGAAGGTCGCAAGAATCAGCGTATATTCCATGGCGCCCTTTCTCATCAGATCGTTATAGAGCTCCTTTATCAGCTTTTTCGGCTTATCGATCGCTGCGTAGATACAGATCACGTTCTTATCTTTCTGGTTGATGATCGTATCCAGAGCGATCTGGGTCTTTCCTGTCTTCTTATCTCCGATGATGAGCTGTCTCTGTCCAAAGCCGATGGGGTAGATCAGGTCGATACCTGCGATTCCCGTATATAACGGACGGTTTACGGTTCCTCTCTCCATGATCGGGATCGGGTCTGTCTCGATGGGGATCGGGCGGAGCTGCTCAAACTTTTCGCCTAAGATCAGATCCTCACCAAAGATATTTACCATATGTCCCATGCTGAGGGGGCTATACATCGCACAGAAGTCATACCCTGTGGACACGACCTCGTCGCCGACGTAGATGTGTCCGTTTTCCTGCAGGATCGCTACGGTCACATAGTTTTTACCGATGCCTGTTACATAACCGACGGAGTGGTCTGCCACTGTGACACGCTCATAGAAGCCCACCGATTCCAGACCGGACACCTCAAGGATATAATCCTTAACCTTTCTTACATGTCCGATCTCGTAGGTGTTGGACAGGTTCTTCATATTTTTCAGTTTCGCATTCACTAGATTTTCAATATATGTACTCATTTCCTGCTCCTTAATCGATAGATACTGAAATCAAAGGACTGGTTCTGGTATATGATCTTCAGCCCCTCAGAGATATTGGCATCAGGCTGGAAGACCAGATCCTCATCTTCTTCAACCATCTTCTTCAAGTCATCGCTTACAACTTTATCCCCGGTCCTTATATACATCTTCGGATCCTGTGCGGTACGGATCTCACGGATAAAGGTCCGGAATCCAAGTACATCAAACACGTCATCCTCACCCAGAGTATCCAGATATCTCGAAAGAAATTCGAGCTCCGGCCCCTCAAGGGCTTCCTTTAAGGTATCCAGCTGAACATCGGATGATACGGTACAAAGCTGATACGTGGTATCCATATCAAGAAATTCCAGAAGTCTGCAGGCTGTCTCATAGTCTTCCCGGTTTCCGACATAGGTGTACCGATCGCGGATATTCTTGATGATCTCCTTCTGATCTACCTGCTTCATCATATCATTTACACGCTTATGATTATCGAAAAATTCATTGTCGATATAGCGTGCGGTGGGGATATAGAGCTCACGGGAGATCGGCCTCGGAGCGTAAAACGGGGAGGTCTTTAATGAGAGGATAACTCCCTCCAGGGAAGATATCTCGTGATCTAAGTCTTCCTTTTTCTCCTCCAGCTGCCTGCTCTCCTGTTCTTTCCCCTTAAGATATCCGTTATAATCCTCCAGCTCCTTCACAAAATTAAAGGAAACCTGTTTTTTTGTGGTAGAAGCTGCCGAGTAAAGCACATAGAATAATGCACCGTTCATCACAACCATCAGGATGAACACAACTGTCAGTATGATTATCATATATATTCCCTCCGGGACTATACAGTCAACGGATTAAAAAACAGCAGGAGAAATACAAATGCAAACAGAACCAGCAGAAGAACAGCCAGGACGATCGCGACGATCATAACTCCCTGCACAACATCACTTTTTGTTTCCGGGTTTCTACCGATCGCCTCGGCAACACGCGCGCCCATGATCCCGAGTCCGATGCCGATCCCCAGAAATGCAAGTCCAAGCATCGTTCCAACTGCTCCCATTGTTGCTGACAAAATATACTCCATACTCTTATCCTCCTTAATTGCCGGTTTCCGTCTGCTCTACGATCTCAAAGGCAGAGGTGTCGGTGTCATCTGCACCGGCATCCGCAGGTTTATCCCCGGCCGGCTCCATGCTCTGTGCCGCAGCCTCGGCATCTCTTACCACGCTATAGGTCCTTGTTTGGCCTGACTGCCCAGAGCTTTCTTTTTCCGTACTTTCCTTCTGTGTGCTTCCTGCTGCGATACTTTCCTTTGCTGCAGTTTCCTTCACCGTGTTTTCCCTGATAATACTCTCTGTTTTGGTGCTGTCGGTCTTTGTATTATCGGTCTTTATGCTGTCGGTTTTGATACTGTCGGTCTTTGTGCTGTCGATCTTTATGCTGTCGGTTTTGGTATTGTCGGTCTTTGTGCTGTCGGTTTTGGTATTGTCGGTCTTTATATTATCCGTCTTTGAGCTTTCCGGCTGTACCGGATCAACCTTCTCGATGTGAACCTTGTCCGTGCTTCCGCCGGTGGTTTCCGTGCTTCCGCTTGTGGTTCCTGTGCTTCCGCTTGTAGTATTGTTCTTTTTGGAGGCCGAGCTTCCGGCTGCTTCCACTTCCTCCTGAAGTCCCAGCTCCTCACTTAAAAGAGCAACCTGTCTGCGGAGCGCATTTACCTCCTGCATCATGCTTGTAAGGCTGGCTCCCGATGTTCCTGCTGTTGTAGAGTAGAAGGGGTTATTTACGGTAACCTTTGCGACGGTCACCGGTACGGAGTTTCCTTTATAGGTTACATTTACAGTAACCTGGATCTTTTCAAGGGATGCCATCTCAGCAGCTGATCCATATCTCTTTGTTCCCTCAAAGCCATCCTCACTCATCATGATCTCAAATTTCTGACTGCTGGTCCAGGTCTCTTTTTCATTCACATCATTGTACTGTATGGTAACCGTATTGATCTTTTCCATCTCAGGATCCAGATGAAGGACATAATCGTAGGAGTCATCTCTTACCGTTGTGATCTCAATGGAGGATTCAAAGCTCTTTGTGCTGGCTGTGATCCGGTCTTTCTCCTGATACTTGCCGTCCTCATTGATAAAGCCCAGTGAGATCGTATAATCTTCGTTGGGATCAAGGTCATAGAAGGTAAGCTCGTTATCTCCCGCGGAGGCTGCCATGGCTGTAAGTACGCTGGAATCCTCCCACTCACTGAGATCTGTAATGTTCTCGGAGGTCTTCCATAAGATAAATTCCGCACTTCCCATATAGTTGAAGGGGTCGTAAATGCTGAAATGGCAGGTAATGGAGTTTCTGCTGGCATCGGCACGGCGGATATACATATCCGTCATCAGCTCCATCATTTCTTCGGTAATTCCTGAGCCGCCTGCACCGCCGGAGCTGCCTGCTCCACCGGTTCCTCCGGGGCCGCCTGCACCGCCGATACCACCGGCTCCACCGGTTCCTCCGGAGCCGCCGATACCTCCGCTGCCTCCGCGTCCGCCAAGGCCGCCTGCACCGCCAAGACCGCCCGAGCCGCCAAGGCCGCCTGCGCCGCCAAGACCACCCGAACCGCCGATACCACCGGCGCCTCCGATACCGCCGATACCGCCGATACCGCCCGAGCCGCCAAGACCGCCCGAGCCGCCGGTGCCTCCGCGTCCGCCGTTACCGCCGCGGACGAACAGGTCATAGACCTCTCCGCCGGAGCTCATGTAGTTTTTCACCCATTCCAGATCCAGGTAATTTCCGGCAAACTCCAGTGTCTGTTCATTCGGGTCTAACGTAAGGTTTCCTGTGCTGATCGTCGTGTCTCCCAACACCTTGACGTTGATCAGATGGTTCATGATTCTTGCGTTTCCTGCCTTATCCATGACTACATACACATATTTTTCTGTTTCCAGATTTCCGTCACCCGTTGTGATGCTGTCACCGCAGATCAGGAATTTGTTGTCATCCAGCTTAATAAAGCTGGTATGGTTCAGGTTATCGGCTTCATAGTAGCGCTTCAGCGTATTTACGGTGCCGTCCTCATTTAAGAGATAGCCGCCTCCGTACACCTCAACCTGATTGGAGGTGGGGGAATACCCTACGGTCTTCTCCCCCAGTGCATAGGTGCGTCCGCCGCTGTCAAGTGTGTATTCGCTGTTCCAGCTCTTGCGGACATACCCGGCATGCTGTACTTCCATGCCGGTGTATGTATTGTCAAAAATAATTGTTCCATCCTGGACCGGATACTGTTCTTCCTGAGAGGCAATGACCTTCACCGCACTTCCGGCCACAAGGCTTGTGGAAAGAAGCGATGTGAAACCAAAGATTCCGATGGAACGTCTGGCAAAACTGTTTAACTTCCTCATACTCTCTCCTTTCTCCGTCCTTTATTCTGTACCCTTGTAGGTAAATCTAAAATCATTGGTCGCTAACAGCTGCTCTCCATTATAATACTGGACTGTCAGCACCATGAGGTTTTTGCTTTCTAACCCGGCTTCCCGGATCGTCTTCATAGCATCCGCAAGGGAAATCGTCATTTCCTGCCATCCCTTACTGTCCGCAGCCCCGAATTTCTTCGCCGCCGACTCATTGACTGTGACAGGCGGGTTTTTACTCATATTGGATAAGGTAAACTGCACACGATCGATCGTTTCCAGGTTATTTCCGTTCTGGACCGCGATAACAAAATCCTCGGTAGCCATATCGAAGTTTCCGTCCCGGTTATCCATCTGCGGACCATGCAGGTTTCCTACCGTCAGCTTCGCCTTAATGTCTGAATGGTAGTCGGAATCATATAAATCTGTCTCTGCATTCGGATCATACTTGGTATTGATACCTCTTACCACGATCTGGTAGCGTTCCCCTTCTTTGACCGGGTATTGGAACGAATAGGCCGTATCCTTGGTAAAGAGGCCGCCCATTGTCGTGTCTCCCAGAATCTTGGTGTCGGATGCATCCGTAATATCGACTCCCGTTGTGGCATCTTTCTTATACTTGAGCAGTTGGATCCTGCAGACACCCATCTCCTTTTTGCCATCTTTTATAACTCCCATATAATATCCGGAGTCATAGACAACGAGATTGACGATGGCGATATCTTTGTTGCTGCTGTCCCTACTGTAGGACACACGAGTGATCATAGTCGACGGATCCTTTCTCGCCGGCACCGTAAAGGTCTTCGTCGGAGCTGAAGAACTCAGATTACCGCTATCCTGTTTGTATTCCGGCTCCTTGCTTCCATTACTGTAAAGATCGATCGCACGGATCCGCAGCTTATAGCTTCCCGCAGTCAGAATGTCATTCTCATCCTTGAAGGCAAACACAAGAGGATCATCCTCCTTGATGTTGGTTTGAAGTGTAAAGTACGTTCCATCCTCACGCTTATAGCGCGGATAGGTGCAGGATTTCCACTCAGCGGATGGAGTGTCAAAATACCAGAAGGTTGTAGTTTCCTTTATCGTATAACCGAGAAGCTTCATCAGCCAGTCATTCTCTGCTCCGGCCGGCTTCTGAACTATACCGTTAGAATCCAGCAGCTCGTATCTGAGATAGAAGTCATTTGTACGGCCTAAGCTGTAGCTTACCTCAAGATTTCGGCTCTCGTAGCTGTTATGGACAAATTTTGCGGCGAGGGGACTGGAGGATACATCTGTAGTGCTGCCTATGTTCAGATAGGCGGCGCCTGTCATATACATAGACAGATCCTGACCCATTGTGGCCTGGCTGCTGTTATTGACAATGTATATCTTTTCAAAAGTACCGTCCGGTTTCTTCTTCTTGCAGTACATCTTGAACCGATATTCTTTTCCCGCTTCTAAGTTTCTGACGCCGATCTTAAAGGTTGTATCTGCGGTGTCGGAAGCCGTTACCGTCAGGAATGAGCTTTCATTCTCGCCATTTACTGTATCGTCATTCTCATTTGCATACCCTTCCTCGTTATTTTTGGTCACATTAAAGTAACGATTCATTGTATTGGGAAGCAACGTATCGACAGCCGGCCCGGTTCCTACCTCATACAGCTCAAAGTATACCTTGCCCTTGCCATACGGATCTTGAAGCAGGGTTTCAATACTCTTTTTTGTGAATCTTACTTCAACATCGGCAGAATGAAGACCGGCCCGGACTACCACTGCCCTTGTCACGTTCGGCTTGACAGCCGGCACCTCCATTGTTGCCGTTCCATCTGGATTAACCGTCACATTGGTTGTGCCTGATGCCAGTGTAACCGACGACTCAGCCAGAGTCTTAAACAGAGGCCTTACTTTTTCTTCTGTGTAGGCGCCTTCGCGGTTATACATGAATTTCAGAGGCGAGTTGTAAACAATTCTGTTCGGATATCTCGTCACCGTGAATGTTTTCCAGTAATCCTCCTTATCCTCCAGCGTCGTGTTATCGTTGACCTTATACACAGAACCGCCGGCAAAACCCGTATCGAATTTGATCAGCTTTGTATTCCAGTCTTCACTTGCTGCATAGTTGACCACATCCTGCTTCTGGATCGCGTAAAATTCCTTGGACATACCGACTTCCTTGTTTTGTTCAAACCTTGCCGAAAGATCATGGATATACGATTGATTCAGTTTGCTTAGATTTACTCCGGCTACACCGGTATCGTAAACGGCAAGAAGCTTAAGCACTGCATCAGCTCCTACTGCCATTTCTCCGAAGGGAATCGAAACTTCGCCGCTGCCCTCGTAGGGCTGGAAGCCGCTGACCTCCGGATAGTGTTCGTTAAACATTCCATTATGGATCTCATAATAGAATCCAACAAGATGCTGTGTCAGCTCTGTATCACCGGTAATAAGCAGGTTGATATTATCCGATCCGTCCACGACGGAAACTTTTACATTAAGATTCGTCATAGACTTCCCTTTTAATGTATCAAAGCGGTGTGTCACGGTCTCGACTGCAAAATGCTTTGTGCTTCCCAGCTGATTTCCTGCCTCGTTTTTCTGGTTGTCCAGATAGACCTTTTCCTTAACGGTCCTCTCTCCGTCAAACTCATTTGCTCCGAGGAAGATCTTATATGGCGTGTTCTCGCTGAATGCGTTTGCCAGCTTCAATGCTGCTCCATTGTCCTTAATGGTGATATTAAAGGAGTAAAGCTTCTGATCTTTGATGCTAGAAAGGCCAAATTCCTTCTGAACGATCTTTTTGATGTCGGAGTAATTCTTCCACGTTGAATCTAAATAGGTAGTTTTTCCTCCCGGTTCGCATTTAAGCAGGGAGGTTGGCATATCCGTCTTCAGATATTTATTGCTCAGCGCATTAATAACATCTTCGGAAGTACCGGCATAGATCAGATTATCGGCTGATGCCATTGTATTGTCCGGATCATATACAAGGTAGTTCCATACCGCGGTATCTTCTGTCTCACCGTTTGTTCCGTTTATAGTTGTATGATCCAGATACGCTGCAACGTGGGGAGTCGCCTTAAAGAGCTCTGTACCCTTACTTCTCTGGAGGCCTTTGCCGCCATAGTAGATCTGTCCGGCCACCTTCTGGTCGATCTGATACGGGTATTCCCACGGCTCCGGATTTACACCGGCCTCTGTGATAACGCCATACATGCTCTTTAAAGTTATCGCAAATACATAGCAGTCTCCACGGTCGATCAGATCCGTATAGAAGACAGCCTTTCCGTTATCCTTTGTTGCATGATAAGAATATGTACCCTCACCAATGGGTTCCCTGCATCGGTTAAGCTTTTGCTCCTCGTCTGTTATGATGACATAAAGTGCAGGAACTCCTTTATTTGTCTCGACGGTATATTCACTCACCTTTAATGTGATATCAAAGTCGATCGTGTGAACGGATGTATCCCCTGCTTCTTTTCGTTTTCGGTAAAACTCGATGATATCTAGATCGGTTTTATCACTGCTTTCCTCATATCTCAGGAAGTTATCCATCGTCATGCAGTAGTAGCTGATGGTGTCTGTATCGCCGTTATAGTTCGGGTAGTTGGACTGAACCTTCATACCGATGGCCGTATCGGCAGACAATGTACTGTCTGTATACAAGGTTCCGTTCCCGACTTCGTTCATGATCTCGGTTACCGTAACGGCGGTATCCGCTTCCGCAAACAGCTGCGGCGGCTTTGCGCCCAGATTAACGGTAGCCGCATTTAAGGTTCCGGTCTTAACGCCGCCACTGGTCAGCGTCAATATGTTCAGTCTGATCCTGTTATAGTTTATAGCGTTGTCGCTAAGAAAGTGGTTCCTGTAATCTTCAAAATTGTTTCTCAGGTTATAGGAATAGTCGTAAAGGGCCTCCGCCACCAACGTGATAATACCCTGACGGTTGGTCATATCGATCCCGGCCGCAGCAAAGTCATTTTTGGTAAGAATGACCGGATTTGTCCAATAAGAAGGTGTCACAAGAGGGCCATGAAAAAACTGGCCCTCTTCGTCCGTCAGGATGGATGGATTTTCAAAAACTGCGCCTTCCGTACCCAGAAGCATGTCAGACGTATAGAGATCCTTGACGACCGTACCGAGCTTGGTTCCTGTATCGGTATATACAGCTACCTCGATCGCTCTTGCGATAGAGCGCTCAAAGTAATACTCGCTGCCTTTTACGGTAGAGTTGATCTCACTGTACTGGCTTCCGTTGTAAAGCGTGATCCCGGCGATGGCATCCGGGTTGTTGATATCGTTTACCATAGACGCAATGCTGAAGCCGGCTACAGAGGTGTCGCTGCTGACAACCTCTCCGTTAAGGCCGGTCGTTTTTACCGAAACAGAGCCGAGGAAATCCACGCTTTTCTGCTGTGTCGTTGCAGAACCGGTTCCGACCTCAGTAATGACCGTTCCGTATATGCTTATCGCATACACGGTATTTGCCTTAAGGCCAACACTCTTTACCGGGATGTAGTAGGTTCCTTCCTTTGCATTGGTCTTTGGCGGTACCGGAATAGACCATTCACGGGTATATGTACTGTCATCACTGCTGGTGATCTTAATGGAAACGGGATTCGTTGTATCCAGCTTTCTGGCATTCATCATAAGGCGGATATCGCCCCAGATTCTTGTCGCGTTCACCGCATCGATATCATCGGATTTCGCCACCACATTGCCAAGAGTATCCTTAAGGACACCGTTCACCCGTGTATACGGTTCAAAGGCAACTGCCGGAGAACCGGTGGAGGTGGAGGTGATCACGGCTGTCTGGGCAGGAATTATGTTATCCTTTTCATTATCGAAATAGGTAACCAGCGCGCTGACCGCATAGCTTCCGGTGGGAAGTGCATCTCCGAAATACCAGTTTACCTTATTGGAGGTGGATTCCAGAGTCTGGATCACACTGCCGGAGTTCTGATCCGTAACGGTAAACACATATTTCTTGATGCTCTTATCTTTATCCTTATTTACGTCAACGGAAAATTCATAGTAGCCTTCGTTAGACAGGGATGTATTCACCTTGCCGATATCCGGCTTTTCCTTTAACGTTTTGCCCTTAAGGACATTTGCACTCTTTATGATCTTTCCTGTGGAAAGACCCAGATATGCCCCGCTGTCATCGGTATCCCAGATCTGGGATTCCTCTGAGGAGGAGGTATAAAGCTCGATCTCATACGGAATATTGGAGGACCAGGACATTCCTGAATATTCTTCCATATTTGAGTAGTGCCGTTCAAACAGCTGCTGAAGGTTGATATCGAGAGCCTCGTCTCCTCTTGTATACTCAGCCACCGATCCGGCTTCATCCGGGTAATCTACATAGAGGGCACCGCTCTTTACGCGAACCTTAAAATATTTTGCTTCGGAGAAGCTCTGACGGTTCATCGTAAGGGTCAGGCTTCCGGTTCCTGTTTCGTCCACACGAAGCGTAACGCCCTCGGAGGAGGTAAAGAAATTTCTCTTTACAAATGTCTTTGTTCCGGTATTCGTTCCTCCGGCCACTTCGATCTGGTAGTCATTCTTAACGATCAGGACATATTCCCTGTCTGCCGTCAGAGAATCCTCGCAGTTGAACTTCTTCTGGGTGTCACCGCTTCCGAAGTCAGCCTCAGAGGACCATACCAGCTTATTTGTTGCGGCGTCACGGATCTCTACCTTACCTGTATTTTTAACCAGCGTTGCATCGTCATCAAGGACAGAGAGAGTAAATTTTGCGGAGGAACAGTCGTTATCCATATCTGCTACACGGATCGTACCGAGGCTTGATGTCGTTACTGTCGTACCGCCGCCTCCGGAGCTTCCGCCGGAGCTGCCGCCACCTGCACCCGGATCGCCTTTTTTGCCTTCTGTTCCTTCTTTACCTTCTTTTCCTTCGGCGCCTTCTCTGCCTTCCTCGCCCTCGTCGCCTTCGTCTCCTTCTTCTCCTTCTTCGCCTTCTTCTCCTTCGTCTCCCTCGTCGCCTTCTTCGCCTTCTTCTCCGGCTGCTCCGGATTCTCCGGCCTGGCCTTCCTCACCGATGGCGCCTGTTTCTCCGGCTTCTCCAGTTTCTCCGGACTCACCGTCCTTACCATCCTGAACCTGGATATTGAACTGCGGCGGCTGCCAGTTTTTGTCACTCTCGGACTGGATCGCAATTCCGCCGTTCTCCATATCCGCTGCCAGCTCTGCCAGAGTAAAGCAGACTTCACCGTCCGGGCCCTTTACGACCCGCTCCTTAAAGTCGATGACTGCCCCACTGCTGAAGGTGAGCTTTCCGCCTGTTGCGACTGTCTGATATACAAAGTCGCTGCAGGCTGCCTGTACGATATCTTTATCTACCCATGTGATCTCGAGGGCGCCGGATAACGTCTTTGTTTCCTGTCCTGCCATCTCAAGGGTCATTTTGTCTGAGGCAGTCATTATCTTATTTTCATTAAGCTGCCATAAGAGCTCTTTAAAGTTCAGGGTATTTCCGTTATTATCGATCTCCCAGCCTTCCCCGGCAGCAGCCATGACCATTCCGGCACCTACGCGGTAGAAGTCCAGATAGCCCTTTCCTACCTCTGCCATATTGACTGTCATGCCATCTGCAAAGGAGCTGAGGGAGCCGTCTGTATAGTGGATATAATTATCCGATTTTACCACATGCTTGCTGCCTTCTATATCCCGGAATCTGAAGGATGACGGGAATTTCCCGTAATACTTCGTTTCAGCGGAAAACGACAGCTCCGAAACGACCTGTCCATCCTCTCCGTCCGTTACCTCCAAGACATAGCCGTCCGCAGGAAACGTCTTTCTGCTGTTTCCTGTAAGAAGATAACCTCCTGCGATCGTTCCTGTAAGGATCGCCGCCACCAGCGCGATAACACCAATCACAATTTTTCTCTTTAATCCCATATCTATCCACCCTGTTTTATAATACTTTAATAGTAACTATTCAGTACCTTCATAGTTACAAGCAAAAATCCATTCCAAATCGGCTGCGCCGATGGGATTTTTGCCTTCCGGCTTATGTTTTCTTACGGTCAGCGCAGCAAGTGCGCAGACCTACTGAACAGTTACCTTTAATAGTTCTTGATTCCTGCCTTTTCAGCTCCGTATGGATCTGAACATACCTTAGTTAATTATATATCACCTTTCGGAGAAAAGTCAAACGCAATAGCCAAAATATACCAGCTTGTCACAATTGTATCTTAAAAAAAACATTTCCCTTAACTGACTTTTCAGGGAAATGTTTTCGTTTTCAGATAGCGGTGAGCTTTATTATCCAATTATTATATTATTGGTGCTTCTGCGAATATTTCAGGCATGGATCCGTGCTGCCGCAGGCCTCAAGACGGTGTTCATATTTTTCTTTTGTAGCCATCCCGCCGCGGATATGGCGCTCCGCCTTGTTGATGTCCAGCACGATCCGTGCCTGTGCTGCAAGAGACGGATCGATGTGGAGAAGGCGGTCTGTAACGTCCTTATGTACCGTTGATTTTGAGATCCCGAACCGCTTTGCTGTCTGCCTCACCGTCGCATTCTCATCGATAATGTAATTGGCGATCCGGATCGCACGTTCCTCAATATATTCCTTCATAGGGTTGCCCCTCAATGATGTTTTTACCATCATATTACAGGGGCAGCCGATTTATGCGGGTTTGGGTACTGCTTTACTTTACCGCGAACTGAACCAGGATGCCGCCGACTGTAAGCATCAGCGCTCCGCAGGATCTTGTGACGATCTGGGCAAAGGGGAGCAGCTCCATGCGGTGGGCGCTGCTCAATACGGCCACGTTTCCGGAGCCGCCCATATTTGTCGTACACATTCCGGCTGCGATAGCAGACTCCAGAGGATAAAATCCCACCAGCTTTCCAAGCGCTGCGGCGGTCAGTGTGATCACCGTGACCACGAAAACGACCCCCACAAGATACAGTAAGGTCAGCGACTCCATAATAGAGCCCAGATCGATCAGGGTAAAGCCGATGCCGGTCAATGCCGCTGCCGTCCAGCTATGGATCGCAAATTGTCCCCATTCCCGCGCTGCATCCTCCAGTTCTTCGGAAAGAATACCGGTGCCCTTAACGGCTACGACGGCAATGATCATCCATGCATACGTCGGGATAACGGGGATAAAGTGATGAAGGAGTGCGCCGAGCTGGTAAAAAGCAAAGGCAATAACCATGCCAGTACACAAAAGAGCGAAGGTGGGCTTCATGGGCGGTGTCTTTTTTACCGGCTTTCCGTCATTTACCAGCACTCCGTTCCCGGTAAGGCCGGGATGTGATCTGCCGAAATTATTGAGCAGACCCCCGTAAATAATGGCAATACAGTTTCCGAGTACCGTTGCCGGAGCCATCCGGGTCAGGGTCTCCGATGCCGAAATCCCGAGAGCCTGTGCATATATGCCGGAAAGAGGCACCGTTCCGGCAGTCATGCCGCCGCTGGTCATCGGCACACCGAGAAAAAGGATTCCCTCAAGGAAGCCGTCTCCGAGGAGAATACCGAAAATCCCCGATGTCAGGATACCGACAGAAAGGGAAAGAACGGCCACCGGAAGAAGCTTTATCGTTGCGCGCAGAAGCAGATTCCTGTCTATGTTAAAAAGACTTCCTGTGATCAGGGCCGCAATATAAAAGACAAGAAAGCCGCTGCTGTTTACAAAATAATCCATGGTCTCCAGCGTCTGCTGGGGGATCCCACCTGATGCCCGGATCAGGGCCGCGCCGAGGATACAGATCACGGAGCCGCCCAGATATGACCTTACGACCGGGATCGTATTTCCTATGATATTCAGTCCCTCACCGAACACCATCAGGACAAAAAAAGCCGGAACCAGTCCCTTCGGGATGCATCCAAAGGCCATACACGCTGCGGTCAGCAGGAATACGAGCAGGTATAGCCGCAGGGGCATTCCCAGCACCCGAAGGGTTCCGGCCGCAGTATTCGTCCCCTTCATCCCGTCTACTCTGTTCTTGTTTTCCGCCTTTTTCTGTTTCCTTTTGAGCTTACTCATAGACGCATCCATCTGGTCTCACCTGCCCATCCGTTTTAGAAGCTTCTCAATGCGTCGCTTCCGTCATCCGTTGTCTTTTCGATCCGTTTTACGATCACATCATACCCGGCCTTATCGTTGATCCGGACATGTACCCGGTCTCCTACCTTATGGCCGAGCAGTGCCTTTCCTAACGGTGATTCGGAGCTTATCAGATTCTTTAAGGAATTTCCCCGCACGGTCGTCACGATCTTATATGTCTCTGTTTCGTCATCCTCCTCAAAGTACACATCCACCGTGTTATACAGTCCGATCTCATCCTCTTTGGAGTCGTCGGAAATGATCTTTGCTGTTTTTATCATTCTCTCCAGATACCGGATCCGGCTCTCATTTTTGTTTTTGTCCTTTTTCGCCGCATAATATTCAAAGTTTTCGCTGAGATCTCCCTGTGCTCTGGCTTCCTTTACTGCCTCGATGGCGTCCTTTCTGACCACGAGCTTTCTGTACTCGATCTCCTCCTCCATTTTCTTTATATCATTCTTTGTCAGCTCATTAAACATAATACTGCCTCCTTATTTCCGACCTGTTATTCGCTGATCTTTTCTCCGGTCTTTTCTCCGATCTTTTCTCCGTACCTTACCCGGGTCTCGATCCCCTGTCGGGAGTTTTCCATAATATCTGCATCGAGCTTTACCGTTTTGGCCTTTAAAAGCAGGACAACGGTAGAACCGCCGAATTGGAAATATCCTTTTTCTTCTCCCCGGCGTACCTTCGCCCTTCCGTGGTGGTTGACGATCTTACCGACCAGCAGGGCGCCGACCTCCATCATAAGGATATCTCCAAATTCCCGGGTACGGAGGATACTGTACTCCCGGCTGTTTTCCTTATAAATAGGATAATAGTCATTCGCGATCGGATTTACGGTATGTAAAATACCGGGGATCCGCACATTTGCCGTCTTTTCTCCATCTGCCACATAGCAGTAGCGGTGATAATCATCCACGCAGAGCCGGAAGATCAGGGCATACCCACCTGCATATTCCCGGGCAAGCCGTTGATCCTTTAAAAGTGACTCCGTGCTGTACCGGGTCTGTTTCAGTGTAAATTGCGACTTCGGAGTGATCTTAAGCACCGTCAGCCTGCTGTCACAGGGGCTGATGAGATGCCGGGGCTCCTGATCGAGGAGACGGGCGCCGGGACAAAGCCTTCTGGAAAAAAAGTCGTTGTAGCTTTTATATCTTCTTTTTTCAAACTGCGACATGTCGATCCTGTTTTTACGGATAAAGGGATCGATAAGAAAGCAGGATAAGCCGGAGGAAAGAAAGAGCCCGGCCGCCTTAGAAACAAAAGGAGCCGTAAGCGGCTTTAACAGCATACGTCCCCATAAAGTACCATAAAGGACAGCCAGCAGTCGCTCTTGGCTGTCCTTTTCTTCTGTCAGTATTCCATTACGGTGCATCAGTTTCATTTGATTCCTCCATGATCCCCTCGAGAAGATGGCTGGATTTATCCACCGTTGACGGGATCTTAAACTTTGTATATGCACAGATCGTTCCTACCGTAATGACAACGATGCCGATCATTGCGAGCAGCGTCTTAAGTCCCGGCTTTTTTAACGGGAAGTCAAGAATGAATAAAAAGCCGACTACAGCAAGGATCACATGCAGCAGGATAAGAAAAACGTATTCCGGTACAAGGAACTGGAGCCAGAAGGAGACCGGCAGCACGAAGGAGATGGAGGTTACCGGAAGGCCTCGGTACGTTTTGTTACAGCCGCCCTCTGTCTGCTGGCGCTTAATTTCCATTACATTAAAAAAAGCAAGGCGGATCACCGCACATGTGCAGTAGAAAAATACGATGAGAAGTCCCAGTACCCCGCGCACTCCCAGCAGATAACAGATCAGTGCCGGGAACACACCGAAGCAGATGACATCACAAAGGGAGTCCAATTGGATCCCGAAGCTTTTTTCATCTGCTGTCCGGTTCTTTTTCGACCGTGCCACACGACCGTCAAAGGCGTCGCAGACCCCGGAAAAAGCAAGACAGAATATTGCTGTTTTATAATCCTCGTGAATTGCCTGTGTCATTCCGAAAACCGAGGAGATCAGGCTTAAATATGTAAGAATAACCGTATAATCATAAAATCCAATCAATCGAAGCATTTTTTCTGTTGTTCCCTTTCTGTTACTGTTTCATATCGTTATAGCATAACTCTTATTATAGCATAAGTCGGATGATATTTTCCACCTAAACTTAACAACACTTTCAACTATTTCCGCCTTTTTTTGCGGTTTTACCCATTTTCAGAAAGGCCTTCGGGAATGTTGTCCATATTATAGGTCACTCCCATCCCCTGCACGATTCCTCCCGTCAGGGCCAAAAGCTCCTCATCCACAACCCGGAGCACCATTCCTTTGTTTTTATGAAGTCCTGAATAGTCCACCTTCTGGATCTCGATATCGTAGTCTCTTACTTCCCCGGACACCGCGCTCCTAATCTGTGCCTGTCCCTTGTGGATCTGCTGGCAATAGGCAACGGGGATCGCCTCCGCCTGAAGCCCGGAAAGGAATCTGGTATCGACGGTTCCAAATATCCCTTCCTCCGTGTTGGCATCCACTGTTCCGAGTCCTGTCCCTCTGCCGTAGTAGATGACGCCGGACAGGACTCCCGGCTTCCCGGGCATGCCTTTTTCGATGCCGAGGATCTTCGTGTCATAGAGCTCACCGCCCTCGATATCCACAAGACGCCCGGTATCACTGTCACTGATCCCGTGTCCGAGAGCTCCGAAGCCGCCCTTTGGATCAACATAAGTGACCGTTCCGATCCCCTGGGTGTCATCCCGCACCCATGCACCCATTTTATAGCTGCCATCCTGACAGAGAACCGGTGTCAGTTCGACCTCCTTAAGGTCTCCGTCACGCCGGATTCCAAGCCGGACTGTCTTACCGTCTGCCATGCCGACCTCCCGGATCAGCTCCTCTTTTCCGCTGACCTTTTTTCCGTTGACCCTTTCGATATAATCTCCGGAGCGGAGGATCCCAAGGCACGGCTCCACCACGTTTCCGGCTTCGTCCTCCACCTCTCCGGTCCCGATGACCATAATGCCGTCTGAGCGCATGTAGATCCCTACCGGCAATCCGCAGGGGATCGCAAAGCTGCTGTCCACGACCTCCACCTGAATATCCTTCATGCGGATCACGCCGAATAGCTTCATTCCGACGTGGTAGCTTCCTTTCTTTTCCCCATAGAGACGGACAGGGGCTGCGGGCTGAAGCCGGAGCTTTCCCTCCGGTATGTTAGATCCGTTTCCTAATGCCACCTCCTCGCTTTCACTTTCAAAGGTCACACAGGACGGCAGCGGAAAGCGGAAGCTTCCTTCCTCCCTGACGATCAGATTCAGACGGTCCGGTACCGCAAGACACATATAAAACCAGCCAAAAGCGCCTCCACATACCAGCAGGCATATCAGAATCACCGCCATAAGCCGGAAACGGCGTTTTCTTTGTGCTGTTGATCCTTTCACGGCAAAGCCTCCTTTCACCTCAAAACGTAACACATTGTCCCAGTCGGAGCACCATCTTCTTCCGGTCTTCTGCCGGATCGGTAAAAACGGTAAGTCCTCCCGGCTGAATAAAAAAGGAGAGGGCAACTGTATGCTCCTCTCCTAGTATGTGGATTCTTCTTTATTTCAGCCTGTTATTTTTGGCCAGCCGTTTCATTTCGCGTGCATTTTCCCGAACTGCCTCTGTGATTTCGGCGCCTCCGAGAAGTCTTGCCAGCTCATCGATCTGCTCACTCTCATTTAAGCGGTGTATTTTTGTCACTGTTCTGCCGTTTTCCACGCTTTTTCGGATCTCAAAATGCGTGTCCGCCATAGCTGCGATCTGAGGCAGGTGTGTGATGCATAAAACCTGATGCTTTTTCGCAATATAGGAAAGGCGCTCGGATACCTTCTGTGCAGTCCTGCCGCTGATCCCGGTATCGATCTCATCGAAGATCAGGGTCGGAATATCATCGGTATCCGCAAGCACTGTCTTGATCGCCAGCATGATCCTCGAAAGCTCACCGCCGGATGCCACCTCGCCCAGTGGACGCGGGGTTGAAAGCCCCGGATTTGTGGAAATCAGAAATTCCACGCGGTCAAAGCCGTCTGCAGAAACAGTTTCCGTCTGTTCGACCCGGATCCGAAAATCCACATGAAGGAAATTCAGATCCAGCAGCTCCTTACGGATCCTTTCTTCCAGAGTCAGCGCCGCCTTTTTTCTCTCCTCGGATAAACGTTTGCAGAGGCGATAAAGCTCTTTTTCCTGTTCCTCACATTCTGTTTTTGCCTTAAGAGCCAGCTCATCAAAGTGCTCTAGCTCCGTAAGACGCTTTCTTTTTTCCTCCAGACGCAAAAGCACGGCATTCTCCGAATTTCCGTATTTGGCCATCAAACCGCGGATCAAATCGAGGCGCTCCTCCGTTTTTTTATATTCTTCCTCGTCAAGCTCCATTCCATTCATGTAGTCTAAGATCGAATGTCCGAGATCATACAGGATGCTTTCTGCATCCACCAGTCCGGCGTGGATCTCCTTAAGCTTATCGTCGTATGGGAGCACGCTCTCCAGATCTCTTGACGCACTTCCGATCTGTGCCGAATCCACCGCATTGTATGCCGACTGCATGCAGGAGGCTATCTTCCGGCTGTGGGAATATTTTCTGTAACGGGCGGCAAGCTCCTCCTCCTCGCCCGGCCGGATTGCCGCATTTTCAATCTCCTCGATCTCAAATCTGGTAAAATCCGCTTCCCGGCGTCTTGTTTCCCCGTCCATATCGAAATGCTCCAGCTTTTCTTTTAGCTCCCGGTATTTCCGGTAGCTCTGCGCTGTCTGCTGCTTAAGTCCGGCGGTATCGTTTCCGGCGTATTCATCTAATATTTCCAGATGCTTCTGCCTGTTTAACAGAGATTGATGCTCATGCTGTCCGTGGATATCTAACAGCAGGGCTGTGACTGCCCTAAGCCGTGCCGTTGTCACCGTCTCGTCGTTGATCCGGCTCGTGCTCCTCGTGGGAGTGAGCTTCCGTGAAATAATGAGGAGCCCATCTTCATCCGGTGTAATGTCAAGAAGCTTCAGTGCCTCTTTTTTTTCTTCCTCCTCCACGGAAAAGACAAGCTCCGCGAAGGCCTGCTCCTCTCCCTGACGGATCATGTCCCTTGATGCCTTCTGGCCAAGGGCCAGCGCCACAGAGCCGATGAGGATCGATTTTCCGGCTCCGGTTTCTCCTGTAAGTATATTAAGGCCCTCTGCAAATTCCACCTCTGCCTGCTCGATCAGGGCAAGGTTTTTAACGTGCAAGCCAAGCAGCATGGGATCACCTCAACTCTCCATTAATTTCCAATGATCTTTTTCAGCTTGTCCATCAGAAGGATCGTATCATCCACACTGCGGAGCGCACACATGATCGTATTATCACCTGCCACGCAGCCTACGATCTCCTGAAAACCGATAACATCTAACGCCTCTGCCGCCGCCATTGCCATTCCTGAGGCAGTTTTGATTATAAGCAGGTTCTGTGCCATATCCATGGAGAGAAAGCAGTCCCGCAAGATACGGATGTATTTTTCTCCGAAATCCTGACGCGCCTGCATAACTGCATAGCACTGGCGTCCGTTTTCCTTCTGCACCTTGGTCAGCTTCAGCTCGCGGATATCTCTTGATACCGTTGCCTGTGTGACATGGTATCCCTCCTTCTTGAGATATGCTGCCAGCTCCTCCTGCGTTTCGATCTGATATTTTCCGATCAGTTCAACGATCTTGCTGTGTCTGTCAACCTTCATGTGAATTACCCCTCTTTATGGTCTCGTCCGCAACTATTTTTACGCGTCATACATCTTATGTTTCAAGATATCAAGGAAGGAACGGTGATCCAGCCGCACCACGCGGGTGATCCTCTCTGACCGCTCGATCTCGATATGGTCTCCCGGCTCCATCATGATCTGGGTATCCCCGTCAAATGCCGCCACCTGACGCTGCTCATTATTCGGGGATATCTCGATGGTCACCTTACTTTCCGCTCCCAGCACGATCGTCCGTGACGTCAGTGTATGGGGACAGATTGGTGTAAGGATCAGAAGCTCTCCGTCCGGCTGTGCGATGGGCCCTCCGGCTGACAGGTTATAGGCCGTAGAGCCTGTCGGCGTTGATACAAGAACTCCGTCTGCACTGTATTCGTATAGAAACTGTCCATCTACATAGATCTTAAATTTCAGCACCCGGAGATCTCCCTCACGGGTCATAACGATATCATTGAGAGCAATATCGTCTGCCAGCAGCTTTCCGCCATGATAGATGCGCCCCCTGAGCATCATCCGGTCCTGGATCTGATAGTGATCCAAGGTCAGGGCATCCAGAAGCTCCTCCACGTTTCCGTCACGGCTCATTTCGGTCAGATAGCCCAGTGTTCCGAGGTTGATCCCGATGATCGGGATCTTCGTTTCCGCCAGATCTCTTGCCGCTCTGATCAGCGTTCCGTCACCCCCCAGAGTGATGACGCATTCCGTATTCTTAGGCACATCCGAGACGGACGTGAACCGCTTCCCGCGCTGAAATTCACCTTCGGAGACCCGGTATGTGCAGCCTCGCTTTTCAAGCCCTGTCAGGACCTGATCGAGGACAAGGCGATTGTTGTCCTTATTTTTATTTACGATAATATAAAAATTTTTCATATCCCGCCCCTGACGTAAGCTAATCCAATGTTTCGTGCGCTTTTTTCACGATCTCCTTCGCACCGATCGTATCGTTTAAGAAGGCAGTCCCGTCTGTTCTGTTTCTTAAATGAAGAAGATACTCAATGTTTCCTTCCGGTCCCTTAATCGGTGAAAACTCCAGATGCAGCGCCTCAAAGCCGATACTTCCGGCGAAAGCAGCAACCATCTCGATCACCTCAAGATGCACGGCCTGATCTCTCACGACTCCTTTTTTGCCGACCTTTTCTCTCCCCGCCTCAAACTGCGGCTTGATCAGGCAGACCACCTCGCCCTCCGGCTCCATCAGGGCCTTGACCGGCCCCAGCACCTTGGTGAGGGAAATAAACGAAACATCGATGGATACGAATTGGATCCGGTCTGCGATATCCTCCGGTGTCACATATCTGATGTTTGTTTTCTCCATACACACGACGCGTTCATCGTTTCTGAGCTTCCACGCCAGCTGTCCATGGCCCACATCAACGGAATAGACCTTCACCGCCCCGTTTTGAAGCATGCAGTCTGTGAAGCCGCCCGTAGAGGCGCCCACATCCATACAGACCTTTCCCTCCAGCGTAACTCCGAAGTGGGTCATGGCCTTCTCCAGTTTAAGTCCGCCGCGGCTCACATAGCGCAAGGTGTTTCCGCGCACCTCGATATTCGCAGTTTCCTCGAAGGTCGAGCCTGCCTTATCCTCCTTTTGTCCGTCCACATAAACGATCCCGGACATAATAACTGCCTTGGCCTTTTCTCTGGATTCCGCCAGATTTTTCTTCACCAACAGCACATCTAACCGCTCTTTCATTATTTCTGCTGCTCCTTATCAATAAACTCAGAAAAGATACGCCGAATCACGGAATCACTGTCGATCCCCAGCATCTCTCTCAATACAGAAACGTTTCCATGCTCCACATAAGCATCCGGGAGAGCTACCTGAATCACCCGGATCTTTGGATAATGCTCGTGGATATATCTTGTAGCGCACATGCCCATGCCGCCCCTGAGGACATTTTCCTCCATCGTCACGATCAGGCGGTGGCTGCGGCAGAGCCGGTCGATCATATCTGTATCTAACGGCTTCACAAAGCGGGCATTCACAAGCGTACAGGAATATCCCTTTTCCTTCAGCTTTTCCCTTACATGCTCTCCGGTGCTGACCATGCTGCCTAAGGCAAACAGGGCGATATCCTTCTCCTCATAGAGCATCTCTGCCCTGCCGTATTCGATGGGGGCAGAAAAGCCCTCCAGACCGCGGTACGCCTGTCCTCTCGGATAGCGGACAGCCAGCGGGCCGTTAAACTCCATGCCAAATTCCAGCATGTCCTGAAGCTCCCAGAGGTTCTTCGGCGCCATAATGCTCATGCCGGGAACCAGACTTAAAAATGAGATATCAAAGATCCCCTGATGAGTCTCACCGTCGCTTCCTACAAGACCGGCGCGGTCAATGGCAAACAGCACCGGAAGGTTCTGGATACAGACATCATGGAGCACCTGATCGTAGCCTCTTTGGAGAAAAGAGGAGTAGACCGCTACCACCGGCTTGAGGCCGGCCGCTGCCATGCCCGCAGCCGAGGTGACTGCGTGGGCTTCGGCGATCCCTACATCAAAAAAGCGTTCCGGATATTTTGCTGCAAATTTTGAAAGGCCTGTGCCGTCCGGCATAGCCGCCGTGATGGCTACCAGCTTTTTATTTTTCTGGGCCAGCGAACAGATCTTGTCGGAAAAAATGTCGGTATAGCTTGGATATTTTTTCTCCTTTAACGGTTTTCCGGTTGCAATGTCGAAGGGCTCAACGCCATGAAATCTGGCCGGATTTTTCTCTGCCGGCTCATAGCCCTTTCCTTTTTTTGTCAGGACATGGACTAAAACCGCGTGGCGCACCCGTTTGGCTTCCTTAAATACGCGGATCATCTCTTTTACATTGTGTCCGTCCACAGGGCCCAGATAGGTGATCCCCATGTCCTCAAACAGCATCCCCGGAACAAAAAGCTGCTTGATCAGGTTCTTTACCGTATAAAGTCCGTTAGAAAGTCCCTTTCCGATAAAGGGGATCGAGGAAAGTCCCTTTACCACATTGAGCTTTAATTCCGCATAGCTCTCCTTTGTCCGCACATTGCTGAGGTATTTTGACATTCCGCCCACATTTTTTGAAATGGACATCTCATTATCGTTTAAGACGATGATAAAATTCTTTTTCATCTGGGCCGCATTATTTAAAGCCTCATACGCCATTCCTCCGGTCAGCGCACCATCTCCGATAATGGATACTACCGAATAGGAATCCCCTAAGATCTCTCTTGCCTGAGCGATCCCGAGGCCCGCCGATATGGAGGTGGAGCTGTGGCCTGTATCAAATGCGTCATAAGGGCTTTCCTTCCGCTTCGGAAAGCCGCTCATTCCGCCGAACTGCCTCAATTCGTCAAAGCCGTCCTTTCTCCCGCTTAAGAGCTTATGGGTATAGGACTGGTGCCCCACATCCCAGATGATCTTGTCGGTCGGAAGATCAAAGGCAAGATGGAGTGCCATCGTCAGCTCCACCACGCCGAGGTTAGAAGCCAGATGTCCTCCTGTATGACTGATCTTTTCTAATAAAAACTGACGTATTTCCTCCGCCAGTACCGGGTAATCTTCTTCCTTCAGCTTTTTAATATCCGAAGACTGCTCGATCTTTTCCAGAAGCATGTTTACTGCCTCCCCTGTATTTCGTAAAAATTTTGTCTTCTCTGTTTTCTAGTTTTCTCTATTTACCAGCATTTCTATGAGCTGTTTTAAAAATTCCTTTTCGCCCGGAAGGCTTTCCAGTGCAGAAGCCGCCCGGTGGGAGATCTCCTCCACATCTGTTTTTGCCTGTTCAAGCCCTTTAAGCGTTACATACGTTGTTTTACTGTTCTTTTCATCGCTGAGAACCGGCTTGCCAAGGACATTTGCGGAGCTTACGACATCGAGAATATCGTCCCGGATCTGGAAGGCCAGACCGACATCGGCGGCAATGTTTTCTGTTTTTCGTATCTCATCCTCATCTGCGCCTGCAAGGATGGCGCCGATCATCATGGATGCCTCCAGAAGCGCCCCCGTCTTTAATCTATATATAAAATCAAGCTGTTCTTCGGAAACGGGCTTTCCGGTAAGCTCCACATCTACC
>ENA-UESP01000376-UESP01000376.1-human-gut-metagenome-genome-assembly--contig:-NODE-376-length-40321-cov-7.653464_pt1 | contig 40321 bp, 35 predicted proteins | sample MGYA00243003_ERZ508004 | MGnify/ENA primary metagenome ERZ508004 (study PRJEB26167, sample SAMN06115443) | human gut metagenome | host: Homo sapiens | place: China:Henan | collected 2015-07-29 | study...
CCGTTCGTTTCGAGCGCGTGGGCAAGAGCGGCAAGAAGTGCAGCGTCAAGCAGTAACTTCTTTCTAAAATCTGCAACCCATAGAGCCGGACCTTTAGGGCCCGGCTCTTTTTGATGAAGACGGCCTTTTCTGATTGGAAAATAAAACCTCTCAGGCCGCGCTCTGGCGCGTCCAGCTCCCCTGATATGGGAGCTAAATCGAGGAGGAAAAGGCCTTTTTTGAGAACAGGAGGGGCTGTATGGCAGCACAAACCAACTTTATCGACATCGCCACCATCTGGCTCCATGCGGGCAAGGGCGGCGACGGCGCGGTCAGCTTCCATCGTGAAAAATTCGTGGCCGCGGGCGGCCCGGACGGCGGCGATGGCGGCCGCGGCGGTGATATCATCTTCGTCGTGGACGACCACCTCACCACCCTGATGGATTTCCGCTACAAGCGCAAATATACCGCCGATGAGGGCGGCAAGGGCGGGGCAAGCCTCTGCCACGGCAAAAATGCCGAGAACCTCATCATCAAGGTGCCTCTGGGCACTGTCATCAAGGACGCGGAGAGCGGCCTTGTGATCGCGGATCTGTCCGACCACACCCCGGTGACCATCGCCAGGGGCGGCCGCGGCGGCTATGGCAACGCGCATTTTGCAACGCCTACCCGCCAGATCCCCAAGTTTGCAAAGCCCGGTATGCCCGGCGAGGACATTCAGGTCACGCTGGAGCTGAAGCTGATCGCGGATGTGGGCCTCATTGGTTTCCCCAACGTGGGCAAATCCACCCTCATCTCCACCATCAGCGCGGCCAAGCCCAAGATCGCGAACTATCACTTCACCACCCTGGTGCCCACGCTGGGCGTTGTCTCGGTGGGGGAGGGTGCCAGCTTTGTCTGCGCCGACATCCCCGGCCTGATCGAGGGTGCCAGTGAGGGGATCGGCCTGGGCCACGATTTCCTCCGCCATGTGGAGCGCTGCCGCCTGCTGCTGCATGTGGTGGATGTCTCCGGCAGCGAGTGCCGTGACCCCATCGAGGACTTTGAGAAGATCAACGAGGAGCTGGCAAAGTTCAGCCCCGCGCTGGCCGAGCGCCCGCAGATCGTGGTGGGCAACAAGTGCGACCTGGCCACCGAGGAGCAGATCGAGGACTTCCGCAAGTATGTGGAGGCCAAGGGCCTGACCTTTGTGCCCATCTCTGCCGCCACCATGCAGGGCGTGCGGGAGCTGCCGGGCCTGGTGTACAACCGCCTGAAAGACATCCCGGCCATCCCTGTCTTTGCGCCCGAGTACAAGAAACCCGAGCCCAAGGCCGGCGGCCGCGAGTTTTCCATCATGCGGATGGAGGCGCATGTGTGGAGCGTCAACGCGCCCTGGCTGGAGTATATCCTGGCCGGCAGCAATGTGGATGACTACGAGAGCCTGCAGTATTTCCAGCGCCAGCTGGACGAGAGCGGCATTCTGGCTGCTCTGGTGGAAAAGGGCGTGCAGGAGAACGACACCATCCTCATCGGCGATTATCAGTTCGATTATATTTTCTAAGAGGTTTTTATGCAGGAACCGGAAAAGATCGACCTCCGCGAGCTCAGCCCGCTGGCACTGGCCTTTGTGGGCGACAGCGTGCTGGAGCTGCTGGTGCGTCAGCGGCTGGTGGAGCACCACCGGCTCTCGGCGGGCAGGCTGAACGCGGAAAAGGTCAAGTATGTCTCGGCCCGGGCGCAGTTCCGGGAGGAGCAGCTGCTGGAACCGCTCTTCACCGAGGACGAGCTGGCGGTCTTCAAGCGGGGCCGCAACGCCAGCAAGGCCAGCGTGGCCAAGCACGCCTCCCCGGAGGAGTACCGTGCTTCCACCGGCTTTGAGTGCCTGCTGGGCTGGCTCTACCTCAACGGCCAGCTGGCCCGGGTGCACGAGCTGTTTGAAACGCTCTGGCAGTCGTTTGACCCCAACGAGAAATAAGAAACGCGAAAGCCCGCTGCTTTCCGCACTGGAAAACAGTGCAGGGGAAAGCAGCGGGCTTTTTTGCCGCGGAATGCTCAGGAACGCTTAGCGGCTGTTGCGGGCAGAGCTGCGGGTGCTGTTCTTGGCACCCTCGTCGTCGGCACCCTTGGTGTACTGGTTGGGGTGCTTGTGCTCGTTGGCGGCGCTGTTGGTGGTCCGGTTGGTCGTGTGGTTATTGGCCTGGTCGTTGGTCTGGTTGGTCGTTTTGTTCTGGCTCTGATTCTTGCAGTTATTGCTGCGGTTTTCCATGGTTGGTTGCTCCTTTCCGATTCAAAAAAGAGGAAGCGGACTGGCCGCTGGCTCTGCCTCTAGTGTGGCCGGGCGGGGCGGCTTTATGCATCCGGCTTTGAAAAAACAAAAACACCAAAAGGAGGTCTGTGGGATGCCCACCGAATATTTTGAAGCCCGGGAGCGGGCCCTGCTGGGGCAGCGGTATGAGACGCTCTATGCCGCCCCCAGTGACAGCGCGGCCCGGGGTGTGACCGTCTCGGCCCTGCGCACCACGCCGGGGACGTTTGCAGCCAAAGCGGACATGGCGCTGGAACCCTCGCCGTTCTGCAAGGCGGCGTTCGTGGTGCGGGAAGAAACGTTCAAGCCCGGGCGGCACCCCTACCACCATGCGGGCGTGTTTTACTCGCAGGAGCCTTCGGCGTCGTCGGCGGCCCCGCTGCTGGGCGTGAAGCCCGGGATGCGGGTGCTGGACCTGTGCGCGGCTCCCGGCGGCAAGAGCAGCCAGCTGGCGGCGGCGCTGCAGGGGCAGGGGCTGCTTGTCAGCAATGAGTATGTGGCTGCCCGGGCCGACATCCTCAAGAGCAATCTGGAGCGGATGGGCGTGCCCAATGCGGTCATCCTGAACGAGGCCCCGGCCCGCATTGCGGAGGCTCTGCCGGAGTTTTTTGACCGGGTGCTGGTGGACGCCCCCTGTTCCGGCGAGGGAATGTTCCGCAAGGAGGCCGTGGCGGTCACCCAGCACAGCGAGGCGCTGGTGAAGCAGTGCGCCGAGCTGGGCGCGCAGATTTTGGACTGCGCGGCGGCGGTGCTGGCCCCCGGCGGGCAGCTGGTCTATTCCACCTGTACGTTCGCCCCGGAAGAGGATGAGGGCCAGGTGGCGGCCTTTTTGCAGCGCCACCCGGAATTCACGCTGGCGGACGCCCTGGGCAATGTGGACTACATCTTTGGCAGCGAGGGCGAGGCCAACCGCACCGGCGGCCTGCCGCTGGACGTGACCAGAGTGCGCCGTGTCTGGCCCTGCCAGGGCGGTGAGGGGCATTTCATGGCCCGGCTGGTCAAGGCGGGCACGCCCCGCGCCCTGCCGGCTCCCGGCGAGTACAGCCCCGAAGAACAGCTCTGGCTGGAGGCGGCTGCCCAGGCGGGCAAAAAGGCCGACAAAGGCAAGGGAAAGCCCGCAAAGAGCTTTGACAAGGCCGATGCCCGCAGTGCCCGGAGAGAAGCTTCCCGCAGCTGCCACGAGGCCGTGCAGGGCCGGAATACCCGCACTCGGGACGCCGGGGCAGGGGAAGCCACCCCGGCCCAGAGTCTGGCAGCCTGGCAGGAGTTTGCGGCCCGGTACTTCCCGGCGCTGGCCCAGCGCCCGGCGGTGGTGCATGGCGGCGGGGTGCTGCTGCCTGTGCCGTTCCCCCAGACCACGCTCCATGTGCTGCGGGCAGGCGTGTTTGTGGGCAGCGTGCAGAAAGGCCGTTTTGTGCCGGAGCACCACCTCTTTACAGCGTTCGGCGCCCAGTGCACCAACCGGGAGGAGCTGACGCTGACCGACCCCCGCACCGTGGAATACCTCTCGGGCCGGGAGATCGAGGCCCGCACCGCCGCCGATGGCTGGTGCTGCGTGACCGTGGATGGCTGGCCCCTGGGCGGCGGCAAAGTGTCCGGCGGGCGGGTGAAAAACCACTACCCCAAGGCGCTGCGCCTGTTGTAACGCTCTTTTTTGACAAAAACAGGCCGGATAAGACTTGAACGCGTGCACTGATTGTGATAAAATTAAACAGTTAGATTTTGTGTGCTGCCACATGCGGGCGACCACAGCCCGTCTGCCCGCAGGCGGAGATCACTGAGAATATTTAGGAGGCTCTTTCCCATGTCTGGACATAGCAAATGGAACAATATTAAGCGCAAAAAGGAAAAGACAGACGGCGCAAAGGCGAAAGTCTTTACCAAGATCGGCCGCGAGATCAGCGTGGCTGTCCGTACCGGCGGCCCCAACCCCGCTTCCAACAGCAAGCTGGCTGACCTGATCTCCAAGGCAAAGCGCATGAGCGTGCCCAACGATAACATCCAGCGCATCATCAAGAAAGCCGAGGGCGGCGATAAGACCGAGTACGAGGCAATCACCTACGAGGGTTACGGCCCCGGCGGCGTGGCGGTCATGGTCGAGACCCTGACCGACAACCGCAACCGTACCGCTGCGGACCTGCGCCACTACTTTGATAAGAACGGCGGCAACCTGGGTGCTATGGGCTGCGTGAGCTTCCTGTTCAGCCAGAAAGGCGTCATCGACATCTCCCTCGAGGACAAGGATGCCGACGAGGCCATGATGGATGCTCTGGATGCCGGTGCTGAGGATTTCGATGCAGGCGAAGAGGCCGCAGAGATCACCACTGATCCCGAGAACTACTCCGCTGTCGTCAAGGCAATGGAGGAGAAAGGCTACGAGATCCTGAGCGATGATCTGGCCATGGTCCCCATGACCACCACCCGCCTGACCGACCCCGATCAGCTCAAGCTGATGGGCAAGCTGCTGGACGCCCTCGAGGACAACGACGATGTCCAGAACGTCTGGCACAGCCTGGAGAACGAAGAGGACCTGCCGGAATAAGTACGGCTTGTTCTCCCCTGAACCAAACAATAAAGCCCTGCGGCTCAACAACCGAGCCGCAGGGCTTTTCTCATGCTTGTTTTTGAGCGAAAGATTCCCACAGCCATTTTCCCAGCCAGCCGCAGGCGAGCCCCACCAGCACGCCGCCGAGGATATCGGTGGGGAAGTGGACGCAGAGGTAGAGGCGGGAAAAGGCGATGAAGACGCCCAGCACAAGGGTGGTACCGGCCAGCCGTTTCTTCCCGGCCAGCCAGAGGGCAGCCACGGCGGTAAAGGAGGCCGCCGTGTGCCCGGAGGGGAATGAGTAATCACTGGGGTGGGGGATGAGGAGGACTGCCTCGGGCAACAGGTCACAGGGGCGGACACGGTGCACCAGCGGCTTGAGGATGAAGTTGCAGAGTACAAGGTCGCACACAAGGGCCAGCGCCAGAATGCACCCGGCCCGGCGGGTGCGGCGGAAGAGCAGAAAGATCGCCGCCAGCGCGATCCAGACAAACCCGGCATTGCCCAGCCGGGTAAAGAAGAGCATGACGGCATCCCGGGCAGGAGTGTGCAGGCCTTGCAGGGCAGTGAGAAATTGCAGTTCAGCGTTCATAAAGGCTCCTTCTTCATGAGCTCTCTGTTTCTGGGGTGGACCGTCAGCTCCATCCCCTTTGAGGCATTGACAGAGCGGCAGGCACCCCCACCTTTTGGGAGTGCCTGCCGCTGCTTATTTTTAAGACTTTAAGCGTTGTTTTTCTGGTGCTTATTGCGCATCTCGTCGGTATACTGCTGGAAAGCCGTCAGGGTCTCGTCCTGATAGCCGTACCGGGCGCTCAGCTTGTTGTAGATCGTTTCCGCGGCCCGGTATCCGGTGCGGATGACGTTGAACAGCAGCATGGGCACAAAGGAGATGGAGAATGTCAGCAATCCGCTGCCCATGGAAAAATCACCAAAGTGGAGGTTGTCGGTAAAGGTGCTCCATGCGCTGCGCAAATCGCCTCCGCCGATGGTCTCGCACTGCTCCTCCTCAGAAAGACGCGCGTACGAAGCGGGAAAACAAAGGTGTTTCATCACAAAGAACTCCTTTCAACTCAAATTACACAGGACACGCTCAGGCCACGGCCAGCGTGTTGTTCGGGATGGCAGCAGCGGCAGCCTCTTTAGCAGCCTTGTCAGCTTTGGTCTGCTCATAGATGGCCTTGATATCCTGATAAATCGCAACGGCCGTGTTGATGATCTGCATGGTCTGTGCATAAACATAGAAAGCGGCAAAACTGCCGACCACAACTGTACCTGCCTTGCCAGCAGGAGTTTGACGGCCCCAGTAATGTTTGACCGAGCCTGTAATGGATAGGCCATCATCATGCATCTCTTTCATACCATTCCAAGCAGCATTAAAGGCACCCTGGCCCAGGGTCTTGATGGTATTCACAGCAAAGTTGATCGCAAAATTCAGCACAGCAACTGTAGCATCACTGGCTGTGATGGCACCGCCCTCAATATAGGTCATTTCCTCTTCGGAGAGAACCGTGTAGGATGCGGGCATCAACATCTGGTTCTGATATGTAAGTTCCATCATGGGAAAACTCCTTTCGCTCGTACGTCCGCACAGGGGCGGAGAATCACTTATCAGGATTATAGCATAACTGCGGAAAAACAACAAGAGAGCGCTGAAAGATAAATTCAGACGAATTTCAAGGACTTTGAACGGAAAAATTGGAAAAAGAAACGAAAAAACGAAAAATAGTGGAAAATGCTCTGCAAGAGGATGGTGAAAAAATGTTGTGTAAAATTTGCGCTGGATGCATTTTATAGCAGTTTGCGCTTTTAACGCACAAGCAACATCCGCAAACTGCATATCGCAAAGATGCCGTTTTGATAGGCACTTTTTATGAAAATTGCGATAGAACAGAAAAACCGCCGTTCCCGGCTCTGGGAACAGAGCGGGCAACGCGGCGGTTTTATGGGGAGAAAATGAAGAAAATAGCGTTTGGGAAAGTTTCCGTCAGGCGGGAGCACGGTCGTAGAGCCGGGTCAGCTCTGCAATATGGCCGTCCAGGCCGTCAGGGAGGGGCTGGGCCAGCCGCCACTGCCAGTTGGCACCCTGGGTGCTGGGGGTGTTGATGCGGGCCTCCGCGCCCAGATGAAGCCAGTCTGCGAAAGGGATGATTGCCATATCCGAAGCACTGGCGAGGCAGGCGGAAATCATGGCCTCAGTGAGGGTGCCCGGCGTGCAGCGCAGGTAACGGCAGGCGTAGGCCACATCCTCGGGGGCGGCAGTCTGCTGCCAGCCCTCGGTGGTGACGTTATCGTGCGTGCCGGTGTAGACCACGCTGTTGGCAGGGTAGGTGTAGGGCAGGTAGTTGCCCGGCTCCCGGCGGTCAAAGGCAAATTGCATGATCTTCATGCCCGGGTAGCCGCTGGCGGCCAGCATGGCTTTGACCTCCGGGGTCAGGTAGCCCAGGTCCTCGGCAATGATGCCGCCCTCGCCCAGACACTCGTGCATGGCCTGGATGAACGCACGGTCAGGGCCCTTTTCCCAGTGGCCGCCCGCTGCCGTTTTGTTCCCGGCGGGGATGGAGTAGTAACTCTCAAAGCCGCGGAAGTGGTCGATGCGGACCACGTTGTAAATGGAGGTGGCGTGCTGCATCCGGCGCTTCCACCAGGCAAAGTCCGTGGCCTGATGCCTGGGCCAGTCGTAGAGCGGGTTGCCCCAGAGCTGGCCGTCGGCGGCAAAGGCGTCTGGCGGGCAGCCGGCCACCTGGGTCAGGTGGACCTGCCCATCGGTCTGGAAGAGCTCCGGGTGGGTCCACAGGTCGCTGGAATCCGGGCTGACATAGATGGGAATGTCACCCACCAGCTGCACGCCTTTTGCATTGGCATAGGCCTTGAGGGCGTTCCACTGGGTGTAGAAGAAGAACTGCACGGTCTTGTAATAATCCACCTGCTCCGCCAGCCGGGCCCGGGCGGCGGCCAGTGCTTCCGGCTGACGGGTGCGCAGAGCATCCGGCCAGTCGGCGAGGCCTGCCTGATGCTGCTCGGCCTTGACGGCCATGAACAGGGCGTAATCCTCCAGCCAGAAGTCCTGCCTGGTGCAGAACGTGTGGTAGGCGTCCGTGGGGGAGGCCAGCAGCCGGTCGGCGGCCTTTTTCAGCACCAGCGGGCGCTCGCGGTAGAGGGCACCATAATCAATGGCACCCACAGGCTGGGGGGCGGGCAGCTCGGCCTGGGTCAGGAGACCCTGCTCGACCAGAAGCCGGTAATCAATGAAATAGGGGTTGCCTGCGAAAGCGGAAAAGCTCTGGTAAGGGCTGTCTCCGTAGCCGGTCGGGCCAATGGGCAGGATCTGCCAATAGGTCTGCTTCGCTCCGGCCAGAAAATCCACAAACGCGAACGCTTCTTTGCCCAGTGTGCCAATGCCAAAGGGGCCTGGCAGGCTGAACACGGGCATCAGGATGCCGCATGCACGCATTTTGGAACCCTCCTTGTCGTGTTGAGATTAACCCTTGACAGCGCCTGCCACGACGCCCTCGATGATGTACTTCTGGCAGGTCATGTACAGGATGATGATGGGGATGATGGCAATGATGATGCAGGCCATCATGGGGGCCAGCTCCACGCGGCCATAACCGCCGCGGAAGTACTGGATGGCCATGGGGATGGTGCGGTATTTCTTGATGTCCAGCACCAGCGTGGGCAGGAGGTAGTCGTTCCAGACCCACATGGTCTCCAGAATGGCGGTGGAGATCATGGTCGGCTTGAGGATGGGGAAGACGATCTTGAAGAAGATCTGGAGGGGGTTGCAGCCGTCGATCATGGCGGCCTCCTCGATCTCAATGGGGACGCTCTTCATGAAGCCGGTGAACATGAAGACGGCCAGGCCCGCGCCGAAGCCCAGATAGATGATGCAGATGTTCCACGGGGTGTTCAGCTTGAGGGTGTCCGCCGTTTTGGACAGGGTGAACATGACCATCTGGAATGGGACGACCATGGAGAAGACGATGAGCAGGTTCATGAACTTGCTGAGCTTGTTGTTGACACGGGTGAGGTACCAGCCCGTCATGGAGCAGCACAGCAGGATGAGCGCCACGCTGGACACCGTGATGAGCAGGCTGTAGCCCAGGCTGGAGAGGAAGTTCATCTTGAAGACGCCGTAGACGTAGTTGGACATGCCCGCAAACGTCTCTTTGGTGGGCAGCTGGAAGACGGTGGAGGTGGTGAACGTGCCCTCCACCTTGAGACTGTTAATTAAGATCAGAACGATGGGGTAGACCCAGAGCAGGCAGAGCAGGATCATGACCACTACAAGGACGGTATCCCAGGCTTTACGCTGTTTGGACATTACTGCTGCACCTCCTTAGAGCGGGTGAAATGAAGCTGGACCAGCGAGATGACGATGACGATGAGGAAGAAGACCACGGCCTTTGCCTGGCCGATGCCTTTCCACTGGGCGCCGGAGCGGCCATAGAACGTGTTGTAGATGTTCAGAGCCAGCATCTCGCTCATGTTGGCGGGCTCGCCGCCCGTCAGGGCAACGTTCTGGTCAAACAGCTTGAAGCTGTTGGTCAGGGTGAGGAACGTGCAGATGGTAACGCTGGGCATGACCATGGGAATCTTGATCTTGAACAGGATCTCCCGGTCGTTGGCACCGTCGATCTTGGCGGCTTCGATGAGGTCGCCGGGGACGCTCTGCAGGCCGGCCACATAAATGATCATCATGTAGCCGATCTGCTGCCAGCACATCAGGATGACCAGACCGATGAAGCCGTATCTGGCATCCAGGGCCAGCAGGGGCTTTTGCAGGTTGGCCAGCACGCCGTTGAGCAGGATCTGCCAGATGTAGCCCAGCAGGATGCCGCCGATCAGGTTGGGCATGAAGAAGACGGTGCGGAAGAGGTTGGTGCCCTTGATGCCCCGGGTGAGCACCAGCGCGATGGCAAAGGCGCAGACGTTGATGAGGACGGTGGACACCACGGTGAACGCCGCCGTGAAGCCGAACGCGTGGAGGAACGTGGAATCCTGGAACACGTTGATGTAGTTCTGGATGCCCACGAACGTGGTCTTGCTGACGGTGGTGAACCGCTGGAACGACAGATAAATGCCCCAGATAAAGGGCCAGATAAAGCCGATGATAAACGCGATGAGGGTAGGCAGCACGAACACCGGCCAATATTTACTGATGGCCTTTTGCATGATATACCTCCAAAAAAGAGGGAGGCGGGCGAACCATTCGCCCGCCTCCCTTTGCAAGTCAGGTGTTAGAAACGATGGGGGAGCTTAGCCGTTGGCCAGCTTATACTCCTTGGCCCAGCCATCCACAAATGCGGTGACAACGTCGTCCCACTTGCCGGTGCCTGCTGCATATGCAGTCAGCGCGCTGCCCACGCCGTTCTTCCACTCCTCGGAAGGCATGGTGGAGAAGCACCAGTCCACACTGGTCTTGCCAGCGGCCACATAATCGTTTGCAATGGCGATCAGCGGGTTGGTGGAATCCTTGGCAGCCTTGAACGGGATGACAAAGCCCATATCGTCGGCCATGGAGGAAGTGCCCTTGTCGGAGGTGACACACCAGTACAGGAAGTCCAGAGTTGCCTGGATGTCTTCGTCCGAAGAGGTGTTGTTCACGCACCAGAAGTTCTCGGAACCGGTGCACAGGCCCTGATTCTCTTCGCCGTCCGCACCGATATAGATGGGCAGCATACCCAGGTTGTCATCGCCCAGGTCTTTCACATCACTGTAAGCCCAGGTGCCGTTCTGATAGAAGACGGCTTTCTTGCCCACGAACTCAGCCACGGCGTCGTTGCCAGTCTTGGAGGCCAGCAGCTTGGGGTCACAGGTGGAATCGGTGATGTACAGATCCCAAATCTGCTTGTAGTTGTCCAGATAGGTGCCCTTGATGGCGTCGGTGGAACCAATGCCGTCTGCCTTGTACTCATAGTAGATGGGCAGGTTTGCCAGATGGGTCTTGAAGCGCCAGTCGGAAGAGCTATCCATGCCGGCGGAGGTGAAAGCACCCTCAACGCCCAGCTCGTCCTTGCGGGCCTGGATATCGTCGGCTACTTTCTTCAGGTCATCAAAGCCCTTGATGTCGTCCTGGGTGTAACCGGCGGCGCTCAGCAGCTCTTTGTTGTAGATGATGCCGTAAGTCTCGATGACGTATGCGATACTGGTAACGGCGTCGCCGTCTTTCAGGGCAAAGGAGTCACTGGTCAGCTCGCCGTAGAGCTTGCTGTCGGACAGGTCCAGGCAGTAATCTTTCCAGTTGGCCAGACCCACAGGGCCGTTGACCTGGAACAGGGTGGGAGCTTCGCTCTTCTCCATCTCGCTCATCAGGGTGGTCTCGTACTGGCCGGAAGCAGCGGTCACGACGGTGACAGGCACGCCGGTCTCCTCGGTGTAAGCCTTGGCCAGATCCTGCCAAGCCTGATCCTGCTCGGGCTTGAAGTTCAGGTAGTAGACCTTACCGGAAGCGCCGGAAGCAGCAGCGGTGCTGGAAGCGCTGGTAGAAGTGGCCGTGGAAGCAGCGGTGGAGCTGCTGGAAGAGCCGCCGCAGGCAGCCAGACCCAGAGCAGCAGCGGAAACACCGGCGGCTTTCAGGAAGTTACGACGAGAGATCATCTTTTTCATAATTGTTCTCCTTCTTCATTATTGAAAAATTATGAGGTGCTATTTTACTTGCCGCCCACAGGGAGCGGCAGGAAATCAAAAGAAATATTAGAGCGGGTGGCGGCAGGGGCAGACGCTTTCGCCCTGCTGCAGCTCGGGCTGCAGGGTGATGGTCTGGGCCGGGGCCCCGTGCTCGATCTGATTGATCAGAAGCTCGATGCTCTGGAGCGCGATCTGCTCGCTGGGCTGGACGATGGTGGTCATGACCGGGACACAGTAGCGGGACATCGTGATCCCGTCAAAGCCGATGACGGAGACGTCCTGCGGCACCCGGAACCCGGCGCTGACCAGCGCCCGGATGGCACCAAACGCGATGACATCACTCATGGCAAACAGGGCGGTAAACTCGGCCCGGCGTGCCAGCAGGCTGTTCATGGCGTGGTAGGCGGATTCAAAATCGTAGTTGGAGAGGCCGTAGAGTCGGTCATCAAAGGTGAGGCCCGCCTGCTCCATGGCATCCTGCGCGCCCAGACGGCGCATCCGGCTGGGAAAACTGGTGGTGGGACCGCCCAACACCGCGATCTTGCTGTGCCCCTGTGCGATGAGGTGAGCCACGGCGGTATGGGCCGCCGCCCGGTCATCCACGCCCACCATGGAAAGGTTGGGGAAGTGGAGCTCGTCCGAGACGAGGGTGGCCAGCACCGAGGGGACAGAGATGTTGGAAAAGCCGTTCTGGAAATTGGCTACGCTGCCGCCCAGAAAGATGATGCCCTTGGGCTTGATCTCCCGCAGGATCTTTTCGGCCGCGTCGATCTCGTTGGCGTTTTCGTCGATGTAGGAGATGATGCCGTTGTAGCCGTACAGGGTGGCCGCCCGCTGCAGCTGGACCAGGAAGTCCGAGAAGAAGAGGTTGCGGGTGCCCTTGACCACAAAGACCACGCTCCGCGACTGCTGGATCTTGAGCTGGCGGGCGTTGGTGTTGGGGACGAACCCGGCTTCCCGCATGACTTTTAAAACGTGCTCCTTGGTCTCGGGCCGCACGTCGGGGCGGTCATTGATGACGCGGGAGATGGTGCTCACCGAGCAGCCGCTGATGCGGGCGATATCTTTGATCGTCAGATTCGGCATGGGGAGAAGCACCTCGTTTTTTGGAAAATCTTCGGGAACGGTGTCGGGAACGTTTCCAGTGGCTATAGTATGGCACAATCTGCACAAAAAATCAATCGGTCGGAATCACTTTTGGCAATTTTGTCTAACAGATCAACCCGTCTTTGTGCAGGTTGATCTGCCGGGAAAGCGAAACTGAAGAATGTTCCCGGTAATTTCCGGGAACCACCAGAAAACCCCGGGAGAACCGTACCATTTTGTTACTTTTCACGGATGAAATTGGAAAAATGAGACAGAAAAAATCCCGACACCGTGACCGATTTCTTGTCGGTACCGATGCCGGGAAAATCAAGGCTGTTTCCAGAAAGCGTCCAATGCTTCCGAGAGGGCCTGAGTGTTTTGCAGATATTGCAGGTGCCCCCAGTGACGGGGGAACAGCCGGGTATACTCGCTGCGGGCAAAGCGGTCATCCAACAAAAGAACCACGCCTTTATCTTCGCTGGTGCGGATGACCCGCCCTGCCGCCTGTAAGACCTTGTTCATGCCCGGGCAGCGGTAGGCGTAGTCAAAGCCGGTGCCGCCGGGGGCCGCGTCGTAATAGCGGCGGAGCATCTCCTGCCGGGGGTTCACCTGGGGCAGGCCCACACCCACGATGGCGCACCCGATGAGGCGGTCCCCCGCTAAATCGACCCCCTCCCCGAAGATGCCGCCCAGCACCCCGAAGCCTAGCAGAGTCTTTTCCGGGTGGGGCGCAAACCGGGCCAGAAATGCCGCCCGCCCGGCGTCGTCCAGTCCGCTCTCCTGTGCCAGCGTGGGGATGTCCGGGTAGCGGGCCGTGAAATCCTCGTACACCTGCCGCAGGTAGGCGTAACTGGGGAAAAACGCCAGATAGTTGCCCACTTTGCCTTTTGCCATGGCCGCCAGCGCGTCGGAGAGAGGGCGGATGCTGGCCTCCCGGTCCCGATACCGGGTGGAGATGGAGGGCAGGCAGTAGAGCCCCAGGTGCTGGGGCGGGAACGGGCTTTCCAGAGCCACGGCCCGGGCGTCCGGGCAGCCCAACACATTCCGGTAGTAGCCCGGCGGGGTCAGCGTTGCGCTGAACAGGGCGGCGGCCCGCCCGCCGCTGAGGCTGGCGTCCACAAAGGGGGCCGGGTCCAGGCAGAGGATGTGGAGATCCAGCGCGCTGCCATAGGCCGTCAGCTGGGCGGTAAAGTGCTCGTCGTACCGCTCTGCCGCCCGCAGGATGTCCTGTACCTTAAAATAAAGGTCGAGCAAGGCTGTGTGGGCCTCGGCGTCCGGGTGCTGCTCCAGCCAGTCCTGCAGGGGAGCTGTCAGGGCCTGCAGGGGCTTTAACAGCCCGGCGGGCAGCTCCCGAAAAAAGACCGTGCCGTCCTCCGCAAAAAGCGGCTCCGGCAGCGCGAATGCGGTTTCCGCCTCCGGGGCGTCCAGCAGGCTGGTCTGTTTGGCCTCGGCGGGGGCAGCTTCCTCGGGCAGGGTGCCGTGCCGGGGGGCCAGCTCCGCCACAGCCCGCCGCGCTTCCAGAAAGGCCTTGTCAGCCTTGCGCAGGGCCGTTTTGAGGGCGCTTTTGCCCGGGCCCAGAGAGCGCTTGGCTTCGGTGAGGCTGGCCTTGGAAAAGCTGGCGGAGTACATGGCCCGGGCCCGGTCGGGCAGGTTGTGGGCCTCGTCGATGAGGAAGAGCCAGTCACCGGAGGCATCGAAGAACCGCCGCAGCTTCACCACCGGGTCAAACAGATAGTTGTAATCCCCGATGACCACGTCGCACCACTCGCTCAGGTCCAGCCCCAGCTCAAAAGGGCAGACCGAGAATTTCCGGCCCGTCTCGGCCAGCACGGTCCGGTCAAAACAGCCGCTGCCGCCGTCCAGAAGGGCAGAGAGGGCCGTTTTGAGGCGGTCGTAGTAGCCGTTGGCGTAGGGGCAGAGCTCCGGCAGACAGGCGGGATGACCCTCGGCGTCCCTGCACAGACAGGCTTTCTCCTTGGCCGTCAGGGTCACGCTGCGCAGGGCCAGCTCCGGGGCCGAGGCCCGCAGCCGGGCAAGGGCGTCCTCGGCAGCGGCCTGGGTGGTGTTGCGGGCTGTGAGGTAAAAGAGCTTTTCGCCGTGGCCCTCGCCCATGGCTTTCAGGGCCGGGAAGAGGGCGCTCATGGTCTTGCCAATGCCGGTGGGAGCCTGGCAGAAGAGCCGGGCCCCGCCTTTGCCGCCCGCCTTGCAGGCCCGGTAGATTTCCCCAGCAAGAGCCCGCTGCCCGGGCCGGTACGTTTCAAAGGGGAAGCGCAGGGCGTTCAGACTGGCAGCCCGGCGGGTGTCCCAGTCCAGCTGGCGCCGGGCCCAGGGGGCAACCTGCCGCAGCAGACCCTCGAAGAACGTGTCCAGTTCTTTCTGCGTGAAATGTCGGGGAAACCGGACGATCTCGTCGGTGTCGATCTGGTAATAGGTCAGCCGGACATCCAGCCGGGGCAGGCCCTGCTGTTTGGCATAGATGGCCCCGTAGACCATCCCCTGTGCCCAGTGGCAGGGGTTGCCGTCCTCCTGAATTTCGTCCGTGGGGATGGCGGTGGTTTTGATCTCGTCGATGACGGTCACGCCGTCCTCGCTCTGGAAAATGCCGTCGGCCCGGCCCTCGATGGTGAACGGGATGCCGTCCACCTCCCGGGTTTCGGAGAGGAAGACTTCCGCCTGATAGCCCTCCCCGGCGGCCTTTTGAAGCTTGCGGTGGATGCGGGCCCCCTCGTTGGCCCGGTCGAACCCCGCAAAGCGGCTGTCGATGCTGCCCGTCCGTAATAAAAACTCTACCAGCTCCCGCACCGAGAGCTTTACTTCAGCCATCCTGTTTTCCTCTTACAACAACATAACATCTGCTGCAAAGCAGCAAATCAGCGAAGCTGGAAAATTTGGACAGAGATCTTCACGCGAATGCGTGAATCTCCCAAATTTTTCAGTGTAGCAAACATAAATGGGGTTATTAGGGGCGAGCAGCCCCTGATTCGTGCCCCGCGCCTCGAAACTAGCGGCCCTTTTCTGGTTCTCTTTTGGGGACAAAAGAGAACATATCCTCATAGTTGCAGCATCTCAGCGCATTTCTGCACCTCTGCATTGACGGCCTCAAAATCCACCGCCGCGCGGTAGTAGGTTTCCAGCTCATCGTGGCAGCTTTTGGCCTGTGCCATCAGGGCAACGGCCTGTTCCAGCAGCTCGTTGGCGGCCCGCTCGTTGAACCGCAGCCGGGCCCGGCACCGGGCCAGATTCTCCCGGTCCAGGAAGCGGGTGCACCGCACGGCCTGCACGCCGGGCAGCTGCACCGGGTGCCAGCTGTTGTCCGTGAGGAACGCCAGCCGCAGGGAGGGGATGAGAATGTGGTCGATCTTATCCTCCGGGTGCATGGCACAGGGGCAGGTGATGATGTGATACCCCCGGGCCAGCGCTTCGGCCCGGATGAGTTCCAGCAGCAGCCGGGAGACGGCCCCGTAATCGTCCCGGAAGACGATGCAGCGGTCGGCCAGAGCCTGCACGGTGCCCTTGTAAAAGACCATCCCCTTGGGGGTGATGGCCGAGAGCAGACGCAGCTCCTCGCTGGGGGAGCAGTCGTCCGGGCACCGGGGCAGCACCCGGGTGCAGAGCCGCTTGACATAACGGCGGACTTTTTCAAAGTTGGTACTGCAGGCCTCGGCCCGGCGGCTGTCCAGCAGCAAACTCCCGGCGGAGGCTACATATCGCGCGGCCCGGGCCCGCAGCTGCGCGTTGCGCCGGAACAGGGCTTTGACTTCCTCGCGGTGGGGAGCCAGGGCCTCGGCCCGGATGGTGTGATAGAGGCTGACAACGATCTCGTCGGCCCCCGGGGCGTCCGGTTCCAATACATGGGGCGCGGTGGCGTCCACGATGGCGGCCCGCTGCCCCAGAAACACCACCCCGTCCAGACTGTCCGGGTCGCTGGCGCAGTGCACCCGCTCAATGGACTGGCCCTGCTGCTCGGCCTTTTGGGCCAGCTGCTTCATCAGGGTGGATTTGCCGCAGCCTGGCCCGCTTTTGATGAGATACATCTGCATCCCCGGCTCCCGCCGCAGGGGCTCAAAATAGCCTTTGAACCCGGCGGGCGTGGTGGCACCGAGGAAGAAATCAACGGTTTTGCTCGTGGTCTGCATCATGAGAGAACACCTCGCTTTTGCTATAAAGCTATGCAAAAGCGGGGCGGATTGTGTTTCCTCCATGGATCAGTAAGTGTGCTCGCACACCTGCCCGATCTTCTCCCGCAGGGCCAGGAAATCCGCAAAGGCGTCCGGTTTATTCTGCTTCTGGCGGAGCAGGGCGGCGGGGTGGAACGTGCCCATGAACCAGATGCCGCCTTTTTCAATAAAGGTGCCGTGCTCTTTGGTCACGGAGAAATCCGCCCGGATCATCCGCTGGGCGGCAATGCGGCCCAGGCAGACCACGATCTTGGGCTGCAGGATGCGGAACTGCTCCCGCAGCCAGGGCATACAGGCCTCGCTCTCGGCCGGGAGCGGGTCGCGGTTCTGGGGCGGGCGGCACTTGACGATGTTGGCGATGTAGCAGTTCTGGTTCCGGTCCAGGTCGATGGCAAAGAGGTATTTGTCCAGCAGCTGGCCGCTGCGGCCCACAAAAGGCAGGCCCTGCTCATCCTCGCTCTGGCCGGGACCCTCGCCCACAAACAGCACTTCGGCCGTGGGTACGCCCTGCCCGAACACCACGTTGGTGCGGGTGGTGTACAGCGGGCAACGGGTGCAGGAGAGGCATTGGGTGCGTAACGTTTCAAGATCCATAGCTTCGTTCCTTACTCTTTATAAAATGACAAAAAGCAGACAGTCCGGGAACTGCCTGCTGTCGGTTCAATCGAATAGATCGGTGTGGCTGCCGGTGCGGAAAAGAAAGAGGATCAAGTCTTCCCCATCGACACGATAAACGAGAAGCCAGTCCGGCCGGATATGACATTCGCGAAAGCCGATATAATCACCGGTCAGGGCATGGTCACGGTTTTTGTCCGGCAGAGGCTGCCCGGCGGCAAGCTGATCGACGATGGCGTTGAGCGCATCCAGATCAAGGCCGCGTTTGGCAGCGAGCTTGAGGTCTTTCTTGAAGCGGTTGGAAAGAACGACATCAAGCATCCGAGAGTACCTCATTCATGGCATCCTGAAAAGAAGCGTAGCGCTTATACTTTTCTGGGCGTGCTTTCATCTCGACATACTCGTTCAGCGCGGCTGCCGTTTCTGCATTGGGATTCTCCCGAGTGACAGCAAAGGGAAGGCCCTGGACACGGAGAGACTGCTTGAGAAAAAGAGTGATCGCGGTGGAAAGGTCAATGCCGAGGTCGGCAAACAATTCCTGACTGGAACGCTTGAGCTCCGGGTCAAGACTGATATTGGTGCTTGTTCTTGCCATATCGAAAACCTCCATACAAGTATTCTATTATCAATATAGCATATTTGAGAGAAATGTCAACATGTTATGCGCATGATGTGCATGCAAAATATAGAACGGAAAAAGAAAGAGGTTATAGCCCGTAAAACAGTTCGACGGGGGAAGCATCGTCTGTTTCTTAACAAATTAAATGACAAACATTTCACAAACCTGTGATGAATTTCTGGAATTAATATACCACAAAATTGCGGTTTTGTCTTGAAGTTTTCTGACTCTGTGCTAGAATAAAAAAGAGGGTGCTCCTGTGCACCCAGGAAAAATTGCAAAAGTTATTTCGGAGGTAATCACAATGGCTGATATGTTTGCACCGCTGGTAGCCCAGCTGAAAGCGAACCCCAAGACGATCGTTTTTACCGAGGGCAATGACCCCCGCATCCTGGAGGCCGCAAGCAAGCTGCTGGCTGAGGGCGTGCTGAAAGTGGTTATGGTCGGCAATGAGGCAGAGTGCAAGGCTGCCGCTGCTGCTGGCAATTTTGATATTTCTGCTGCTGAGATCATCGATCCTGAGAACTATGCAGGCTTTGATGAGATGGTCAACACCATGGTCGAGCTGCGCAAGGGCAAGCAGTCTGCTGAGGAGTGCGCTGCTCTGCTGAAGAAGTCCAACTACTTCGGCACCATGCTGGTCAAGATGGGCAAGGCCGACTGCCTGCTGGGCGGCGCTACCTACTCCACCGCTGACACCATCCGCCCCGCTCTGCAGCTGGTCAAGACCAAGAAGGGCGCACATCTGGTGAGCTCCTGCTTCATCCTGGACCGCGACTGCGGCGAAGAGGGCCTGAAGCGCATTGCCATGGGCGACTGCGCTGTCAACATCGATTACACCGACACTGTGGACAAGGCTACCGGCGAAGTCAAGGTCAGCGCTGCTTCCAAGCTGGCTGAGGTGGCTGTCGAGACCGCCAAGACTGCAAAGCTGTTCGGCATCGACCCGAAAGTGGCTGTCCTGAGCTTCTCCACCAAGGGCTCCGGCAAGGGCGGCACGGTCGCTCTGAGCCACGATGCTGTCATCAAGGCCCAGGAGATGGACCCCGAGCTGGCTGTGGACGGCGAACTGCAGTTTGACGCTGCCGTTGCTCCGGAAGTGGCACAGGTCAAGTGCAAGGGCAGCAAGGTCGCTGGCCAGGCCAACACCTTTATCTTCCCCTGCATCGAGGCCGGCAACATCGGCTATAAGATCGCACAGCGTCTGGGCGGCTATGCTGCTTACGGCCCCATCCTGCAGGGCCTGAACGCTCCCATCAACGACCTGTCCCGCGGCTGCAATGCAGACGAGGTCTATAAGATGAGCCTGATCACTGCCTGCCAGTCCTGATTGATACCCTGCTAGACGGATATCAGAGCCCCGCCGGAGTTTTTCCGGCGGGGCTCTTTTGCTGCCCTCTTGCAATCTGCCCCAAAGTATGATACAATAACCAAGCACATCAAAGATGTGTCATGTCGGACAGCGCCTGCTGCGTGGTTCGGCATACGGATGCGGGCCCTGTACGATGGGGCCGCTGTGAACCAGGTCAGGTGGGGAACCAAGCAGCCTTAAGCGGCGCGCCCCGTGCGTTTCAGTCAGCCTGCATCCGTATGCCGAGTTACGCAAGGCGGGGGTCAAACCCCGTCAGCGCTGTCCGATTTTTTATTGTCAAAGGAGGAGAGCCGGATGTATCGCGCGTTGTACCGCAAGTGGAGACCCCAGCGGTTTGAGGATGTGGTGGCCCAGCACGGCACGGTGACCGCGCTGCGCAACCAGGTGGCCGCCGGGCGCGTTGGCCACGCCTACCTGTTTACAGGCGTGCGCGGCACGGGCAAGACCACCTGCGCCAAGATCTTTGCCAAGGCGGTCAACTGCCTCAACCCCCACGACGGCGACCCCTGCTGCCAGTGCTCCATCTGCCGCGGCATCGACGACGGCAGCATCCTGGACGTGGTGGAGATGGACGCGGCCTCCAACAACGGCGTGGACGATATCCGCGGCCTGCGGGATGAGACGGCCTACACCCCCAGCGAGTGCCGGTATAAAGTATATATCATCGACGAGGTGCACATGCTCTCGACGGCGGCGTTCAACGCCCTGCTCAAAACGCTGGAGGAGCCACCCGCCCACGTCATCTTCATCCTGGCCACGACCGAGATCCAGAAAGTGCCGGAGACCATCCTCTCCCGCTGCCAGCGGTATGATTTTGCCCGCATCGTCCCGGAGGACATTGCCCGGCGGGTGGAGTACATCGCCGGGGAGGAGCATCTGCAGCTGACCACCGAGGGCGCGGAGCTTATCTCCCGCCTGGCGGATGGTGCCATGCGCGATGCGCTGTCCATCCTGGACACCTGCGCGGGTGTGACCTCCCAGATCGACGCCAGCGTTGTCCGCAAGATGGCGGGCGTGACCGACAGGAGCTACCTGTTCCGCATCTCGGACGCCATTGCCGCCCAGGATGGCGCCACGGCGCTGGCCTGTCTGGCCCAGCTGCGGCAGCAGGACTCGGTGGACATCAAGCGGCTGACGGATGAGCTCATTGCCCACTACCGGGCCCTGATGCTGGCGGCCCTGCCCGGCGGGCAGGCGCTGCTGACCGGTGTCTCGCCCGAGGAAGAAGCCCTCTATCTGCAAAAAGGCCCGGCGCTGGGCCAGCGGGAACCCATCCGGGCCATCCGGCTGCTGGGCAACGCGCTGGAGCACATGGCCCGCGGCAGCGACCAGCGCATTGAGCTGGAACTGGCGCTGGTCAATCTGGCAGAGCCGCTGCAGCCCGTGGCGCAGCCGATACAGGCCGTTCCGGCCCGTGCCTCTGCCGCCCCTGCTCCGGAAGCCCCCCAGCCCTTTGCGGCCGCACAGGCCCAGCCGCAACCCTTTGTGAGCGCCCCTGCGGCCCCGGTGCAGCAGGCTCCGGTCGCCCCGGCCCCGGTGGTTACTGCCCCCGCCGCCCCGCAGGAGCCTGCCCCGGCCCCTGCCGTACAGGAGGAAGCTCCTCCCATCCCCGAAGAGCCACCGGTGCAGGAAAGCGCCGCCGCCCTCCCGTGGGAAGAGCCCGCGCCGCCTATGCCGCTGGCCGAACCGGTTCCGGAACCGCCCGCAGCGCCTGCCCCGGCTCCCATGCCGCAGCAGCCGAAAGCGGACTGCGCGGCAGATCCCGCCCTTGACCGGCCCCGCAAGGTGGCGGCTGCCGGCATCAATCCCTTTGACAAATGGAGCGAGGTCATCCATCTGTTACAGGAAAAAGACCCCATGCTCTATACCTACCTGAAAAAATCCAAGGCTTACTTTGATGGTACCCGGGTGCTGATCGACGGCGGTAAGACGTTCCGCGATTTCATCCGGGCCAACAAGGACAGCCAGAAGCTCATCAAAAAGCTGATCGCCCAGGTGTCCGGTGTGGCAGTGCCCATCGGCCCCTATGAGCCCAAAGCGGCAGGGAAGACCGCCTCCAATGCGGAGGAGTCCCTGCACAAGCTGGAGCAGTTGGGGCTCGATGTCTCCATTGAGGACACCGATCGCAAGAAAAAAGCATAAAATAACATTTTAAAGGAGAAATTATCATGAAAGCAAGAATGCCCGCAGGCTTTGGCCGCCCCGATGTGAACGCCCTGATGCGTCAGGCTCAGAAGATGCAGGAGGATATGAAGGCGAAGCAGGCTGAGCTGGAAGCTGCCGAGTACACCGGCAGCGCCTCCGGTGAGATGGTCACCGTCAAGATGAATGGCAAGCACGAGGTGCTGTCCATCAAGATCAAGCCCGAGGCCGTGGATCCGGACGACATTGAGATGCTGGAAGACCTGGTGGCGGCTGCCATCAACGCCACTGTCAAGCAGGTGGACGAGACCGCGGAAGCCGAGATGGGCAAGCTGACCGGCGGCATGAACATCCCCGGCCTCTGATCCGGGAGGGAACGCAATGGGTTACAATGCAGCCCCGCTGGAAAAGCTGATCGAAGAGTTCAGCAAGTTCCCGGGTATTGGCCGCAAGGGTGCCACCCGGATGGCCTATCAGGTGCTGAGCATGTCGGATGCGGACGCCGCCGCCCTGGCGGGTGCCATCCAGAACGCCCACACCAAGCTCCATCGCTGCCGCGTCTGCCAGAACTACACCGAGGCAGAGCTCTGCCCCATCTGCGCCAGCGCCAAGCGGGACCGCTCGGTCATCTGCGTGGTGGAGACCCCCCGGGACGTGCAGGCCTTTGAGCGCACCCGGGAATACCACGGCCTGTATCATGTCCTGCACGGCCTCATCAGCCCCATGGACGGCATCGGCGTGGAGCAGCTCAGCGTCAAGGAGCTGTTGGCCCGCCTGGGCGACGGCACGGTAAAAGAGGTCATCATGGCCATGAACCCCACCGTGGAGGGCGAGGCCACCGCTATGTACCTGGCCAAGCTCATCAAGCCCATGGGCATCAAGACCACTCGCCTGGCCTACGGCCTGCCGGTGGGCGCCAGCCTGGAGTACACCGATGAGACCACCCTGTACCGGGCCCTCTCTGGCCGCGGGGAACTGTAAGGCACGGAAAATTTGGGAAAGTGTTACACTTTCTTCAAAATCCGCCCTTGCAAAACCGTGGAAATATGATATACTACAAAAACGAAGCCAGACCAGAAGAAAGGAGGCGCACCCATGGCACCGACGAAAGAACGTCCGGCAACCAAGACCATTGCCACCAACCGTGAGGCGCGCCACGAGTATTTTGTGATGGAAGCGCTGGAGACCGGCGTGGAGCTCAAGGGCACCGAGGTCAAGAGCTTACGGGCCGGAGGCGTCAACCTGAAAGACAGCTGGGTCGATATCGAAGACGGCGAGCTGCTGGTCAAGGGAATGCACATCACTCCCTACGACCACGGCAACATCTTCAATCAGGATCCGCTGCGGGTGCGGCGTCTGCTGGCGCACAAGAACGAGATCCGGCGGCTGCACCAGCAGTGCAAGCTGCAGGGGTACACCCTGGTACCGCTCTCGCTTTACTTCAAGCATGGCCGCGTGAAGATGGAAGTGGGCCTGTGCAAGGGCAAAAAGCTCTACGACAAGCGCGCTGACGCCGCCCAGCGGGACGCCAAGCGTTCCATTGACCGGGCGGTCAAATCCAACGGCCAGTATTACTAAACTTTTTCAGGCAGCTTTTCCTGCCAGGAACATTCGCTTTATCAGCACGCCGCAAGGTGTGCTTTTATGGGGGCGTAAAGGTTTCGACGGGGGGAGGGAGGCCTGGGCAGCGGGTAGCAGCGGGGGAACTGCTCTATAACTCCTCCAAAAAATTAACTGACAACAATAATTATCAGTTGCTCGCAGCCTGAGTGCTGCGCGTTCCGCCCACTCTTGTGTCGTGTGGGGCCGGGGCGTCCTTTAGACACAGCACCTGAACGGACTTAAGCTTTGCGGACCGGCAGGAACTCATGAAGCTACCAAAGCGTTAGCCTGACGATCGGCGTGACGCGGCGGGAATGTTGTAGATCGCCTGCACCCGGAGACACCTGCGCTGAGCTCTTTTCGGACATGGGTTCGACTCCCATCGCCTCCACCAAATGAAAAAATCCCTCTGAGCATTTGCTCAGGGGGATTTTTTCATCTGGCGGCCAACGGGGAAAATCTGCCCGGCTGCCCGGGTTTGGCAGTTGAAATCCCACTGCCGCGGTGGTAAAATTCTTCTAGTAAGCTTTTTGCAAGAAACAAACTTTTGTCTTTGAACAGCCCGCTCTCCACACAGCGGACGAGGAGAAGAGAAGATGGAGATATTATTGACAGGCTATACGGCATTTCTGACCCAGGAGTGGATCGAGACGGCGTTCCCTGACGACCATGTGCTGACCACCCACACCAAGAGCGAAGCACTGCTGGACACCCGGGTGAAGACCGTCACCCTGGACGGCAAGCAGCTGCTGGCCCAGATCAACGAGACCTACCAGTTTGACCGCATCGTCTATTTTTCAGAGTACCTGCTGCCCCACGGCGAGCAGGAGGGCGAGCTGGACCGGCTGCGCTGGGTGCTGCAGGCCTGCCGTGAGCGGGAAGTGCAGCTGTTGTACTTTTCGGGCCCGATGGCCGCTCTGACACCCCCCTCCGGCAAATCGCTGCTGGCAAACGCGGCGGAGGAGCTCTGCTTCCATTATGCCAAGACCAGCAAAATTCAGGTCAAGGTGTTCCGGCTGCCTTATCTCTACGCCGTCTCAGAGAGCGGCACGGAGCAGTTTGCCCGCCTGTTTGAGCAGATGCCCACCGGCACGGTGCAGATGGATGAGCAGGCGGCCCAGCCCCTGCTTGCCCTCTGCATGGAGGAACTGGCCGACCTGACCGCCCGGGTGTTTGATACCTGGACGCCGGAGCCGGAGCGGTTCCTGCTGCCGCAGGTGTTCGACGCCACCCAGCGGCAGGTGGGCGAGGTGCTGCAAAAGCTGCAGCCCGGGCTGGAAGTGTGCTACGGCACCGACACCCTCCAGACGTACCCCACCGACGACCGCACGGTCCGCCGCCGGTACGGCTGGTTCCAGCGGTACAGTCTGCTGGACGACCTGCCCGCCATCTACAAGCTCTGGCAGGCCCGCCAGACCGAAAAAAAGAGCGTCGTCCACCGCGCCATGGACAAACTCCGCCAGAGCACCCGGCTGCTCCGCATCGTGGAGATATTAGCCGCATGGCTCCTCTCGGAAGTGCTGGTACGGGCCACCGGCACCGACGCCCAGTTCCAGATGATCGATTTCCGGCTGATGTTCGTCATGCTCATCGGCACGGTGTACGGCCTCAACGCGGGTGTGCTGGCTGCCGTGCTGGCCTCCGTCTCGCTGGCGGCAGGGTATCTGCGGCAGGGGACAACCCTGATGCTGCTGTTCTATGAGCCCTCAAACTGGCTGGCGTTCATCGTCTACTTTGTGGTGGGTGCCTCCTGCGGCTATGTGCAGTTGCGCAACACCGAGGCCGCCCGCTTTGTGCGGGAGGAAAACAACCTCCTGCGCGACCGGCTCCGGTTCACCCAGCGGCTGTATCAGGATACTTTGGAAGACAAACAGATGTTCCGTCGCCAGATCTTAGGCCGCCGGGACAGTTTTGGCAAAATTTATACCGTGACCCAGCAGCTGGATATGCTGCAGCCGCAGGAAATTTACCGCAAGACCGTCCAGGTGATGGAGGACGTGCTGGAAAACCACAGCCTGACCATCTACCGGCTGGAACAAAACCACACCTTTGCCCGCCTGACCGCCGCCAGCGCCGGGCTGGAGCCTGCCCCGGCCCATTCCATCGAGGTGGCCCAGCGGCTGGATGTCCTCCGGGGCATTGAGCAGGAGGGTCTGTGGGTGAACCGGGAGCTCAGGCCCGGCCTGCCCATGTACGCGGCAGGCGTGCGGCAGAACGGCACCCTCGTGGTGCTCATTGGTCTGCGGACGGCCACCGAGGAGCAGATGACTCTCTATTACCAGAACCTTTTCCGCATCCTCTGCGGGCTGGTGGAAACAGCGCTGGTGCGTGCCTTTGAGTACGAGAACGCCGTGCGGGAGAGCTGGTATCTGCCCGGTACCTGCCTGCTGCGGCCTGCCGTGTTTGCGCGGAAGCTGGAATCCGCCTGCACCTTGCAGGAAGATAAAATGGCCCACCACCTGCTGCTGCGGGTGACGGGCGAGTTCAAGAACCAGGCCGAGCTCAACGCCCGGGTGGAACGCTCCATCCGCAGCACCGATGTGGCCGGCGTGGGCTCGGACAACGCGATCTACCTGCTGATGAATCAGGCGGAGGAAGCAAACCTGCCCCTGCTGACCAAGCGCATGGGAGAGAAAGGTCTGCATGTCATCTCCGTGCCGCTGGACGAGCAGCTGCGGCTGGTGAGCGCCGCCAAACAGGAGGTGTAGTGAGATGGGGAGCGGATTCTGGTTTGGTCTGCTGTTTTTGGTGCTGCATCTGGCTCTGTGCGGGGCCCTCTGGCTGCTGGCCCGCTCCCGGGCGCTGGAAGTGGAGGGGTATTTCCTCCCGGTGGCGCTGCTGGTGCCGGTGTGGGGGCCTTTGTGCGTGGTGCTGCTCCACACCTCCCACCGGCTCACGGGCGGGCAGCTGCTCGACCAGACATTGAAGAAATTGCGCATCAACGAAGAAATCTACAAAAATATCCTCGTGGTGGAAAACGAGGAGAAAGATACCGTCGTCCCGCTGGAAGAGGCCCTGCTGGTGAACAGCCCCGCCCAGAAGCGGAAGCTCATCCTCTCGGTGCTCACGGACGACCCCGCAGGTTACTACGACCTGCTGCAGCAGGCCCGGATGGACGACGACAGCGAGGTGGTACACTATGCCTCCACTGCACTGGCGCAAATTTCCAAAGAGGCTGACCTGAAGCTCCAGCAGCAGGAGCAGCGCTATGCCGCCGCCCCCGGCGACGCCAAGGTGCTGGAAGAATACTGCGATTATCTGGAAAGCTATCTGGACGGCGGCTTTGTGCAGGGCAAGGCGGCGGAGATCCAGCGCCACCAGCTGGAGCAGCTGCTCAAAAAGCGGCTGGATGCCCTGGGACGCCGCAGCTACACGCTGGAATGCAAGCTGGCAGCAGCCCAGCTGGCCCTTGCCGAGTACGACCGGGCCGAGGCCACGCTGGACGCGCTGACGGCCCGCTGGCCCCAGCGGGAAACGCCCTGGCTGCTCCACCTGCGGATGGCGGCTGCCCTGCGGGATGGTGCGGCCATCCAGAAAACACTGCATGACATCGAGGAAAAGGAGGTCTACCTCAGCGCAAAGGGCCGCGAGACGGTGCGGTTCTGGCAGGGGAAGAACGCGTGATGAAACACAAATTGCATTCCTGGCTGGATGCGTTCCGCTGGCGGAAACTGCTCCTCATCTGGGCCGTGTTCCTGGCCATGGCGGCCATCCTGTTTGCGGAGCGCAGCGGCATCCGGTACGCCTCCACCCAATTTAAAATTGATTATCTCCCCCGCACGGAGGTCAAGCCCGCCTCCATCGCCATGTTCGGCCAACCCGTCACCTGCCTGCTGCTCTACGACTCCGGGCAGGAGGGTACCGACCAGGTTAAGGAGCAGTTCGACCAGATCCTGCTGGACATGAAAGTGGGTACCCAGGCGGTAGATGTGCGCACCACGGCCCTGACCAGCCTGCCGGAGTTCAGCCAGTATCAGACCGTGGTGGTCCTCATGAGCAACCTGGACGCCCTGGGCAAGCGCCTCATCGACCTGATGAACTGGGTGCAGAACGGCGGAAGTGTGCTCTTCGCCATGACACCGGACAAAACGACATATTTCGATGCAATTTCACAAAAGCTGGGTGTCCAGTCCTCTGCATGGGAGTATAAGATGGCGGAAAGCATCGTCCCATCGGAAGACTTTATGCTGGGCGGCGGGCAGCGGTATGAGCTCAGTGACCCGTTCGAGTCTGCCCTCAGTGTCAGCCTCCGGGAGGATACCACCGTGTATGCCCGCACCGGGGACAAAGGCGTCCCGCTGGTGTGGGAGCATTCCAGCGGCTCCGGCCGGGTGGTGGTGGATAACATCGGCATCTATGATAAGGTGCTGCGGGGCGTGTACGCGGCCTCCTACAGCCTGCTGTGCGACGCCACGGCCTACCCCGTCATCAATGGGGCGGTGTTCTACCTGGACGATTTCCCCTCCCCGGTGCCGGGCGGCGATGGCACCTATATCCGCCGGGATTACAGCATGAGCACTGCGGACTTCTACTCCAAAGTCTGGTGGCCGGACCTGATGAAGCTGGCTCAGAAATACTCCATCCGCTTTACCGGCGTCATGATCGAAAACTACGAGGATGACACGGTGGATGCCCCCACCCGCCAGCCGGACACCCAGCAGTTCCGCTATTTTGGCAGCCTGCTGCTGCGGCAGGGCGGGGAAGTGGGCTACCACGGCTACAACCACCAGCCGCTGGTGCTGCCCGATACCGATTATAAAGACCTCTACAGCTACCGCCAGTGGCCCGGCGAGGACGCCATCGTGGCCGCTATGGACGAGCTGATCGCGTTCCAGAAGACCGTGCTGCCCCATACGAATGGCAGCGTTTATGTGCCGCCCTCCAACATCCTCTCGGCTGCCGGGCGGCAGGTGCTGGGCAGCAAAGTGCCGCAGATCCGCACCATTGCCAGCACCTATTTTGAGGATGGTACGGACCTGCCCTATGTGCAGGAGTTCGGTGTGGCCAGCGACGGCATGGTGGAACAGCCCCGCATCGTCTCTGGCGGCATGGTGGGGGATACCTACATGCGGCTGGCTGCCATGAACGAGCTGAACATGCACTACGTCAGCACCCACTTCATGCACCCGGACGACCTGCTGGACGTGGACCGCGGCGCGGAAGAGGGCTGGGAGGTGTACAAGGGCGGCTTTGAGGATTATCTCAAATGGCTCTCCGCCGCTGCCCCCGACCTGCGCAAGCAGACCGGCACCGAGTGTTCCGGTGCGATCCAGCGGTACAGCCAGCTCACCGTCACCACCGAGAGCACCCCCACGGAGTGGACGCTTACCCTCGGCAATTTTGTGGACGAGGGGTGGCTGTTCTTCCGGGCCAATGAGGGCACCCCCGGCCGGGTGACGGGCGGCGAGCTCACCAACCTGACGGGGAACCTCTACCTGCTCAAAGCCAACGCCGACACCATCCACATTGAAAAGAAAGGGGCGTGAGACCATGCGCATTTGTCTGGTGCTGGAGGGCTCCTACCCCTATGTCCACGGCGGCGTGTCCACCTGGATGCACGCCTATATCCAGGCCATGCCCCGGCAGGAGTTCTCCCTCTGGGTCATCGGGGCCAAAGCGGAAGACCGGGGCAAGTTCGTGTATGAGCTGCCTCCCAACGTGAAAGAGGTGGAGGAAGTCTTTCTGGACGACGCCCTCCGCCTCCATGGCGAGCAGCAGCCGGTCCTTTTTCATGAGGCCGAGCGCGCCGCCCTGCGGGAGCTGGTGCGGCTGGGCCACCCGGACTGGGACGTGCTGTTCCGCCTGTTCCAGCAAAAAGGCGTCCACCCGCTCTCCTTTTTGCAGAGTAGGGATTTCATGGAGCTGTTCACCGATATCTGCCTCAAGGAGTACCCCTATGTGGCCTATGCCGACGCGTTCCACACCATGCGCTCCATGCTGCTGCCGGTGCTCTACCTGCTCACGGGCCGGGTGCCCAAAGCGGATGTCTACCACGCCATCTCCACGGGCTACGGCGGCCTGCTGGCCTGCCTGGGCGGCAGTTTAAATCACGCCCCCGTCCTCCTCACCGAGCACGGCATCTACACCCGGGAGCGGGAGGAGGAGATCATCCGGGCCGAGTGGGTGGTGCCTTCGTTCAAGAGCCGCTGGATCCGGTTCTTCTATATGCTGTCAGAAGAGATCTACCGGCGGGCGTTCCGGGTCAGCAGCCTGTTCTACAACGCCCGCCGCACCCAGATCGAGATGGGCTGCGACGGGGCCAAGTGCATCGTCATCCCCAACGGCGTCCAGTACCAGCGGTTCTGCGATATCCCGCTGAAAAAAGAGGACGGCTGGGTGGACATCGGCGCGGTGGTGCGTCTGGCCCCCATCAAGGACGTCAAGACCATGATCTACGCCTTCTTTGAGCTGGCCTCCCGGGTACCCAACGTCCGTCTCCACATCATGGGCGGCGTGGACGATGAGGGTTACGCCAACGAGTGCTATGCGCTGGTGGAGCAATTGCAGATCAAAAATCTGCTCTTCACCGGCCGTGTGGACGTGGTGCAGTATATGCAGAAACTGGATTTCACCATCCTCACCAGCATCTCGGAGGGGCAGCCACTCTCGGTGCTGGAATCCATGGCGGCCCGCCGCCCCTGCGTGACCACCGAGGTGGGCTGCTGCCGGGAGCTGCTGGAGGGCGCTCCCGGGGACACCTTTGGCATTGCGGGCTACTGCGTGCCGCCCATGTACCGCCAGGGCCTGGCCGACGCCATGGAAAAGATGTGCGCCAGCCGTGCCCGCCGGGAGGAGATGGGCCGCATTGGACAGAGACGAGTGGACGCCTACTTCCACCACGAGCAGATGCTGGCCAACTACCAGAAAATGTACGACGAAACCGCAAAAGAGTATCACTTGGAGTAACACATGGCAGGAATTGGATTTGAACTGAAAAAACTGTTCCGCCGCAAAGGCCTGTTTGCCTCCCTGCGGGCCTACGGGTACGCGGGCATCATCTGCACCGGGCCCATGTTACTGGGCGTGGCGCTCCAGATGGGCATCCTGCTGCTCTGCGGCTGGGTGGGGGCGGAGCGGGCTCAGCAGGACTTGCTGGTCTGCATGATCACCTATACGCTGCTGTTCTCCCTTACGGTCACCAGCTTTTTCTCCATGCCGGTGACGCGCTACCTGGCCGATATGCTCTACGAGGAGCGGGAGCAGGCCATCCTGCCCTCGTTCTGGGGCTCTTCCAGCCTGATGCTGGTGCTGGGGTGCAGCCTGTACGGGCTGTTCCTCCTTGTCTCCGGGGCCACCCTGCTGCAGGGGCTGCTCTGCCTGTGGCTCTTCGCGGAGATGATCGTGAACTGGAACGGCATGAGCTACCTCACGGCCATCAAGGATTACCGGGGCATCCTCTGCTCGTTTTTAGCGGCCATCGGGCTGGCGTTCGGGCTGGGGCTGGTACTGGTGGTCCTGCTGGGCTTCCCGGTGCCGGAGGGGATGCTCTTTGCCGTGGCCATGGGCTACGGCCTGATGATGGTCTGGGACGTGGTGCTGCTCTACCGCTATTTCCCCCAGAGCGATGAAAGCCCCTGGACGTTTCTGAAATGGGTGGATGAATTCCTGCCTCTGGCGTTCACCGGCCTGTGCACCAACATTGGTCTGTTTGCCCACCTCGTCATCTGCTGGGTGGGGCCGGTGGGCGTGCAGGTCAAGGGCCTGTTCTACGGGGCACCCTATTACGATGTCCCGGCCCTCATCGCCTTTTTGACCATCCTCATCACCAGCATCAACTTTGTGGTGTCGGTGGAGGTCAACTTCTACCCCAAGTACCGGGATTACTACAGCCTCTTCAACGATGGCGGCGTCGTGGGCGACATCGTCACCGCCGAGGAGGAGATGCTGGCCGTCCTCAACCGGGAGCTCCGGTTCACGGCCCTCAAGCAGCTCTTTGTCACGGCGGCGGTCCTCTCGCTGGAGGGGACGCTGCTGGACTTGCTGCCCCTGGGCTTCAACGACCTGATGCACGGCTATTTCCGCACCCTCTGCGTGGGGTACGGCCTCTACGCCGTGGGCAACACCATCCTGATGATTTTGCTCTACTTCACGGACTACCGCGGCGCGGTCACGGCTGCCGCCGTGTTTGCGGTGTCCGCCAGCGGATTCACGGCCCTGTCCATGGCGTTCAACACCGCGTTCTACGGCTTCGGCTTCCTCATCGGGGCCGCGCTGTTCTATCTGGTCACGCTGCTCCGGCTGGACGCCTTTACGGCCAACCTGCCGTATCGGGTCCTGGGCCAGCAGCCCATCGTGGCCGAGACCAGGGCCGGGCGGTTCACCCGGCTGGGCCTGTTTCTGGAAACCAGATCGGCAGCGCGTGCAAAACACGCCGCCGGAGAGGAGAGGGAAGATGAATAAAAATGCTTTGATCCCCCGGCGCAAAGTGCTGGGGCTGGGGGTGGCGCTGGCCGGGCTCTGTGCGGGCTGCGCCGTGCTGCCCGATGCCGGGAGTGCAGAGAGCGCTGCCGGTTCACAGGCAGCGTCTGGGAATAAAGCAGCTGACAAGGTGGAAAAGGCTCCGCTGGAGGATATCAACAGTGTCCACCTGCGGGATAATCCGGAACTTTACACGGTCTACGATGACAGCGGCGTGGTGACCATGTACCTGACCGTGAGCCGGGGCAACGACAGCGAGAACACCAACCACAGCTGGGCCCAGGTCAACCACTACTCCGCCTATGATTACGAGGCCATGGGCGTGCCCCGCTATCAGGTCAACGCCCTTTTGCAGGTGGGCGACGAGAACGGCCCCCTGCCCGGGGAACTGGGCTATGGGGTAGAGGCCCCCAACGCCACGGTGCAGATCCGCGGCCAGACCTCCAGCCGGAACGCCCAGAAAAACTATAAGATCGAGCTCAAAAAGAACAAGGGAAGCTGGCGGGGCCAGCGCACCATCGCCCTCAACAAGCACATGGGCGAGGGCCTGCGCTTCCGCAACAAAATGGCCTACGACCTCATCAAGGGCATCGACCAGATGATGGGCCTGCGGACCCAGTTCGTCCACCTCTATGTCAAGGACCTCACCGACAGCGATACCGGTGCCTTTGTGGACTACGGCCTGTACACCCAGGTGGAGCAGCTGAATAAAACGGCCCTGAAAGCCCATGGGCTGGATTCCACAGGGCAGCTGTACAAGATCAACTCCTTTGAGTTCTACCGGAATGAAGATATTATTCGCCTCACGACGGACCCTGCCTATGACCAGACGGCCTTTGAGCAGCTCATGGAGATCAAGGGCAACAGCGACCACTCCAAGCTCATTGAGATGCTGGACGTCCTCAACGATGAATCTTCCTCCATGGATGAGGAAGTGTTTGCCCGGTATTTTGACCCCGAGAATATTGCCTACTGGCTGGCGTTCCAACTGTTGACGGGCAACACCGATACCCAGAGCCGGAATGTTTACCTCTACAGTCCCCAGAACTCCGACTGCTGGTATCTGCTGGACTGGGACAACGATGGTATGCTCCGCCGCAAGGAGCGGGAGATCATCCAGTTTTCGGATTCCGAGAGCTGGGAGCGGGGCGTGAGCAACTACTGGGGCAATGTGCTGTTCCGCCGCTGCCTCCAGACCGAGAGCTTCCGCCAGCTGCTGGACACCGCCATGGACGAGCTCTATGCCTACATGAACCAGGACCGCATTGAGTCCATGCTGGCGCACTACCGCGGCGTTACCGAGGAATATGTCTGGCGGATGCCGGATCGGCTCTATGTCCCCATCACCCATGAGCAATATGAGGAGGTGCTGGAAAGCATCTGGCCCGAGATCGACGAAGACTACGATTATTACTGGGAGAGCTACCACAACCCCATGCCGTTCTATATCGGCACGCCTTCTCTTCAGAATGGAGTGCTGCAGCTCAGCTGGGACACCTCTTATGATTTCAATGCCGAGGACATCTCCTACACCGTGGAGCTGGCCCGGGATTATCAGTTCCGGCAGATGGTCTACCGGGAAGAACACGTCGTTCTGCCCCTGACCCAGACGGCCGCCCCCGCCGCGGGCCAGTATTTCATCCGGGTGCGGGCCACCAACGCCTCCGGCTACACCCAGGACGCCTTTGATTATTATGTCATCGACAGCGGCAAGGTGTATGGCGTCAAGTGCTTCTACATCCAGCCGGACGGTACCGTGGTGGAGGATACCTATGAAGAATGATGCCGCACTCTGGCAGCGGGGCATGGAGTGGGGCAAAGAGCTGCTGGCCCCGCCGCCCCGCAGCCATGCCGAGGCTTACCGCCACGAGCTGAAGTACCTCATCTCCTACGCCGATAAGGCCGAGCTGGCCGTGCGGATGGCCCCGGTGCTCCACCTGGACCCTCACGCGAAGCAGGGCGGGTACTTCATACGCAGCCTCTACTTTGACGATTACTGGAACACCGCCTACGCGGAGAAAGACGCGGGCGTCCTCCTGCGCAAGAAGTACCACGTCCGCATCTATCATTGCAGCGACAGGAGCATCAAGCTGGAGCGAAAGAAAAAGTTCGGCAGCTGGATCTACAAAGAAGCCGCCCCTCTGACCCGGGCGGAGTTTGAGCGGATCCTGGCCGGGGACTATGACTTTTTGCTCCACAGCCCCCACCGCCTGTGTCAGGAATTCTATACCGAGTGTGTCAGCAATGTCCTCCGGCCCCGGGTCATCGTGGATTACGACCGGGAACCCTGGATTTTAGATGCCGGCACCGTGCGGGTCACGTTCGACATGGGCGTCCGGGCCGCCGTGGGCAGCTGGGACATCTTTGACCCCACGCTGCCCACCCTGCCGGTGCTGGAGCCGGGCAAGCTGGTGCTGGAAGTCAAGTTCACTGAGTTTCTGCCCCAGCTCGTGCGGGATCTCCTCCCGCCCCGGGCGCAGGAGCTGACCGCCGTCTCCAAATATGTGCTGTGCTGCGATAAAACTGCCTACCAGCATGGCTTTACCTACTGGAACGAACCCTGAGGGAAAGGAATCGAATCGCTTTATGAGCACAAAAGACTTTATCAAGAAATCCGTCCTGAACGCCTTTACCCAGTACGACGCGCCCAAGCTGGCCGTGGCGCTGCTGGCGGCGCTGGCGCTGGGCATCCTCATCTATCTGGTCTACCGCAAGTTCTACACGGGCGTGGTCTACTCCCGCAGCTTTGCAGTCACGCTGGTGGGCATGTGCGTGCTTACCTGCATGGTCACGCTGGCCATCAGCACCAACGTGGTCATCTCCCTTGGTATGGTGGGTGCGTTGTCCATCGTCCGCTTCCGCACCGCCGTCAAGGACCCGCTGGACCTGCTCTACCTGTTCTGGTCCATCACCACGGGCATCACGGCAGGCGCGGGCATGTACGCGCTGGGGCTGGTCACGGCTGTTGTCATGATCGGCATGATCTACCTCTTCTCCCACTGGCAGGCCAAAGGCCGGGTGTACATCGCCGTGATCCACTATGCGGGCACGGAGGCCGGGGACAACATCGTCCGGGCGCTGGGCCGCATTAAGTTCGTCGTCAAATCCAAGACCATGCGGGGCGAGAACACCGAGATGGCCGTAGAGGTCTTCTGCAATGACCCCAACGTGGAGTTTGCAGACCGCGTCCGGGCCGTGGAAGGAGTGCAGGATGTCACACTCATCCAGTACAACGGGGAGTACCATGGTTGAATTGGCCAGCCTGCTGGCCGCAGGGCTTTTCCTGCTGGGAATGGGAGGCTCCATGCTGAAAAACGCCGCGACACAGACCAGGATTTACACGCCGGACGAAAGCGCGTTTCCCAACGCGCAGATCGGCTATGCCCCCATGACCGACAGCGCCTATGCCCAGGATTCCCTCCTGCGGTATGTGGAGCTGCGCTGGCGGGAGGTGGAGCCCCAGGAGGGCGTTTACGCCTGGGATGCTCTGGACGCCCAATACGGCTTCCGTGACCTGCGGGCCCGGGGCATCCATCTGGTGGTCCGCTTCGTCTGCGATGTGCCGGGGCAGGAGAGCCACATGGACATCCCGGACTGGCTCTACGCCCAAACCGGCGATGGCAGCTGGTACAGCACCGATTACGGCAAGGGCTACTCCCCGGATTACAACAATGCCACGTTCCGGGCCGCCCACCGCCGGGTGCTTGCCGCCCTGGGCGAGCACTTTGGCACCGACGGCTTTGTCACCTATGTGGAGCTGGGGAGCCTGGGCCACTGGGGCGAGTGGCACATCAAGACCGGGGAGGGGCTGGTCCCCATGCCCGGCGAGACCATCCGGGACGAATACGTCGCGGACTATGAGGCCGCGTTCCCCACGGCAAAGCTGCTCATGCGGCGGCCATTCAACATCACGGCGGCCCACGGCCTGGGCGTCTACAACGATATGACCGGCCACGGGAAAGACACCGCTGAGTGGCTGGGCTGGCTGCAGAACGGCGGCTGGTACGGCGAGGAGCCCAACGCCCTGGCCCCCATGCCCGCGTTCTGGCAAAGTGCCCCCGTGGGCGGCGAGTTCACCAGCTCCATCCCCATGAAGACGATGCTCCGCAGCCAGCTCTCCCAGACCGTGGAGCTGGTGCAGCAGTCCCACATGAGCTTCCTCGGCCCCAAGGTGGCGGAGGAAACGTACCGCGGCGGATACAATGCGGTGCTCAAAAACCTGGGCTACCGCCTCCGGGTCACTCAGCTCACCCTCACCCCGGGCCCGGGCGGCACCACGGTCGCTTTGACGATCCGGAATGACGGAAACGCGCCGTTCTACTGGAACTGGAGCACGAACCTGTATCTGGAAGACGCGGCAGGGAATACCCTGTGCACCCTCCCGCTGGGTCTGAGCCTGCCGGAGCTTCTGCCTGGGCAGGAGCAGACGGTCTCCGTCACGCTGGAGGGGGTGCGACTCTCCCTCTCCGGGAAAAACGGCGGCCAGAGGCTCACCCTCGGCATCGTGGACCCCATGACCGGCCGCGACGCCGTCCGCTTCGCCATGAAGACCAAAATCCGCAACGGCCGGGCGGTGCTCATTTGATTTCCCATCCGCGATATGCTACAATAAAAGGCACTACAACACGCCGCAAGGGGGAACCACCATGGACGCAAAACGGATATGCCCGTACTGTATGCAGGAGCTGGACACACCGGAACCGGTCTGCCCTCACTGCGGGCGGAGCCTGACCGGACGCAACCCGTCGGGCAGCCTCCCGGTGGGCACCGTGCTGGCCGGGCGGTACACCGTGGGCGAGATCCAGAGCATCGACGGTGAGGGCATCCTTTACCGGGGCGTGGAGAACAAGGGCCGCTTCCGGGTCACCATCAAGGAGTATATGCCTCTGACGCTGGCCGCCGAGCGGGGCCGGGACTGCTATTTGCGCCCCAAACCCGGCAGCGAGGTGCTGTTCAAGACCACCCGGATGGATTTTGCAGACCTCTACCACGCCATCCAGCGCATTACCCCGGCCAACGGCCTGGAAGCCGTGCTGGACGTGTTTGAAGAGAACAATACCGTCTACGCCGTGATGGAGAACCCCGGCGGACGGCCCCTGCAGAAATGGCTGGAAGATCACCCCGGCCCCTTGGAGCCTGCCGCCGCCTGTGCCATGCTGCAGCCCGTGTTTGAGGGCGTGGCGGCCATGCACGAGGTGGGGCTGGTGCACCGGGGCATCTGTCCGGCCAACATCCGGGTGCTGGACAATGGCCGGGCCCGGCTGACGGGCTACGCCACCGTGGGCCTGCGCACGGCCGGAAGCGGCCTCCACGAGCAGCTGTACGAGGGCTTTTCGGCCCCGGAGCAATACTCCACCGCCGAGTTTGAGGGCCGCTATACCGATGAATACAGCCTTGCCGCCGTCTTTTATCGGATGGTCTGCGGCCTGAGCCCGGTACCCGCCGCCCAGCGGCTGGTGTCGGACTCCAACCCCAAAGCCCGCACCGTCAACCCGGCCCTGCCGGTCTACCTCTCAGACGTTTTGCAGTACGGCCTGCGGCTCAAGCCGGTGGAGCGCATCCAGACCGTGCCCCAGCTGTTCAAGGCCCTGTCCTCTCAGGAGTACACCCAGGAGCTGGCCCGCACCATGAAGCCCGAGACCGCCCCGGCGGCAAAAGACCCCGGGGATGACACCCACCTGCTCAGCCTGCGCAACCTGCTGGCGGCCATCCTGATCTTGCTGGCTGTGCTCACCCTGCTCGCGGTCTGGGGCTTTGTGAGTACCCACCTGCCGGAACAGGGCGCTTCGTCCGTCGCCACGCCCGAGAGCGTGCCGGAGGAGCCCAGCATCACCGAGCCCGCCAATCTGGTGCCCGATTTCGTGGGGCTGGATTATGACGCTCAGGTGCGGAACAACCGCAGCTATGTGGGCGATTATCTCTTCTATGTCACGCTGGAATACAGCGACACCGTGGCCGAGGGCAAGATCATCCGGCAGGAGCCCGCGGCAGGGGAGCTGCTGGAAGAGGGCGGCACCATCAGCCTGGTGGTAAGCAAGGGCCCCGAGATGATCGAGATGCCCAATGTCATCGGCTTTACCCAGGAGGGAGCCGTGAAAGAGCTGGAGAGCAGGGGCCTGGTGCCCAGCTGCTTCATGGTGGTCAACGACGGCTCCTATGCGTCGGGATGCGTCGTTTCCTGCAGCGCCGAAGCGGGTACCAGCGTGGAGGCCGGGAGCGTCATCGTGGTGTATATTGCCGCGGACCCCAGCGTGGAGAATGTCCCGGCCACCCCGGAGCAGCCCGCAGCCTCCGATAACACCGACACCGCCGACGGCAGCGGGGAAGCTCCCGCCGACTCCGTTGAATACGACACGGACTGAGTAAAATACGGGAAAGTGAAAGAACGAAAGGAGGTAATCATTCCATGAACTCCGCAGAGCATTACACCACGCGCTATCTGGAAACGGACGACCTGGATCAGTATAACGCCCTGCTCCGCTACACCTTTCAGGTGACGGAGGAGGAACTGACGGCTACAGGCTGGAAAGACGATGAGATCAAGCAGTCCAAATTCCCGGTGCTGGAACGCGCCGATGTGCTGGGCTGTTTTGACGGCGATACCCTCGTCTCCCAGTTCGCGGTCTACCCGCTGAAAATGAACATCTACGATGAAGTCTACCACGTCGGCTTCGTCACCAGTGTCTGCACCTACCCGGAGTACACCGGGCAGGGCATCATGAAAAAGTTGATGATCCAGGGCCTGACCCGGATGTATGAGGAGGGCAAGACGTTTGCGCTGCTCTACCCCTACTCCATCCCGCTGTATCATCACCTCGGGTGGGAAATCGTCTCCAATAAAATTTCGTTCAACATCAAGGACCGGCAGATCCCCACCAAAGTCCAGGCCCCGGGCTATGTCCGCCGGGTAGCGTGGGATAACACCGATTTCCATGAGCTCCATTCCCACTTTGCCTCCGTCACCCACGGGTGCCTGTTCCGCAATAACCTGGCCTGGGAGGAATACTGGCGCTGGGATGAGGACGACACCAACGTGGCCGTCTACTACAACATGAAAGATAAGCCCTGCGGCTATATGGTCTACCTCATCAAGAACGATATCATGCATATCAAGGAGATGATCTACCTCAACCGCGAGGCACAGAAAGGCCTGTGGGAGTATATCCACGCCCACGACTCCATGATCGACGAGGTGCATGGCAATACTTACTTTAGTGAACCCATCGCTTTCGAGATGGACGATGGCGACATCAAGGAGAGCATCCGCCCCTACGCGATGGGCCGCATCGTGGATGTGGAGAGCTTTTTGGAAGATTACCCCTGCGACCCCGATGGCGGCGAGCTCTGCATCGACCTGGAAATCGAGGACACCCTGCTGCCCTGGAATAACCGGACGTTCACCGTCCGCTTTGCCGATGGTCACTGCAAGGTAGTGAATGCCCCGGCGGAGTATAAGCTGAAAATGGGCATCGGTACCCTCTCCACCCTGTTGCTGGGTTATAAGACCGCCGACCGTCTCTATGAGCTGGAGCGCATCGAGGGCAGGGAAGAGGCCGCCGAGCGCCTGGACGACGTGCTCTTCCACAAAATTCCGTATATTTCGGATTACATTTGATTGTTACGCGGTATCATAAAAAGAAAAAACTTCCGAACTGGAACGGTCACGTTCCGGCATTCGGAAGTTTTTTTCGTAAGGGGAAACCTCTCAGTCTCGCATTCGCTCGACCGCTCCCTGGCGCGATTTACAACAATTTCATCGCCACGGCTTCACTGGTGCGGTCCTGTGCCGTGTTGGCGGTCTCGGGGTCGTCCATCATGTAGCGCAGCAGCAGCACCTCGCCGACGTAGAGCACCGCCACCTTGATGGGGATGCTGCCGGAGTCCAGCGGGCTCTCCTGCGCCCCGCACAGCAGCACTACATCCGCCAATGCCGCGCCGGGGGAGTCCTCGTAGTGGGTCAGTAAAATGATTTTGGCTCCGGCGTCCTTGGCCGTGCGCAAGGTCTCCATCATGTCGCGGGTAGCGCCGGAGTAGGAAACAAAGAGCACCACGTCCTCCGGGCCCATCAGGCTGGCTGTCAGTAATTGCAAATGACTGTCGCCCGCCGTCCGGAACTTGGTGGAAAGGCTGGAAAAGCGGGCGCAGATGTCGTTGGCCAGTAACATGCTGCCGCCCTGCCCTAAACAGAATACCTGCTTTGCCGCCCGCATCAGGTTGACCGCTTCGTCCACAGCCTCGGTGGAAAGGGCGTTCTGGGTGCCGTTGATGGCTGTCATAAAAAGGGCGTGGGCATGGTCGCAGAGGGTGGCCGTGGTGGCCCCGGGCTGCAGCTCCTGATGGTTGACCATGCTGCCAGTGGCGTTGGCCTGGGCCAGGGCAATGCGCATCTCGTGGTAGCCCTCAAAGCCCAGTGCCCGGCAAAAGCGGAAGACCGTGGCCTCGGCCACATTGCACTCCTTGGCGAGGGAAGAGATGGAGAGGTACTGCGCTTCGTCGGCGTGCTGGAGCAGATAATCCGCTACCGCCCGGCCGGACTTGGTCAGCTCGTCCTGCCGCTGGTGCAGCAGATCCCAAAAGTTGATCGACATGATTTGATTACTCCTTATAAAGCAGGGGAGCCGGGCTCCCGCTGCACTGTTCTTACACCTGTTCCATAAAAAGTATAAAAGAATTCCGCCCGGTTTACAAGTGGGGCTTTGCCCACAAATGTGCCCGGTTTTCTGTGCAGAGCATCCAAAAATTTGTGAAAAGTGATACTTATTTCTGAAAAAGTCTTTCAAATTTGCTGAAAAATAATTTTCATACCCTGTGAACGAGATGAAACTGAAATGGTTACAAAATAAAAACAATT